>Ga0102934_1001630_pt1 | contig 15713 bp, 12 predicted proteins | sample SalPonR2_A_D1_MG_FD_78175 | JGI IMG/M metagenome (GOLD analysis project Ga0102934, IMG submission 78175) | Salt pond soil microbial communities from South San Francisco under conditions of wetland restoration - Salt Pond MetaG R2_A_D1_MG | ecosystem: Environmental > Aquatic > Marine > Intertidal... | reverse complement strand
CTGCCCGCGGCTGACCCGCTGGCCGGCCTCGACAGCAATATCTTCAAGGGTACCGCTAATTGGGGCCCGCTGGGGATATCGGCTCTGCGGGCGCAAGCGGCTGCCGTAAAAGACGCTGCGGTAGAGATTCATACTTTGGAGGGCTGCGACCTCCACTTCGACTGCCTCGGGAGTCGCACTCTCCTGGTCTTCCCCGGTGGTCTTGGGCGCGGGTTGTTGCTTTTCGCTTCCGTCGCCAGCCTTTGAGCTGTTGGCTGAGCTGTTGGCTGAGCTGTTGGCTTGCGCCGGAAGCTGTATAAGCCAACCGGCGAATAATATTAGCGCTGCGGCTAAAAAAAACATGCTTTGTTTCATAAAAGATTCCTCTGTAGTACAATTATTTATTGGGGTATATCTTAAACTTTTCTATAAATCTATATCAATTAAACTAAAGTATGAAAACAAGCACTTTTTTCAAATTAAGTAGTTTTACTTAGTAAAGATAACTGCTGAAAATATTCAAAGAATCTTCTGCAGCGGTTCGCGACCGCTGCAGCATGGTATATATTCTATAGCTCACACAAGCAGGTCGGATACCCTCCGCTTGGGCACATGGTGGACCTGGTTTTCGTCTCTATAATATTTTATATCATCCTTATCGGCAGCATCTTCAAGTTTCACCTCTTCCACTGGAGAACCCAGGGCCATGACAAATAAAATCTCGTATCTATCATCCACCCCAATTAATCTGGCCCATTCCTTACGATTAATCGAGGCAAAAATACAGCCTCCGTAGCCTTTTTCTACCGCGCTCAGCATTATTGTCTGCATCGCAATGCCCGCATCAGTTTTAGAAGCAACATCCTTCACCTCGATATCGCGCAACACAGTCACGTAGGCAGTGGGTCGCTCACCCTCTTCAGGACCATCCCAGTCGGACAAATACCCAGCCCATTTCAGAAGAGGAAATAGATTATCCGCTTCCGGTTTTTCTGTTGTCAAATGAAACCGCAAGGGTTGAAGATTAGCACCACTAGGAGCACGACGGGCCGCCTCAATACACTCTTTCAGCTCCTGCTCCGGGATTTGCACACTCTGGTCGAATCTACGATAACTTCTGCTCTTTGTCACTAAATCAATAACTTTCATAGTCGCCCTCCATGTAGCTTAATTGCTGTTTCGTTATAATACTTTAGCACACGGGTATTCTATTTCCAAGACCAAATGGGGTCTTGCTTGCTCCATTGCTCATTCTGTTATAATCTAAGTTGACACTGGAATATCTCCAAGGTAGAAAAAAGCGTAAGGAAATAAAATGAAACAAACCGTGTTATCAATGCTGCGTCAAGCTGCCGATGAGTTTAAGGAAATCACCTTTGTTGCGAAAAAAACTGAAGAGGGCTGGCTGAAAAAAACCTTTCAAGATGTAATGCGCGACTCCCGTGCTGTTGCTGCAGTCCTTCTGGCACGGGGAATTAACAAAAACGATACCATTGCTATCCTTGCCGAAGGCAGTACTGACTGGGTTACCGGCGAGTTCGCAAGTCTCTGGGCTGGGGGCATCTCCGTCCCTCTTTCCATCAAATTGCAGCCCGAGGAAATCCCTTATCGCATTAACCATTCCGAGGCAAAGGTAATCTTTGTCTCAAAAAATATTCTCCCTAAAATTGTGAGTATCCATCCAAAATTTACTAACAAAAAAATACGGCTTATTGTAATTGATCAAAACGGGGCGGACCTCACTGAACTACACTCCACCGCCGGTGAGGTCCTTGCGCCGCAGATAGAACTGTTCAGCGACTTACTGCTCGAAGGCTATCGAAGCCTTGAAGATTATGAACAGCAGTTGCAGCAGATTGAAAAAGACACCCAAGAGAATGACGTAGTTACCATCTCCTACACATCCGGCACCACCGGCAACCCCAAGGGTATTATGCTTACCCATCGCAACTACTATGCCAATTGCCGCGATTCGGTTGAAATGTTTGCTGTCCCCCGGGCCGCCTATCGCAGCCTCCTCGTTTTGCCTTGCGACCACTCCTTTGCACACACCGTAGGTATCTATGCGGCTCTCTTCCGGGGTATCACGCTGTACTTTGTCGATGCTCGGGGAGGCGGTATGGCCATTCTGAGGAATATTCCCAAAAATCTGGCAGAAACCAATCCCACCTTCCTTTTGACAGTCCCCGCTCTTACGGGAAACTTTATGAAAAAAATAAAAGCGGGGATTATGGAAAAAGGAAATTTTTTGCAGATGCTCTTTGATTGGGGGCTGTCGAACGCGATAAACTACCATGGAAATGGATATAACCGTCCCTCGCTCTTAACCCGATTACGCACTTTTCTTCCCTATAAACTAATCGACTTGTTGGTTTTCCGGCAGGTCCGCAAGATCTTCGGCCGCCGAATTAAGTTCTGCGTAGGCGGAGGGGCGCTTTTAGATGTAAAGCAGCAGGAGTTTTTCAACGCTATTGGAGTTCCCATTTATCAGGGTTACGGGCTTACCGAAGCAGCCCCGGTAATCTCATCTAACCTACCCAGCATTCACAAATTCGGCAGTTCCGGCCGGGTAGCCCCCACTGTGGAATGTACAATTATAAATGAAGACGGCAGTGAGGCAGCTGTCGGCGAGGTGGGTCAAATAGTAATTCGCGGGGACAACGTAATGAAGGGCTATTTCAAAAATCCAACTGCAACAGCAGAAGCCCTCCAAAATGACAAACTTTTCACCGGAGACCTGGGTTACTACGATGAAGACGGCTTTTTGGTAGTAACAGGACGGGCAAAGGCTCTACTGATCAGCTCGGACGGTGAAAAATACTCCCCCGAGTCAATCGAAGAGGCTATAATTAACTCCACCGATTTGATCGATCAGGCAATTCTTTACAACGATCATAACCAATATACCTCGGCCCTAATTGTACCAGATCTGCAAAGTGTAAAAGAGTTAATACAGCAGAACGGCATCTCCGATCCCGATCAGCTACTGCATGAACTCAATAAAGGGCTTTTTGCCTTTCAGCAGGAACCTAACTATAAGAATCTATTTCCCAATGTATGGTTGCCGGCCACCTTTCAGCTCCTTACCGAAGCCTTTACCGAAGAGAACCAAATGATTAACTCAACCATGAAAATGGTGCGCTATAAAATTATTCAGACCCATCGTGACTCTTTCCAATATATGTACACCGAAGAGGGCAAACATTTCCTCAATCCCAAGAACCGGGCTGCGGTAACCGTCCTGTTTCCGCAGCTTAACAGCTGAACAGGAAACATCAGCCACAACAATATAGAAGGCTATGATATTCGACGAGCAGAGCAACCGGTTTGAGCTAAGGACATATCAAACAGCCCAAACCCATCAACCACACCTTTGGCGTAGCCATATGAACCAAAGCTCTCTGAACAATTCCATTCTCACTCACAACTTGCGGCTCATTAGGTATGTGACTTTGCGTTACTTGGTTCTCTTTTCTCCGCACACTGATGTGTATCAGATGATTTTGCCCTATGTGCCATCTTCATCTAATAGCTAATAGACGCCCAGCATGGCACACAATAGAAAGGCTTCCGCAGTAAACTACGGAAGCCTCTTTAAGTTTCTTTTTACAGACGTTCTATTGTCTTTCCAGTCTGGATACAGCAAGCTGTACCAGAGCAAAATACTCTTTGAAGTCCGATGCTGTAGCACCACTGACGGTGTCAGCGACCTTCCAAACATCATCGTTATTCTTGCTGATTTCATCGAAGGAGTAGCTTACTCCCGCCTCTTGGGCAGTATTCTGTATAGCTTCGATGTTGACATTCCAGCCAAGCCCGTGTCCGCCTTCAGCCCAGTACTCAGAACCCCGTTTATAGAGGCTGCCGTAGGAAGTTGTCTCCACAGGCTGAGGAGTGGCGTCGAATCCAGTCAGAACCTGAAAAGCCCCGTTTCCAATGCCGTTGTAGTACGCCCTCATCGTTTCTTCGTTACGGATAATTGCCATTTCAAGCGAAGTGTTGCCGGCTGGATTGCCCTGCTCATCAGCTTCGACCCACACCACTGAGGTTCCAAAGGTGGTTCCAACGTATGTAGTGTCGTTATAGACCACATACTTTGCAACGTGGCTCTGGCGGCCATGTGAGGTATAGGTGACAGTATTGTTTTCATTCCAGTCACTGGCTTCTACATCTACTACAGCCAGGGTGTGAGGAAGAAATGCTTCGTCCAGGGTAACCTCGAAGCTTCCATCGTCTGTGGCGCTAACCTCGGCTTTTCCAACATAACCACCGTGTACATAGTCGTACGCCTCAACGGTCTGTCCCGGCGCATATCCAGTGGGTGCTGCCGCTTCTTCAGTGCCGCCGCAGCCAACCAAAGTGACAAGCACAAGCACTGTCATGAGAGTGTACATAACTGTTCTCATAATTATTTCTCCTTTGTTTCTAAATATAGTTAACAATTTAAGTAATAAATAGCATATTTTACTTTTTATGTAAAGCAATAATTATATAACACTTTATTTTATTTTTTAATGTGAATCATTTCATATTAAAATTTTCTCCTGCAATAGAATTTACTCACTTTCCTGGGCAAATTAAGCAGTTGATAAGCATCTGAACAAGTACACTACACAAAAATGTATTTTTCTGATTCTTAGACTCGAAAGTATGTAAGTTGCCTATATCAATAAAATTGATAAAAAAAATATTCACAAAAAGTAATATAATAAATTGACACAAGTTAATAAGTTTTTTATGATAATAATAGTAAGTTATAACATGTTTTTGAAATTATGACTGATTTAATGTGAATACTATAGCATAAATTAAGTAAGGAGTTTTTATGTCAAAGAAAAAGATTGTTGTGCTGGGAGGCGGTTACGCGGGTATCGCTGCTACAAAAAAGCTTTACAAGAAATACAAAAAAAACCCTAACGTAGAAATCACCCTAATCGACCGTAATCCCTACCATACTCTCATGACCGAACTACATGAAGTAGCCGGTTCGAGGGTAGAACCGGATTCTGTTCAGGTAAGTTTTCAACGAATTTTCGGAGGAACGAATGTAAAGCTCATCACCGATACTATCAAAGATATCGATTTTGATAATAACACGCTAAAATCCGACCTTCGCAGTTACAGCTATGACTATCTAGTCATCGGCGCAGGCGGCGAACCGGAGTTTTTTGATATTCCGGGGGTTCAGGAAAACTCCTTTACTATCTGGTCCTTTGACGACGCGATTCGTCTGCGTAATCAGATAGAAGACCGTTTTATGGAAGCGGCACGAGAACCGGACGAAGCAAAACGGAGACGAATACTTACCTTTGTAGTGGCCGGAGCCGGTTTTACCGGTGTAGAACTGGCCGGTGAAATTCTCGAACGTAAGCAGACCCTTTGCCGCGAGTACCATCTTAAGGAACATGAGGTTCGTGTAATCATTGTAGAGGCCTTGGATACTATTCTGCCAATACTACCGGCCAAGATGCAGAACAAGGCCGAGCGCTATCTGCGTAAAAAGGGCGCCGAGATAATGACCGAGGCTCCCGTAGTTGGCGCAGAGGAAGGGATCGTAAAGCTTTCAGACGACCGCAGTATCGACACCGATACCTTTATCTGGACTTGCGGTATTCACGGCTCGGAGTTCACCGCCCGTATACCACTCACCAAGGGGCAAACTGCCAAAGGAGAGTGTTCCTACGCATCTTCCGAGGGTATTCACGGTATGTCCGGATGCCGCCTTGAAGATGAGGAACGTTATATCGTTGGAGAACGAGGGCGGATTCTGGTTGATGAAGAGATGAAGTCGGTTGACCATGCAAACGTATACCTGGTCGGCGATATCATTTGGTACCTCGATAACGAGAAAGTGGTACCCCAAATTGTTGAAACAGCACTGCAGACCGGAGAAGTCGCAGGAGAAAACATCATTGCCGATATTGAGCAGAAGGAACGCAAAAAATTCAAACCTAACTATCATGGTTTTATGGTCAGCATTGGCGGACGCTACGGTGTAGCTCACGTTGTAGGAATGTCAATGTCGGGTATGTTCGCTATGGCAATGAAGCACATGATCAATCTGCACTACTTGTTCGGCATTGCCGGTGTGAATGCGGTATGGCGCTATCTGCAGCATGAATTTTTTACTATTAAAGAACGCCGTTCATTTATTGGCGGTCATTTAGCCGCCAAGGTGCCTATATACTGGACTGTTCCTTTACGACTGTTTTTAGGTGGAAAGTGGCTCTACGAAGGTATTAAGCACATCGGTGATGGCTGGCTAAACCCTGGAGACGGTGGCCTGGCCGAAGTCTGGACCGGAGCTATTAAGCTTCCTGGTGTAGCCTTTGAAGACGCAGCTTCCGCCGCCACCGGAGCCGATGCCGGTTCCGCTGCTACAGGAGCAGCCGCAGAAGGCGCTGCAGAGGGCGCCGCAGAGTACGGCGAACCACTTATGGAGGCACTTGGAGTGTACACCTGGTTTGCAGAGAATGTGCTCAGCGCTTCTCCATTACTTGCTTTCCTCCTTCAATCGGCGGTAGTTTTGGGACAAGTTGCGATTGGGTTGGCCCTGATAGGTGGACTGCTTACTTTCCCCGCAGCTGTTGTTTCGATAGGATTTAGTATCATGTTTATTTTCTCCGGCTGGGGAAACCCCGAACTGCTATGGTATATAATGGTATCCATCGTGATGTTGGGCGGCGCAGGTCGCGGATTCGGATTGGATCACTGGGTAATGCCCTGGTTGAAACATCAATGGAACAGCACTAAGCTGGCCCAGAAAACCCATCTTTATGATGGCGAGCCGGTAATTAAAGAGTAACTCTACACCGGCCATCTCAGCTCAGCAGCGGGTATTTCCTACTCTATTTCCACTATAGTGTTACTATAGTGGAAATACCCGCCCTGCAGAGCTTACAATAAAGGACCTCGAATGGTTGATACCCTGTATCAAGATATATCTATAAATGAAGATCTTCTTCAGGTACAGTCTATAATCCGCGCCCAACTGTACTCCAGCACCCCTTTTATACAGGAGGCGCTTACCGAATTAATTGAAAACAACGGTAAAATGCTGCGGCCTGCCTTGCTTATACTCGCTGCGCGCTTTGGTTCTGCAGAAATCGGTTCTAAAGATCTTAGACCTGAGGATAAAAGTTCAACTTACCGCTTAGCGGCCGCTGTGGAACTGCTGCATATGGCTACTCTGGTTCATGACGATATTATCGATAAGGCAGCTACTCGACGGGGAATCCCTACACTGCACACACGTTTCGATCCTCGTACAGCCGTGTTATTAGGCGATTTTCTATTTACCCGTAGCTTTCAAATAGCCTCGCAAGACACCGATATCGAAACCGGCCGTTATATAGCTGGAATTGTGAACTCGATCTGTGAAAGTGAAATACGACAGCACAATACATTTTCTTTTTACACCACCAGTTTTAAAGAGTATCATCGCCGGATTATGGGCAAAACCGCAGCACTGTTTGCTCTTTCGGCCTATGTTGGTGCCCACGAAAATGGTGTTGATGAACGAAACAGTAACCGTCTTAAAAAAATAGGATATAATCTTGGCGCCGGATTTCAAATAATCGATGATATCCTCGATTTTACTGATCAATCCGATCGTACCGGAAAAACTACCGGAGCAGATATTCGACAGGGAATCGTAAACCTGCCTTTGCTGTATGCACTTCAACAAGATGACGGCTCACTAGAAAAGCAGCTCTCCCGCCGACCAAAAAATGGTCGCCGGTTAAAGCAAATTATTACACACACAAAAGAACTAAATGGAATTGAACGTGCCCGGGCAGTGGCACAGTCCTATACCCACAAAGCACTCTATTCCATAAAGCAACTACCCGAAGGCGAAGCTCGCCGAGCCTTAGAACAGTTTACCGCTTTTCTTCTTCAACGAAACTACTAAACTAATCGCAATTCAATCTTGCTTCAGCAGGGCCTTACTTTCTCCACGCTTAAAATCCTTATCGGTAAGCTCAAAACTCGTTCGCAATCCAGACGTGGTAAAAACCGTATTATCTTCGGTCACTAAAATTGAGTCCACACCAGGGAGCTGTTCTGTAAACTCCAGCCCCTTTTTCAGTCCGAGACCGAAGACCAAAGTTGATAGTGCATCCGCTTCGGTTGCATCGGCTGAAATAATCGAAACACTAGCAAGGTCTTTTTCAATTGGAAACCCGTCTTCAGTATCGAGGATATGGTGATAACGCACTCCATCTTCCATAAAATAACGCTCATATTTTCCTGAAGTAACTACAGCTTTATCTACTAGCTCGACAACTCCTAAATAGTTACCTCGAGAATCCTCAGGCGATTGGATTCCAATTTTCCACACGGTTTTATTATGCTTTTCTCCAAAGGCATAGACGTTTCCGCCTAAGTTCACAATTCCGTACTCAACCCCTTCCGACTTAAGGTACTGGACTATTCGGTCTGCGGCATACCCCTTCGCTATTGCTCCAAGATCAATCCTCATACCCGGACGCTGCAGATATACCTGCGGTCCTTCTTCTTTCTCAGTACTTTCAGCTGAACTCTGACCTTTCGGTATCAACTCTACGTCCTTATAGTTAACCTTCTGCAAGGCTGCTGTTATCTCCTTAGCAGGAGGGACGCTCTCTTCTCCTGACCCAATATCCCATAAGTCAACTAAAGGTCCAACAGTCAGATCGAATATTCCATCCCCTATCTCAGAAAAATCCTTTGCCCGGGCAATAAGTTTGAAAGTCTCCTCCGAGATCTCTACCGGCTCCTCGCCTGCTTTTTTATTGACCTTCGCTACCTCTGAATCTTCGGTGTGGGCGCTCATCTTCTCTTCAATCTCCGTTGCTATCGCAAGCGCTGGAGATAGTTTATCTTTGTACTGGCTTCCATAAAGCTGTACTGAACAGGTGGTTCCGAGGGCAAAATCGGTCTCTGAAATGCGTTCCGGACTGCCCTGCCGGCAACTGAAAAAAGCTAACACAAAGAGAGCAAAAAGCAGAAGCCCTCCCATCAATTTTATTCGAATGAATTTATGGCTTGTGCCTTGTGAATCAAATATTATCATAGTAGACTTTTCCTTGAGTGTATGTATCTTTAGCCTTACAAAAATAAGCCTTTATGCTCTAATAGCTTACACAATTGAGGGCCTCAATAGAACTTCAAAAAGAAGATGTTGTAAAGGACTTAACCTGAGTAAAATATACAACAATCAGATATATTATCCAAGGGGAAAGTTAAAATCGTAATCATGTTCATTTTCTTATCCCATTTGCTTGACATAAATGCCGTTTTTTAGTATCTATATCCATACAGTAAGCAGACGCGCCTGTCGTATAATGGCTATTACCTCAGCCTTCCAAGCTGATGATGTCGGTTCGATTCCGATCAGGCGCTCTTTTAGTTCATTTATATATAAAGAGTTGTTTATTTAACCTAAGAGCTGCCTTACCAAAAAATAGCTTTCAGTCGGTAATTCGGTCGGTGCCTTTCCTCCTAAAGAAGAGTTTCAGTAAATGAAATACCACCTAATAAAACGTAAAAACAAAGATCGAAGAACTGGAAAATCGATTTACGTCTACTACGTCGGTTTCCTTCGTCCTTTTGGTAACGGGTATGCTAAAATGAAGAGTACTGGAATAAAAGCTGGTACGAAAGAAACAGAACGACAAGCTGATAGACTATCACAACAATGGATTAAGGAGGGACTTCCCTCCATGCGCCGTGAAAACTTGCGGTCATATCTTCTCAATTTCTGGAATAAAGAGAAGATTGAATACCTGAAAAGTAAAGATGCAGAGACGGGTAGAACCTATTCTCTCCACTATATATACAATAATCACCTACTGATCGAAGATTACTTCCTTCCCTACTTTGATGTACGTGGAATCTTTACACTTGCTGCACGTTTAGCTACACAGCCCTCTCCTACAGTACTACTAAGGCCTACACCATTCATCCCTTAAAAATCTTCCAGCATGAGGGGATGAATGGTCACACTAATAATACCGGATTATTCTTAGCACCTCTTCTGTTATACACCAGTCCTTTCTTTCAGGTCAGGCGAGGGAGAAAAACTTATCTAAAAGATTACGGAATTGAGTATCGACAAGTTTAGCTTAAAATCGGAAACTGCTCCTGGCGGGGAATAATATTCTTGACAAAATTTTTATTCTGCATCTTGAAAAACAAAATTAATGGACTATAATTAAAGTTATCGAAGTAGTAGGAAGGGGACCTTCCTTTTTTTGTTTTGGAACGGGGATAATTTCACTTTTCATTTATAGTTAAATGAACGAGGTGCTTTATGCCAAATCAGATAGTAAAACTACTACTAACCTTATTAATAATTACATCATTTATCACTACCTGCAGCCTGGAATCAGCTGGTAATGACGATGTATTCCAAGAAATCGTTTATGTCTCGACTTCCGGGTCGGATACTAATGACGGAACGAAAGATTCGCCCGTTGCAACATTGTCTAAAGGTCTCGAGATACTTTTAGCCGATGACTTGAAGGAGTTGCGAATAGCTTCCGGACATTACATAGTAGACAGCGAGTTACTTATTAACAGAGATCATATAGATATTTCCGGCAACTATGATGAGAGCTTCAGCAATAACTCGGGAGAGACAATCCTCGACGGAAATGGAAATAATAAAATTTTTATCATCAACAATAGTTCGGAGATTACGCTAAAAAATATGACGATTTCCAATGCCGATGGGTATGACGGGGGCGGCGTGGTGATTCATACATCAATCAAGCAAAGCATATCTAATCTGAAGTTTATCGATAATGAGGCCGTGAATGGAGCAGCAATTTCACTTTACGATTCGAGTACGGAAATAGAGGATTGCGAGTTTCATTCGAATCAGACAAGTTCCTCAGGTGGGGCAATCCACCTCGTAGACGGAACATTGAATATTCGCTCTTGTGATTTTATCGAAAATGACGCGGACGGATGGGGCGGAGCCATCTTTTCGGAGGAATCCGCTGAACTTAACATTGACGCCAGTTATTTTGAGTCAAATTACGCAACCGGCCATGGAGGCGCTATTCGTATTCGTGACGGGGCAATTGTAATAAACAATACAGAATTTATTAAAAATAGTTCCGACGGTGATTTTAATAATGGAGGAGCGCTTTCAGTGCTCGATAGCAGTGCAACCATCACAAGCAATACATTCAGTGAAAACGAGGTGCCAAGTGGTGTGCCAAATCCGGGGAACGGAGGTGCCTTACATATCCAAGCGACCAATGAAAGTATCCTTGTGTCTAATAATCTCATTGGTGGATTTAATTCAGGATACTCTGCGGTGTTTATTCTTTACCCGGATGAGAACGACATGGAATTTGTAGATAATACCATTACGTACAATAAAGGTGTGGGGATTCATATTTCACATGCGAGTCCCTCTTTTGGAAACAATATAGTCAGCCATAATACTGATCATGGTATAGAGGTTTATGATTCGGGCGTGGTGTTTGATAATGACATCATTCGATATCATAATAACTATGGATTATATGTTAGATCAGGTGATGTGCCTGATACAAGTTCGGTAACTTTTACGCAAAACTCAGCCGGTAATATTGGTCCCTAAGATTGAAATAAAGAACTTATATAAAGCCTTCAAGTGCTGCCTTTATTTTATCGGCTTGCTTGAGAAGACGTACTGCATAAATCCTGCTTTTCAGCTAAGCAAAACGGCTGGGAAAAATCAGATATTTGAAGAAGAAAAAGAAGAGATTAAAGGGTAAAAAGCCCTTTCGAGTGAAGTTCCACAGACATTTCCTGACATTGAAGACTCTATTCTGGCTATCCGCAAACGGTTTCCTGGACGACTGGCAGAAGTTGCACTGGAGTATGAGTGGCAAAAGGAACAAAAAAAACTGCCCAATTTGCGGAGGATCAGCATAGAGCAAGGGAAGAAAAAAAGGCAGTTAGTAAGCCCCCTGGGCGAACTGAGAGTGAAAAGAAGGGTCTACAAATGCAAAGTGATGGGCGTCTTTGCTCCATTCGAGTATGTACGCACAATGCTCAGCGAGACACTGGATATACAAGTCAGTCGAACATTTCTCAGCCAGATAGCTCACCGAATCGGCTCGAAATTCTATCAACAAGCCCAACAGAACCAAAAAACCTCTCTTGTGAATAGTTTCTTTTAACTAAAGAGGCGAGCCCCCTAATAGTTAAATTGGTAAATATTTAAAAAGCCCGCACAGGCCGAACCCGGCCGTTGGTGTCTTTGGAGTTGGTGCTCTGGATGCCATTGCCGAAGTACTGGAACCACACGCCGTCACTACTGACCTCGGACGACGACCAATAGGTATCATCGGCAAACCCACCAACACCGCTTTACTTCCACTGTCGTCATCCACTATATTGTCCCATATAGCATTTAACACATCCTTACTCGTCAAAAACCAGTCTTCGAAACTGTTATGGCTCAACGCATCACAAAGCTGTACGGCTCTGTCTGTTTCACTTGTATTGTCTGCTAAATGCTGCACAATGGCATCAATCCAGATTGCATCCAACAGAGAACAAGATCATTGCAATGATACTTGCAATCATTAATAAATACCTCTTTTTGTTCATCTCTTCCTCCAACAAAAATCATTATTTCAAGATAAGCAACCTTGATTAAAGTGAGCGATATGGTGGATGAGAAACTGCGTATACCCGGTTTTGCACCAGAGAAGATTCGCTAAGGTGGGGGTTTTTCTGCCAAAAAAAGTTATATCTTGAATAACTCCAGAGTCTGATACTGAGATTTTTTTTCTTCTTGTGTTGTAATGTTATCCATTATAATATTTTAGTATCAACTAAGTCAAAATGGTATTTAATGGAGGGCTTATGAACAAATGGTGGATGGCTGTGTGTGTTCTACTTATAGCTTCGTCTCCTCTGTATGCACAAATCAAGGTTGAAAAATCGGCGGGAGTTGAAACTGCTGGTGCTCAAACAAAACTAATTTTAGAAACGATGGAAACCACAGCGCCGGTGTATCTTGTGGCTGGCGAATCATCGATGATGGCAACCGGCTCTGGCGTATATGGGAATACTGTGAGTGTCAGCGGTCGCGGGGTAAGTACAAAGCTTATATGCGATGCGCCGGCTGAGTTGACCCTTGAAGGAGGAACCTATCAGTTCCAACTTACCAAAGGACCAATGTTTAACGGGATTTTCAAAGTAAACGCAACTGGTGGAACCCAGGTATGGGAAGTGAAGCAAGGTTGGGGGAATACGGCAACTCCTTTTATTATGAGTGGAATTACCAGCCTCATCCTCGGGCCATTTCTCATGATAATGGCCTCTGATTGGACCGATGCATCTGGCTTTGTTCTCACTGGCGGAGCTCTTACCACATGGGGGGTGATTGGTTCCTATCTCGGGTTCACAAATAAACCGCGAGCAAAGCTGATTGAGACTCGATAGTTTTCATTATGATTTGTTGCCGGCTTACTATGTGCATATTGGGGTAAGCCGGTACCTTCACTATCCTTTTATTCAACAATTGTAATAAAAGAGATAATGATGGAAGCTTTAATACACTATTAAATCTATATCACTTTCTTCATCTGAGTTAACCATCAGTACCTTAATGAAAAGCGGAAAAAGGTCACCACGGTAGTCGAGTGCGAAATTGTTAGCTGAAAATGAATTTGCATAAATATGTCCGCTTATAATAAGAATAATCACCAAACCCAAAAGCACTGTCTTTTTCATAATCTACTCTGCCATAGCGTAATAGTGATATATCTATATTAAACCATACTGCTCCGATGTCATTTGTTTTTTGTTAATTTATTACATATTAATAAATTGTATGTTTCTTGTGTGTGAGTCATGGTATAATTCTTTATCTTTTATTGGAGGAAAAACAATGGTACAAAAGAAGTGGTTTTGGTTACTGGTTGTTGTCTTTCTCCTTACCATATCAGGCTGTGAGAATGGGAGCTTAGGTGAGAGCGAAGGTGCAAAAACCGTTACGGATACATATACAGCCAATACTGTTGCGCATATGATTTATCGGCAGGCAAAGGATCCGATTTCGCCATCGAATACCACTGTATGGAACAGTGAAACAATTAACGGTTCATATGGAGGATCAGTAGTTGTAGATGGCGAGTATGAGGAGCTTAATGGAGGGTGGACCTCTGACTCGACTGAAGAGTATAAAAATGTTTCAATGGTTTTCTCTCGTTACCATTCTGAAGGGAAATTTGCAAGTATTACCGGTACGGCTGTGATGGATGGGAAGCTCACTATAGATAGCTCATCTTCTGGGAATAGGTATAACGGAGGCTGGAGTTTAATAGGTACTGTATCGCTTACCCCTGAAAGTGGCACCACTAGTACTTATAACTACAAGGTAAAAGATGCCGATTTTCAAATCTATATTCTTAACTATTACTACAATGGAAATATAACCATTGATGGGGTAACCTACGACGTAGACAGTAACTATTAAAACTCATTTGATGAAGGGCGTCAGTCTCATATCTAAAAGGGAAACATACACAGAGAGTCTTCATTACGTCAGGAAACTGGGCACTAAATGGTTTGTCTCATCGGAGAGACTTTGAGAATATTTTAATCGGGATGTCATGCCCCTTGCCTCTAGCAGTGAAGATGAGGAAACAGCGGAATAATGTTCTCCTGAATAAAACTATCTGTAAAACCCTCTCCACTTTTTACTTAATAATTTCCCTGAAATAAGGTGTACTAATTTTATTGGTTCTCTATAATACTAGTATTAGAATTCAATTTTCTTAGTATACTCCGTTTCTTGGGGTTTTCTAGGGGGAGTAGTAATCTTTCTGTCAGCCTACAGAAATGATTATCGGCAAGTTAACTTAGATTCGGAAAATACTCCTTCCCCAACAAGCTTCTTACTATATCTACATCATTCTCACTTCAATATTTCATTAAGGTAATCCCGCAACCTCATCTACTCAGGATACACTTTCGTGAGAATATCACAGAACTTTCAACTTTGATTATGCTCTACTAAATGACACAACTCATGGATAATCACATAATCTATACAGGGTTTAGGAGCGGCAATCAACTCTGGGTTTAGATAAACCTTCCCCTCCTTAGTACAACCTCCCCACCCTTTCTCCATTACTTTTAACTTACATGGTGTTACTTCAGATTACCATTTCCAAAAGGGCCATTATTAAATTTTTCTAACAAAGTGGGCAAAATCCCCTCATACCCCCAAATAGTTAAAAAGCCCGAACCCGTTTGTTGTTGTTCTGGTTGCCATTGTTGAAGTTCTGGTTCCACGCGTTGTTACTATTGTTCTCGGACGACGACCAATAGTTTTCATTGGCAAACCCGCCAACACAAACAGTTTTAGTAAAGGAGTTTTGCCTTATATCGAGCATTCAATATAAGAACGGATTAACTGGTTATTACCAGTCCCTTTATCGCTTTTAAACTAAACCTTGCTCGCTTGTATATGCCTTAACACATACAATTCCGGCATTTACCGATTGGCATTACGCCAACCGGTAATTTGTTTGCCTATGCTATCCATTAAACCCGATAGTTCGGCCTGCTTTTTTATTGCTAATATCTTCATATCAACACATAGGCGTATCTCAAATTTCAGCAACTCAAAGTCGTCTAAAAATGTTTCTAAATAACTTTATCCTTTGCTTTATTAGCTCTATAAATACTCCTTACTAGCTGTATACTATCTCGTTTCATATCCTGGCCAAGAGTAT
>Ga0102934_1001626_pt1 | contig 15726 bp, 20 predicted proteins | sample SalPonR2_A_D1_MG_FD_78175 | JGI IMG/M metagenome (GOLD analysis project Ga0102934, IMG submission 78175) | Salt pond soil microbial communities from South San Francisco under conditions of wetland restoration - Salt Pond MetaG R2_A_D1_MG | ecosystem: Environmental > Aquatic > Marine > Intertidal... | reverse complement strand
GGGGGGGGGGGGGGGGGAGGGGAGGTGAAGGGGGTGGTTGTGGGGGAGGGGGGGGGGGGGGGGGGGGGGGGTAGTTTAAGGCCTACTTTGTTTGAAAAGCAAGCAGGCGCGCCAGGTTGAGAAACATGACGGGAAGGAAAGCTATGGACGAACTGGAAAAAGCGGCGTCCCAGATACAGGGCACGTGTACATACCCGGAGGTGGGAAAAAAAACGGGGGAGGAACGCCATGAACACCTCGAGAAAGTCGAGAAAGTCGAGTTAGTCCACGCGGTATCTAGGAGGTTAGGAGTATGATGGGGGAAGAGGAAATAGAGATACCGTTGAATTTGAGAGGCGGCTGAGGGTTGGCTTTGGTGGGGTGGATGCATGGCGGTGGGAGAAGAAGATTGATAGAGACGACGAAGTGGAGGCAAGAGACGAGCATTGGTACACACGTCGCAGTGGAGGCGATAGGAGATGGTCCATAGACACGACGCAGTGGGAGGGGTAGGTGAAAGGCGATACATGAGCAGGAGCAGTAGAGGAGATAATCCATTTTCAACAGAGAATCGAAGCGGTGGGAACAGTAGTGGCATCGACGACTGGCAGACCAGTCCGCGTGTGCTATAGAGGAAGCCGACTCACAGTGGCGAATGTGCGATAGCGGAAGCGATAGGGAGGGGAGGACGAGGGAGGGCAAGATGGCAAGAATCGGAAGGTAAAAAAATAATGACAGGACTGGTACCTGCCAAGCTTTGTTGGATGCAAAGGCGTGTGTATGGATATTTGAAGAGCCTTTGCCTGTTTTGTGGCTTCCTACGATGGAACCCTCGCTGTGACGATACGCTTTCCACAGTTTACTTCAGTCCCGTGCTATTTTGAGACAGCAACAGCCGGCATCCATCCTTTTCCATCCCTCCTGGCTACATGCCTTCGCTTTCTCTTGTCCCTTCCAACACTTCTTTCCTTCCCCATCCTCTACCTCCCCCCGCATCCTTCCCCGCCTCCTCCAAATCAATCACTGTAAAGGGTCCACGCGCCACACCCGATCTGGGTCTTTCCCCGCAACTCCGCGATGCTCACTTTCCCCACCGCCGCCGCCGCACAAATTAGGAAATTCATGACCCCCACCGAAGCGACAAAGACGAGCAGAAATTTTTCCTTCACGGAGAGAGGGGCGTGGATGCCGCCCGCGACAGGGGGAGGGAGCAGGAGGGAAAGGCGGCCCAACGGCGAGGTCGAGGAGGAGGGAGGGAGGGAGGGAGGGAGGGAGGGAGGGAGGGCGAGCATCCAGTCGTCGGGGCGGTCATAGGCCGACGCAGGGTGGGCGTAGGAGCGGGAGGAGGCGGAGGAAAGCCGCCGGCGCCACGAGTGGTAAAAAAGCGCGGGAAGAATCTGCGTCACCCATGGCACGGACAAGGCGCTGACAAAGGCGAGAAGGGCCAGGAGGTTCCCGACGACCAGGGCAGCCAGGACACCGAAGAGGAAGGAGGGCAGGCTGAGGAGGAGGTAGAGGCCAAGCGCCCGGGGGGACCAATCTTGGAGGTTGAAGCGCGGGCGCCAGACCCGTTGGCAGTAGCGGACGAGAGGCACGGAGTCGAGGGTGTAAGAGACCAGGTTGGCGAGGAGGACAAGGGCATGCATGACGCGTGAAACGGAGGCGGCGGCCGGCCACGCCGGGAGGGCGTAGGAGGGGTCGGGAAGGTCCCACCCCCACCGATGCACCAACGGAAAGCCCACGCCCAAGAAGAGAAGGAAGAGAAGGCCCGCCGCCAGAAAAAGGGCGCGAGGGAAGTGGTGGGGCGCGGGCATGGCGGAGGCGAGTTCGACGACCAGGAAGCAGGGCACGAAGGACCAAGCCATGCAGGTGACGCCCAGGAGGGTGCGCACGACCTCCGTGGCGGGGGAGGCGTGGGGGAGGAGAGGATGGCCGAACATGCGGGCGGAGGAGGACGGGGAGGACGGTAGGGGTGGCATAAGGGAGGGGGAGAAGGCGACGCCGAGCTGGATGGCCCCCGCTGCCAGGATGGCGGTGAGGGAGAGGAGGGAGAGGGCTTGCGTGTTGGAGAGCGCCCGGGCCTGAGTGCTCAAGAGGCAGAGCACGCTGATGCCGAGGATATAGTAATCCAGGCAGGAATGCTCAGGCGCCACGCCCAGAGTCCCTTGCAAGGCCAGGGCGTTGATGGTGAGCGAGACGGGCAGGAAGCCGACGAAGTTGCTGAGTTGCACCGTCGCCGCGAGCCGTCGGCCCCGCACGCTTCCCATGGCCACGGCGCCCAACTCCGGCAGATTTTGGCAGTAGGGGTTGCATTGGTATATCTCCAAGAGCATCAGACAGCCCGCGATGGTGGCGGCGGTGAAAAGGCTCAAGATGAGGAGGCTCAAGACGTAGCCCGTGGTCCCGACGGCGAAAGGCACGCTGACCAGGGCGCCCGGGGCAGTGAAAGAGAAGAGGATGAGGCCGGCCATGGCCCAATGCAATGTTTTGCGGGGTTTCGTCGTCGGGAACGAGTGGGAGGAAGGATGGAAACGGGGCGGGGAAGCACCGCTTGGGGCGTAGGGCAGGTGAGGGAGGTCGCTCTCCGCCGAGGCTTTGCCAGCGGGGAGGAAGCGAAGCAAAAGGTCAGCAGAGTTGTCATTGCTGGGCGTGGCATCAGGTTCCTGTATCATGGTCTAGCTTGTGACAGTACGTGCTCGGCAGAATGAACGGGCGACACTCCTTCTCGAGAGGAATGGCCCTCCCCAGACGTTCCTCCACTTGCTACGTGCGCGGTCAAAACATGACTGAACGGGGACAAAACGCTTCCATGAGGAGGCTTGTTTTTGCCCTTGGTGGCGCCCTGAGGAGAGGAAGGGTGTCCGTAGTCTTGCGAGGTTTTTTGCCTGCGATGTGTGACCAAAAAGAGGCAACGAGGTGAACAAGAAATGTAACAAGACAAGCAGGGTTCAATAATGCGGTTATTCCCTCATGGTAAAGGGATGTGCGGTGAGCACCCTGTCGATTTCTTCCCACGGACCTGACCAGGCTGGGACAGCGACCAACCTGATGAGGTACTGTAGCACGCGAATTTTCACATCACACAGACAAGTACAACGTGGACTGCGGAAAAAAAGAAAGCGAATAGGGGGGTCGGCGAGGAGGGCATCCTGCTAGGTGGAGGGGGCTCTTCCCGTCCTGATGGCGCCCGTGTCACAAACATTTTGACGTGTGTGGGGGGGGTGGAACGTTTTGTTCTGGTTAAATGCTCCCTCTCTGTCATACTCACGTGCCTTTCGCATTTTTTCATTGATGCTAGGCGCTACGGGAGCCGCAAAGATAGGCTGGGCACGCAGAGATTGCACCGCGATCGAGGACACCGAGGCCACGCCAGTGACCGTACATTCCAATTCAGGTGCTTGGCTACGTCTTGCACTGTCATCACTGCCATTTTTACTGAAAAGCAACACAGTTGAGCGGGTTCACGTCTATCAATGTCGCAATTTTTCCTCCGGATAGCCAACTACATAGCGAACGAACTCATCGTCAAAGGTCTTGCCAACAACCGAGCATTCCAACGGTTCGCACTTCGCACGGCGGACCACGTGGACAAAGTGAAAGCCACAGGCGTGGAACATTCGGGGAAGCTGGCCAAAGAGGCGGAGAAGCACGTGGGGTTGATAGGACGCTTCATGGGGGCCCTGCAAAAAGAGGTCGAAAAGGACATCAGGAAGTTTTCCAGGAAATGATAAGGCAGGGGGGTGAACATCACGAGAAAGAATAAACAATGTACGATAGATAGTCATTGAATGGGAGCGTCGTTCTCGCACACCCCGCAGCGAATACAAATATTTTTTTGTGGGGGCAGGGACGGACCTCCCTCGTCGTCCGCGTGGCTGTCCCTCCCGTCGGGCAAGTTGTTTTCCCTGTGGTTTATCGGACTAAACGTTTCCCCTTCTCCCATCAGACTCATGACATTCCCTCTTTCCCATCAGACTAGACGTTCTCCCTCTCTCCCGTTGGCCTAGGCCGTGTCCTCAACACCGAACAGGCGTGCCACAAGACTGGACCTGCCCGCCACTCTCATGCCTCTCTCTCCCAGGCATTTCACTCCGCGCGATACAGAAGCTTGGACCACGACAGGACTTCCAAATGGCGATGCCCGTGGGGAGGAAGACCTGGCCTCGGGTCCGGTGGCTGCTTGGGAACCGCCCTTCTAGAAGATCACCGCGGTGGGCACGATCTGGCTGGGGTGCTTGGTAACCCCGTGCAACCGGTGAAAATGCTCGCTCAGATCGGGGGCGATCCCAAAGGAGGCCTCACAACGGTCGCACTGGTAGGGCTTCTTCCTCTCCGATGCCCGGTCTGCCCGCAGGCCTCGGGAGTACCCGTCCCGCACCTCCTCCCCTCCTTCCAGCCGCCTCCCTCCTCCTCCTTCCCCATCGCTTTTTTTCCCTCCGATCCCTCCCGCCTTCTCCATCCGCGTCCCTGCCCCGTGGCCTCGGACCCCGCTCTCCCGGTTCGCCGCCTTGCCAGCCTCCGTGACCAGAGAGGGCAACGATACCCCCGCAACCTCCCGCAGGTACTGGAAAATGCCCGACCGTTTCGGAGGCACGGCCGAGGAGGAAGGAGAGAAAGGGGCACTGGGCCCTGACGCTTGGGAGGGGGGCATGCGACGGCCTTCGGGGGCGGAGGAGTCTCGAGAGGGCGAGCCCGACGGTCCATCGACCCGTCGACGCGCCTCCTGCCCGTACCTCCTACCTTCCCCAGCCCTTCCCTCCGCCTCGTCCGCCCGTCTCCGCGTCTGTGTGCCTGCAATGAAGGACTCGTTGCGGGGGTGGGCGCGAGCATCCCTGTGGACTCTGGCGCCCCGGCCACCTTCCTCCTCCCGCCCTCCATCCCGCCCTCGTTCCCTCCCTCGTCCTCTCCTCCTCTCAGCCCTCTCCAGGCTATGACTCCGGCTCCGGCCTCCATACCTCCCTCGACTACTTCGCTCCCTTCCCTCCCTTCGATGTCCTCTATCTTGCCTCTCAGTCCTCTCTCTGCTCCGACTCCGGCTGTGGTCCTTTCTCTTCTCTGCCCTCCCGTACTTTGACACCCCTCTTCCTCCATCCACGCTCCGGCTTCGTCTCCCCTCCTTCAATGACCTCTTGCTCGTCCTCTCCCAAGTCCTCTCCCTGTCTCGCCCTCTGTCCTCGTACCCCTTCGGAGAGCAAACCCTACCATGCCTCTTCCCTTCGCGGCGAGGAGGCAATCGACTTCCTCTGCCTCTCTTCCTCCTCCTCCTCCGACTGCTGCTGCTGCTACTCCGGCTGCGACCAATACTGTGCCTCCTCCTCCTCCTCCTCCTGCTACTTCTACTGCTGCTGCTGCTGCTGCTGCTGCTGCTACTTTTCCTCCTGCTTCTGCTGCTGCTGCTGCTACTGCTGCTGTCCCTACTGCTGCTGCTGCTGTCGCTACTGCTGCTGCTGTCGCTACTGCTGCTGCTGTCGCTACTGCTGCTGCTGTCGCTACTGCTACTGTCTGCTGCAGACCTCTCCACCCCACGGTTTGTTTCAAAGTTATCCAGGCTATTCTCTTCCATCCTATAATAAGCTATATTCGAAAATGTAATGGGAAGGAGACATGTAAATATAGCTATAAAGAGATCACACGGGGGCTGAGACCCCATCCTTAAACCGAGGGATCCTCCCTGCGTCTTTTACATCCATTCCAACCGCGCAATGCTGCGAGGAAACATGCAAGTGACAGATGAAATCTGGAGAAGGGGCCACAAGAAAAAGCAGAGCGCACGGTGCGCGTGCTCGATACTGGCAACGATCAGCCCGTCGATTAACTAGGGGCTGTGTGATGACGGCATATCGACCCACCGGGCAGAATGGGCCGAAGTGGTATCGATAGAGCCCCCATGCATACACACACGTGTGCGGGCCCGAGAAAAAACTCATAAGCCGTCCTGGAGGTCCACAATGCTATCTTATTGTGACCAGCGTGTATCGGGGAATGGTCCCTCTGCATGAGGAAAATAACGAAAGGAGCTCCTTATGTGCTAATCAAGGGTGGTTATCGGGAGGAGGTCTGCCTTAGGTCGAAGGGCTGCCCTTTTAGGTGTAAACCAATCATTCATACAGAAAGATTGGTATTAACGAACAACGGCGCATTTAAAAATCAAGGAAACGGAAGCAGCTGCTGTAGTTTTCATCCAACAAGTCAACGACGGACCTCCTCCCTTAGCACCTCGCTTCCCGAATGTGGCAGTTGCATTTCTTTCTTTCTTTATTCAGTGTACACGGTTTTACAAGAAAATTTCCTTGAAATCAACCAAACATATCACGTTTTCGACCTCGCCGACGAACGTCCTCTAATTTTTTCAAAACTGCCTTCGACTGATGGCTCGATGAGTGTCTCGCGTAGGCAGCCATTGCACGATCTACCAATTCCTCAGAATTGGGATGCGTTGAAAGAAATGCCCGTTCGAGTACGTAGAGGTCAACAGCTTTGTCTTCAGGCAGGGGTTGCAAAAAACCTAGGCCGAAATCAATCACCACGAGCCGATGACTTACGTCTTGTGCCTTGCTTTTTCCGTCTTCCTCGCCCATGACCATAACATTTGATGTGGTCAAATCCCCGTGTACCATCTCGGCATCGTGAATTCTTGCTACCACTTTTCCAAGCTCATCGGCCAATTCGTGTGCTGCGGGCGTATACGAACGCGTTGCATCATTAAAGTGGTCGCGTAAAAATGCCTTAAAGGAGCGGCCTTCTATTCTCTCCATGTAAATTCTGGATGCTTGCATGTCGACCATATAGACACAGGGAGCGTGTACCCCTACCTTCGCGCACCGTAACATACATCGCACCTCTCCCACAGTGCGCTGTTTTGTCAGTTTCGCGTCCAAGACAGGAAGGCGGTAAGACTTGGCAAATCGCTCTTTGACTATAGCGGGGCGACCTCCCAAAAAAGAGGGTAACTCGAAAACTCGGGCCTCAGCACCTTGAGACAAAAGAACAAGGCCGTCCGTACTCCGTGAGTCTACTCTGGCGGAGGATGATACGGCCATTTTCTGTATTTCATGCGTTAAGATAGTCAGATTAGTGGCTATTCTAAATCAGAAGCTAACTGAAAAGACAGTCGTCGCCGGCGATGTGTCGACGCCAACAGTAGCGCAGTAGCATTCCATGATCAACAACCACACCATTACCATGTCCATACCCTAAGTCTTTAGTCTGCAAGCGGGCTTTTGCATGCCCATTCATCTAATTTATAGTCGACACCCAGTCCGGGGCAGGTAAATCCTTTAACCTCCCCCCCACGCGATCGCTTCCCAATGCCTTGTTTTGGCCCGTCGCAAGCACGTGAACGGCATGGAGAACTAATTGAGATTTTAAATGTGTACCTCCCATCTTACAGCGGGCTTTGTAAATTTTTCCTGCTCGTCGCTACCCTCATTTCCGGCACCACCGCTGGTTTTCCTTTCTGTTGCTGGTCTTCAAAATCCCTAATCCTGATGGCCGCCGCCACCCCGACTGCGGGAAGTAATGAGGGATTACGTGATATCGGCGGTACATGTGTCGTAAGCAAGAATGACCAATCCGATCCCCGCGAGACAGTCGCATCCGCGTCACAGCCGCCATGGGTCCACGCGCTGAACAATGCACTTGAGGCAAATAAAGCCGATATGCACTCTCGCTTTGTGCAACTGGCTACCATAGCTCACTTCTCGTTTGCAAAGCAAGAGACTACGGATGTCAGTGAGAATATATCGCCACAAGGCCTTCTTCGCCCTCGTGTCCGCTGGGTCGTCTTCAGGGGTTTCTTAAACGAGAATACCACCACCTTCAAGGTGATCACGGACAGTCGGAGCGAAAAGATCAAGGAGATCCTTCAAAATCCTTACGGGGAGATATCTTGGTACTTCATTCAAACACGGGAGCAATTTCGTCTTGCAGGGAGGTGCCAACTCGTGACGGCGGACGAGTTGGATCCGGTGCTGGCCGTAGCGCGTCATGACCAATGGGCCGCGCTCTCTGACAACGCGCGAAAGCAATTTTCTTGGCCTGCCCCTGGGCTGAACCAGGACTCCGATGGCATCAGTGAGGACACCAGGAAGGCGTTATACAACCCTCCTCCGGTGCCTGGCACCTCCCCGCCGCCTGAAACCTTTGTGTTGCTTTTATTCCATCCTTTCAGTGTCGATCACTTGCAGCTGCGCCCGAACCCTCAAGTGCGAACCGTGCACGAGACAGTTCAGTGGAGCATCAACAAGCAACCAGACGGTATAGAAATTCGTGGGGAGGGTGTGGACGAGTCGGACGCGTGGGCGGCCCGGAGAGTCAACCCATGACTATACCTTCGCAACGAAAGCTCCTCGATATCGCCCTGTCTCTTCATCAATTGCCACGTTCGATTTTCTTTGATTGGTATTGGTTTTCTCTTTATTCTGCCAAATTTTCGCTCATTTGACCCGTACCTCTATGCCTCTCTCATCCCTCCTCCTTCATCCTATTCGTACCACGGCCGCGCCGCACGCGTTGCAGGCCATCTCCACCTTGCGCTGTTGCTCCTCTTCCAAGGCGTTGTATCGATGCACCAACGCCACCTTCTCCAAGCCACACACGGAGCACACAACTCCGCTTTGCTCTCGGGCTGCGAGTTCTTCTTCTACCTGGAGGGGGAGGATTATAAAGGGTGTTTTGAAATGGACGATGCAGGATAAGCGGGCACGAAGGCTAGAATTCTCATCGCGTAAGATGTGTCATTCAAAATAGGCTACAGTGTTTTTTTCATTTCTTGTCACCTGAGGAGCAAGATTTCTGTCCAATCTCAAGAGATCATAGGCCCTGGCCTCTTTCTCATGTTGCTCATCTCGCGCAGTCTTCGTCAGCATCTCCTCGGGAGTCAAACGCGCCACAGCTGTGGGACTCAGCTCACCCATGATTATTCTAGTCTGCAGGCTCTGATTGTTCGCGACATTGTATCTTAATGTCCTTATTTGATTGCCGTATTCCCGCGTGGGATGATTAGGATCGGTAAAGTCGCCATGTTGGGCCAAAATTGCCCGCTCTATGTCCTCTGCTAAATTGCGAAGACGTATTTTTTCCCGCTCTGTTATTGATCGGTTGTCATTCACATTCTTATCAGCGTAACATTTCGAGAAAAGTGTACACAGCGCTTGTATTGACGTATTTCGATAGTTTGCCAAGGGTTCTTCTGGTTCGACTTGTTTGTCGAGTGGAGAGATTGACTGCGATTTTTTGTGTCCTTGCTTCAAATATCGTACTTTGCTTCGAACTTTTCTTGATTTGTCTTTTGTACTATAGAGTTCTGGTTCATCTTCCATTTCGAAGCTCCTGTCGGAAAAGGAAAGAAATTTAACAGTCTTGCGAGGAGGTTCAAGCATAGAGGAGGTAAAACAGACATAAAACTCCATGGAGCAGCACAATACATCGCAGCATAAAGTTTTCAATGAGATTTGATCATTAGACATGTACCACAAAGCCAAACTTTCCAGCGTATGTACCTCGCACGCTTCTCCACCTGTCTGATGGGAACGTGCTTGACAACGGCCCCCGGCAGTTGGCCCATATTATCACGTCGTGGCGGCATATTTATTGCATATCAAAAAAAAGCATTGCATCTCAAAAATCTCAGGGCTCTTTTTACAGTGGCCGGCGGATTCGAAGGACAAGAAATTTTAATGGCATGAAAATATTTGGTAAAAAAACGCGGAGACACGCCGAGTCTCGTCTCCCTTGTACGCTCCAAGGACTTCCGCTGTTGGGACACAAAGGACGGGCAAACGCAAGAGACCTGATCCTGCGAGAATAGCTCTGTTCGCTTCAGGAGGTTGTAGTTGTTTCTTTCCCACATCCACGCCCTTTGTTGATAGGAAAATAGATACGTATACATCCAGGTCCACCTCTTGCGTTTTCATACCCAGGTGTCTCTAAATCGAATGCAGGGGGAAAAAATCATCACGTAGTAATTCTAGAAACCACTGAGCACACATTGGATCGGGTCATTGCCCTTCCACACGATTCCGGCCAGGATTTCAAACCATAAGACCATCCTTGTCCGATTTACCCCTCCCCCATTCCCACCACATCCCTTCCTTCCAGTGGCGGCTTTCCAGCTTGAAGTCCCCTGATGGCACGACCCACGGCCGTACATCCCTCAAAAGAGAATTCTATAGTGGCAGGTCCTCAAGCTTGCAGTGCCTTCAAGGCCTCCAAGACCTCTTCAGAATGCTTCTTCACCTTCGACTCCACGTTTGTGAAGACTTTGACCAGCTTCCCATCCTGATGGAGGTGCATTGAGATAGGAGCCGCCTTCAGTAGGTGCACGCTACAAATTTCCACTCAGGTAACCAGCGTGCGGCGTACAGAGCAGGTGGAAACGCGGTTTCGATAGTGCTACGTCGGATCCATTAACGATTCCATCTAATCCTCCCCAACCCCTCTCCCTGACACGGCAGCACCGGACACAGCACACGACGCATGGACACGTCCGACTATCCACGTACCGGAGAGATGATGTACGTCTGGCGGTTCGAGAAGCGGCCCAAGAAAGGAATGTCCAGCGCGGACCCGTAGGCCTCCGAGACCTTGGCGCCCTTGTCACTGAGCACTGTCGTACAGGGAGGAGAAAGAGGAGGAGAAACGTGTTCTTCAATGGGTAGCATGATGAGCGTTCCCATCCCTTTTCCATGGCAAGCTACGTCCATTTGCATACACGCGTCCCCTTGACAGTTCCTCTCACCGGGCGAAGGTCCTACCTAAACTTTTGATCTCCTACTCCTGGTCGACCTCCTCTCCCCGGCACCTCATCTCTCCCACCTCCTCCCATCCCTTTATTTCAGATTCTGGTACGTACGAATAAAGTCCAGGCCGCACTCGGATTTAAAATCTGTTTGTTTGTCCGATTCGTCCACCGAGACACCCACGATCTGGGCGTTCAATTTCTTGTAGTTGTCAATGTCGCGCTGAAACGCCTTCGCCTCCAGTGTGCAGGAGCTTGTGAAGACCTGAGGGAAGAAGTAAAGCACAGTGTATTTGCCGCCTTTCGTCAAATCTGCCAAAGACAAAGGCTTCCCCAAGCTAGAGGGAAGGGAAAAATCAGGTGCCTCAATCCCTTCCGCAGGTACGTCTGCGCCAGCCTTTTGGGCTCCCGTGGTCAACGTAAATGTGCCAGTGAAAGCAGCCGCGGCACCCCCCAGAAAGCCTTTGGTCAATAGGTTACGACGGTCAATGCCAGCAAGAAAGGTAGGGGAGGTCGCGGAGGAGGTGGAAGGGGAGGACGCCGCCGGCTGGGACATCGACTGCTGGGGCTGGCTTTGGGACATGTGCAAAGGCCGGATGTAGGCGTGCGAAAGGCAGGGCGCTCCCACGAGGACAGTGAGAAGCAAGGAGGTAGCAGGCAGGGTGAACATGCTGGACAGCTTCATGGATGTCGGAGCCACGTAGTGGATCTGGCCGGAGGGGGAACAAAGAGCATGAGAATCAAAAAGGGGGACGGCCATGTAACAACCCTCCTCTGCACACGCACGCATGTTTGTTACATCCGTTGTAGTAAAGGAAAGGATTGTCAGGTTGTATTGGCCCGCCAAGTCACACAAACGAGTAACCCTCGCCCTGAGCAAAGGCCTTCCTGTGCAACCTCTTGAGCGATGCCACTACTTTTACTAGACACAAACCTCACTCAGGACTTCGACGGGTACATACATCGCGCGCCTTCATCCCTGGATCTAAATGGGACTCCACAAGGGCCTAAGACCTTGTTTTCATGTGTATGCATAAATTGATCACACTGCTTGCCTAAAGCCATGTCATCCGCTCCACGCTCTCACTCCCGCAAGCTTGTGGTTTCATGGCCATATGCTTTGACGATCTTGGTGGCGAGCATTTTAACCCTTACTTCATCTCTTCCCGTGCTTCTCAACATGCCTTTCATACTGTAGATGTGTTTGGCCTAGGCATGGATCGTCAGAAAGCCAAGTTGGCCTCTCTGCTTAAGAAACGACACCGGACGCCCCCTTCCTCCACACTTTCCTCCTCGTCCTCGTCGAAACACTCCAAGACGACCCGCTCGAGTCGCAAAGGAGCCTCTTCATCCTCTCCCTCCCTCCCCAGTGCGGCTGCTTCCGAACGTCAAAATGCCACCAATTCTTCTCCTGAGGCACGGTCGAAGGCTGTAACCTTGCTCACTCGAGCTCTGGAGCACGGAAGCGCCGAGACACCAAAAGAAGTCTACAAACACGTGAACAGAGATGGTGCTAAAAAGCCATCGGAGGTGTCGGATCTAGAAGCTACGTCACAAGGAAATGGAGAAGGGCGGAATAACAAGACATGTGTGCAAAGCAAGGTCGAAGTAGGGACCATCCCAACCTCACCAAGCAATTCTGCAGGAGTGCCCACGATCTCCTGTTCCAAAGAAAGGATTGAAAAGGTACGTTGGACAAGGAACAATGGCACTTGCTTGGATTTGGCCGTGAGCGCATCCAGGAAGATAATGGTTCTGGCATCGGCTACTATGCCTATCCATAAACCCATCCGGTTTACATGCACATCCGCCCAATGCCCAACCATGTGTCTAGTTTCATGCCCCAAGGAAATGCTTGCTCCTCTGTTCACTTCCTTTCAGATGGCACAGGCCATTGAAGAGGCCTTGCAGGCGGGCTGGCATGTCGGTGGCTTGCGCCGGTACAACAACACCCTCCGCCACCTCGTCTTCAACCGTGCGTAAGCTGGATACGGGGCCGAGATTCTAAGACAAGAGACGTTTTCACGTAGTGATCGGACAGCCTCCTGGGTGCTTGGTAGCTCACAGAGTCCTCCCCTTCCCGTCCCTTGTTCCCTTCAGTCCATCGCAATAGCGCCCTCTGCCACAACCTTCTGGAAGGGTCCCTCTCCCCTGCCGACCTCCTCGCCCTTCCACCCGAGGCAATGCGGACGCAGGCAGAACAAGAGTCGGCCCGGGCGGTGGAAGAGAAGGAAATTCTCGGGTACAGCGCCTCCCATCTCTTCTCGGACGTGATCTTTGAGGAGGCAGCGGGGAGGAAAGGAGGAGCAGGAGAGGGTGTAGCCACGTGCCCCAAGTGCGAGAGCACCAAAGTCTTATTCTCCAGACGACAGTCGTACAACGAGAGCAGCACATGGTGTGGGGAGGAGCAGGGCGTGCCCGTGATGATGAACTGTTTGAGTTGTGGAAGCGTTCACTCACTCCGGGAGGGGGAATGAGGTGGGGAAGCAGGAGGAGAGGAAAGGCGCATGCGTATGCTGCTGTATAGCTCAAAATTTGTGACGTCCTTGGAGAAATTGTTCAATCACATGTAATGTACAGAGAGGGTACGCTTCATGAGTGTATGTGAAGAAGGGATGGGCCTGTGGCTTCCGCCCGTGGGAGATCAAGCCACTATGCCCCGGGCGCAATATAACTAATTGTCAGCAAATAAATGGAATTTCATTTCTTTGTTGTTTTTGTCCTTTGCAGCCTTCTCTCGATTGATTGAAAGCGCTTATAACACTTCGATTTGCGCAGTAAGAATGTACAGCTTGAGGTATTGTAGTACGTCACATAGCCCGTCTTTTAGCGAAGTACCTCGAATCGCTTTGGGTGAAGCAAGATGGATGCACGCGGTAATTGACTAGTACGATGATGGTACACGTGGTCCAGGTCGATGCTGTATACGTAATGACTTTTGCATCCTCAAATAATTTCATTTTTAAATGAAGAAATTAGCATGGCCGCTGCCGATACGAATCAGAAGCTCGCGACTTTGGAACCAATTGCCCTCCGCCAGTTTACGGACCCTGGTTTTGTCGGGCCCAAGATTTACTTGCATCCAAAGGACTTCGAGGCTAAGGTATGGAAGTAGAGGGTCTGACACGGAAATCAGGAGTTCAAAGTGCTGGTTTTTCTGGTGTTGTCGGACCACGATGACGTATGGTCTTCTCGCTCCATCCCTCCCACCCTTCCAGCTCTTTATTTGCCGTATATGATCAGCATGTATGCCTGAGGAGCCAGTTTATAGGCTTTACTCTTGGCATATCTTTGATATGTCTGCCCATTGCGACTTCAATTCCAAGTAAAATTTCTTTACAAATAACCGCCTTCAAGAAAAATCTTTTGCCATCATTGACGCACGTGTACGCTGACTAGATCATCCATTCATGATCATCCCCTTGTCCTGATGATATAATTTTCCAATACTGAATATTTGAACACCTTTTCGGGTCTCATCTTAGGTCGATAACTATCTTCGGACGAAAACCCCCCCACTTCGCGAAGGGTACAGCTCCTTTTGTTATCATTTGATTGTCCCCAACTTTGCTCATTTGAAGGCGTCGTACCTGAAAATTGTTCCTGAAAACGAGCACTTGATTCGGACCGCATACGATGCGAACAGTCCAGAAGATCTTCCTGTCCTGACTCGCTATTTCCCGGCGTCGGCCGTGAAGGAGATGACGGGTCCCGCCAAGTTCTTGGACGTCATTCTGTACACCCGGGAGGAGATTCATCAGGAGAATATAGTACGTCTCAACTGAGGGTACCTCGGCTACCTCCAGCCTCGCCCCCGCACAAGGCATGTAAACTACCATGCTTACGTCTTCCATCCCTCCCTCCCTCCTTCCCTCCCTCCTTCCCTCCCTCCTTCCCTCCCTCCTTCCCCCAGGCCCGTGGCATGGAGCATTTGAACAACGCGTCCGACGCGCCCTGGGGGATCATGCGCGTGAAGGCCCAGGACGTGGAGCGGGAGTTACCCATGCTCCCTACCACCCTGATCCGGAACGCGCTCGGGAAAGGATTTGGGGGCTCGGGGGTGCCCTTGGACGTGGATCGGTATAAGGAAAGCGTCGGGTTTTGGATGCACCATGCGGCGATTCGGTAGGGCAGGGTGCCGGGTCTGGGAGGGATTACACCAAGGCCAGAGGAGAGGAATCAAAGAATAATACAGGCTACGCAGGGCGGTGAGGGAGGCCGGCCTGCCGCCGAGCCTCGAGGGACGACGTTGCCGTTTCGTTTTTTGTTAATTTGTGGGGTCTTCTTCCTCTGACGCGATTTTTTTTCAAGGTCATGGAAACGACACTAGGCTGGCCAACCTCACACGACCGGTCCGTACTTTGAGCAGGGGCCCTTTACCTCCCATCTTCCTTCCTCCACCCTCATCATGGCGCCCGTACCGCTGCCTTCTCCTCGCTTTCCGGTACGTCGGGGGGCATGCTCTTCGCCCGCGGTGGCCTTCCTCCTCCCCTTCCTCCTCCCTCTCCCCCTCCACTTCCTCCACTTCCTCCTCCTTCTCCTCCTCTTGCGGGCGCTCGCGCCGGTCCACCGCCTTTCTTGATGTCCCCTGCTGCCCCTTCCTCCTCCAAAATGGCTTTACGAGACAACCGAAGCTGGCCTTTTTCGTTGATGCCTGGTGGGAAAAACGAGGCAAGGGTGGGAACGCGGAGAAGGAAGGAGGAAGGGGAGGAAGGGAGGGGGGGAGGAGTGCCCTTGAGTGCAGCGCATGTCCGGCACAGACAAGAGAAAAGTCTCTGGCCGGCCCTGAATCGAACGCGGAAAATCTCTCCTTTCGCTTCCCTTGCGCCCGTCCTGCCGGGCGATTGACCGGATACGTGTCAAGGTAAAGGCAAGTGGACGGGAGCGACCTACCTAGAAGCTTGACGTCGACTCGATCCCCTGACTTATAGAGCGCCTCCACGGAGACGACGCGCTTGTTGTTCAGCTCCGACACGTGGACTAAGCCCTGCAAGCCGGGGAGGATTTCC
>Ga0102934_1001623_pt1 | contig 15755 bp, 10 predicted proteins | sample SalPonR2_A_D1_MG_FD_78175 | JGI IMG/M metagenome (GOLD analysis project Ga0102934, IMG submission 78175) | Salt pond soil microbial communities from South San Francisco under conditions of wetland restoration - Salt Pond MetaG R2_A_D1_MG | ecosystem: Environmental > Aquatic > Marine > Intertidal... | reverse complement strand
AGACTGGCCATTCCCTCCTGGTCTAACGAATTGATTTACATGTTAAAATACACCTCCCTGGCATTTACGGTGGGAGCGCCGGAATTAATGGCCAAAGCCAAGATTATCGCCGCCAGAAACTTCCGTTATTTAGAAGTATTCGTGATAGTTGCACTAATTTACATAGTCATTGTCACCCTGTTTACCAAAGTTTTAGAAACTGTTGAAAAAAAAGTCAAGATACCAGGATTGGAGAGTGGACGCTAGATTTTATCTTTTCTCCGTAATAACTTGATTGATTCGGGTTATTACTCTATAGTCAATTTGTCTGACATATGATGACTGATAGAGAAATGAGGGATAATAATGGAGTTCCAATTTGTAAAACTGGAAGAGAGAAGGAAACCTCTACACGTTGCCAACCAACTAGTGAGTGCCATCAAATCGGGTGAGTACGAAATTGGCGACAGGCTACCCACCGAGGAAGAATTGGCGGAAAAGACAGGGGTAAGTAGAGCATCAGTCAGGGAAGCATTGGCTGCCTTAAGATTAGGGGGATTAATACGTACCAAGGTGGGTAAAGGAACGTTTGTGGAGCAGGTTCCGATTCAGGATGATTTAAGGGATAGGATACGAAATCTTTTGGTTGACAACCCAAAACCTTTGGAATTACAGGAGGCCCGGGCGGCATTCGAAGTAGGAGTCGTAGAGGTAGCTGCAAGAAAAATCTCTAAGGAGGACGAGAAAAATATCGAAGGTACTTTGGAGGAGATGGATTCTGCGGCTGAAGAGGACAATTACCAGGCATTTTTGAACCTTCACAAGCAATTTCATCTCCAGATAGCAAAGGCCACTCAAAACAAAGTCATTGAAGATACTTTAACACACCTTCAGGGTATTATGAACGACCAAATGTGGCGAAGACTAGAAGAGATGCACTATCTCCCAAACAAGCATAATTATCTGATGGAGTCAGTTCGGATTCACAAAGGTATATTCTTGGCCGTAAAAGATCACGATACCTCATTGGCCATGGATAGAATCAAAGGTCATTTCGAGAGATATTCGTAATTTACCAAATTAGGAGAAAAGGAGAGAAAAGAGTAATGTTATCAAGTGAGGAGAAGCGGAAAATTTACCACAAAGCCTTACATGTTCTTCAAAAATTTGGAGTAGAGATCAGACACCCGGAAGCACTGAAACTACTCGATGGAGCGGGGGCAAAGATAGATGGCCAGCTAGTGTATCTGGAACCTTTCCATGTGAGACGAGCGTTAGCATCAGCTCCGAAATTCATACCAATTTACGATCGTAATGGGCAGCTGTCGCTCGCACTTGGAAGTGAAGCAAATTACTTTGGTACGGGGTCCGATAACCCGAATACGATCGACCTCGAGACGGGTAAAAGAAGGAAAAGCACACTCGAGGATGTTGAAAATCAGAGTCTTTTAGTTGATTTCCTCCCTAACATAGATTTCCTGATGAGTATGGCTCTGCCTTCGGATGTTCCGGCAAAGCTGGCAGACTTATATCAATTTCAGACAATGGTTACCAACTGTTCCAAACCCTTTGTATTTACCTCTGCGGACAATCGTAACACTCTGGATTTGATGGAGATGGCAAAAGTCGTGGCTGGAGGAAGTTCTGCTTTGAAAGAGAAGCCGTTTTTTGTCCAATACACTGAACCCACCAGTCCTCTGGAGGGTTCAAAAGATGCTCTGGGTCGACTTTTATTGTCCGCTGAAAACGGAATTCCCGCTACTTATACCTCGGGGACTCTTCCCGGGGCTTCCAGTCCGGCGACGCCCGCCGGTACGGTTGTCATGTCACTAGCGGAGGAGCTGAGTGGCGTTGTTGTCTCACAACTGAAGAGGCCGGGGGCTCCGGTCATAATTGGAGGAGCCGCCTCTCCAATGGATATGAAGACTGCAGCTGCATCGTATGGTCTTCCTGCCGCCCTGCTTATCGATCAAGCCTTGAGCGAGGTTAGCAAATATCTGGACATGCCAGTTTTTAGTGAAGCGGGTTTCAGCGACTCTAAACTGTTGGATGGTCAACAGACACTAGAAGCGTCCATTTCAATTTTTGCCATGTCTCAGACAGAGGCAGACCTGGTACACGACGTGGGCTATCTGGAGTCGGGGCAGACAGGCTCGTTGGAATCGGTAGTAGTTGGTAATGAAATTATCGGGTACGTTCGAAGACTCCAGCAGGGAATAAATCTGGACGAAGAACATTTGGCGATTGACGCCATAGGAAGGGTGGGTCCGGGAGGAAGCTACCTGACCGATCCGTCTACCCTTGCTACTTTTAAGGATTGGTACCAACCCAAATTACTGGATCGCCAGGGATACGATAGCTGGAAGGAGGAAGGTGGAAAGGATTTCGCTACCAGGGCCCGAGAGGAGGCCAAACATATCTTGAAAGATTACCAACCTGAAAGACTCGACGAAGACAAGGTCACCAAACTAGAAGAAATTATCAGCAAAAAAGAATCCTGAACTTTTGGAGTGCAATCTTTCGGTCTTCAGGTTTTGGGTAACCTGCAGGGGAAAATTCGTTCGCCGTAATAGTGTTTAAGTTAGGCTTTGGATAGCTGAGTTATTCCCGAAACTGGAAGATGGCGGAGATCCTTCACAGGCATACGGAAGGGGGCAATACATTGAGTCCTACTGATAGACTTGTCGAATTTATCTTGGGAACGTCTTGGTCACAGATCCCGGAGGGGGCAAAAGAAAAATCTAAACTGTGTTTGATCGATGCTCTTGGAGCGTCTATCGCCGGTAGTGGGACCCGGGTAGGGGAGATTGTGACCGGTTTTGTGAAAGATTTCTGGAATGGGGATGAGGCTACGGTAATTTTGAGTGGCCGGGCTTCGGTCATTGGTGCCGCTCTAGCCAATGGTTACATGGTCAATGCACTTGACATAGATGACGGAGCTAAATATACTAGAGGACATCCCGGAGCTCAGGTCATTCCGGTAGTTTTAGCTTTAAGCGAAAAGTACGACAAGACAGGGAAGGAGGCGCTTACCGGGATCGTGATTGCCTATGAGACCGCACACAGGGTTGGGCGATGTTGGCATAGGAAGTACGAAGATTACCGCTCGTGTGGTTCCTGGGGCTCCGTAGTTTGTGCAGGGGTCTCTGCGTACCTGATGGGTCTGTCAAAAGAACAAACCCGACACGCTCTAGCAATTGCCGATTATAATTCTCCGTATCTGCCAATGATGAGGGCCATTGCTCAGCCTTCGATGGTCAAGCATGGAACGGGATGGGGAGCGATGACCGGCGTTATTGCAGCGGAATGGGCGGCAAGGGATTTTACGGGTTCCTCCACTACTTTGGATAATGAAGACTGCGAGTCTTTCTTCGACGATTTAGGTGTGGATTATCTTGTAACTGATGGCGACGCAGTGGAGTTTAAACAGATTCCATCTTGTAGCTGGGCACATACCCCCATTAATGCTACGCGCGATCTATTAAAAACCCAAGATATCAGCCCTGAAGAGATAGATAGTGTAAAAGTAGAGGGTTTTTATGAAATGGCCGCTTTGCATTCTGAGGTGCCCGATAAAATAGAGGAAGCTCAGTTTAACGTCAAGTGGCCTCTCGCAGTTGCCCTTGTGGATGGTGGGGTCAGTCCTGAAGGAATGTCAGAGGACAGGTTTGACGATGAAGATCTTATATCAATGGCGGATCGAATTAGCGTTGAAGAGTCCAAAGAGCTTACTCGCATGAATCGCTCTATCAGTGACGAAGCAGGAGAGACCGTTGCCTGGCCTGCACGGGTGACCGTGAAGACCCTGGATGGTAGAGTTGTCAATTCGGGTGTCGTATTGTCGGAGCCCGCCATTGACGCATCGTTTTCAGGCTTGGCAGATAAATTTAAACGGTTGTCGTCACCTCATGTGGGAAGTGAGAGAACAAGTGAAATTCTTAATAGAGTGAAAAACTTTGATCAGCTGGACAGTGTTTTTGACCTGACTGTTCTGCTGGAGAGCAGGTAGTTGTTTTGGTTAGGCTCAGGGTACAACTAAGGGATATTGTCTCCAAAAGTATCGTAGCTTGAATACTAATCTTTGGCTTTTGGCAGCTGGAAAAAGCTTAGGGTAAAAACGATCTGGCTTAGGAAGGTTTGAGCAATTGTTAGAATATAGTGGTAAGCGTTTCGTTCAGGCTTTAATAAGCATTTTGGTTGCTTCTGTGATCATTTTTCTGATTGCGGAGGCCCTGCCCGGAGATGTGGCACAGATGATCCTCGGTCAGTATGCCACTGAGGAATCCCTTGCTACACTGCGGGAGAATCTGGGACTTAATCAGCCGTTGCATTTTAGATATTTTGACTGGCTATCTGGAGTGTTGCGAGGCGATCTGGGAACGTCTCTGAGCAAGACCGGAGTCAAAGTAGCTCCTTTGTTATTGAGAAGGGCGCGCAATTCAATGATTTTGGCGGTTGGAGCTATGCTTTTCATTATCCCTCTATCATTTTTACTTGGTATTGTTGCCGGTATGCGGCCAGGTAGCTGGTTCGACCGTTTGATATCAGTAACCACGCTGGGTTTGATATCCTTTCCCTCGTTTATTACGGGGTTGGTTTTGATCCTTATTTTCTCCGTCCAGCTTGGCTGGCTTCCCGCATCTAGTTCGGTTGATTTGAGCGAAGGATTTGTCAATCAATTGCCTAAACTGATATTGCCCATTCTTGCCCTCTCTGGCGTGATGCTCGGCTATATAACCAGGCATATCCGGGCTAGTATGGTCAAAGTTCTCCGTTCCGAGTATACGAGGGCCGCTACCTTAAAGGGCATAGGTCGTCGATCAGTCATCACTAAACACGTTCTGCGTAACGCTTTGCTCCCTGCTGTTACGGTTATTGCGATTAATCTTGGTTGGTTACTTGGAGGAGCAGTCGTCGTTGAAGCCACTTTTAGTTACCCTGGAGTGGCCCGGTTGGTCCTCAATGCGATAAAACACCGGGACGTGCCGGTTATGGAAGCAGGGTTGCTATTTGTTGTTGCTGCCTACGTTACGGTTAACTTTGGGACGGATATTATATATACGTTGCTTGACCCGCGAATCCGCTATAGCAGAGGTGAAGGTTGATGATTGATCGAAGTCTAAACCTCGCTCCTAGCTTTTCGGACAGGGTTAAAAATGGGTTTTCCTATTTATTAAGGTTACGTCGTAAGCCGTTGGGGTTTATAGGGCTTCTTATCATTCTGTTTTGGATTGTAATTTCTATTTTTGCTCCTTATATTACCCCTTACGGTCCGACTGATTTTTCAACGGACAAGTTTTTCGGACCGTCTTTACGCCATCCGTTTGGAACGGACAGGTGGGGTCGCGACGTTTTTTCTCGCGTTATCATTGGTAGCCGAACCGCGTTTTCCCTTGCTCTTTCGGCTACACTACTTGGTTTGGTCGGCGGTACGGCATTGGGTTTGTCGGCTGCTTACTTTGGAGGATGGGTGGAGGAGGTTCTTGGCCGAACGATGGATATTTTGATGTCGTTTCCGGCTCTGCTTATTGCCATGTTCGTGTTGGGTGTACTTGGGCCCGGAACGATTAACGTAATCGTAGTAATTGGTATTGCCCATATACCGCGTATTGGTCGGGTTGCACGCTCTGCATCTTTGCAGGTGAAAAACCAGGAATTCGTTGAGGCGGCACGGGTCCGTGGGGAATCCAACCTGTACATAATGGTCGCAGAAATTCTTCCTAATATACTTGATACATTGGGCGTGGAAGCGGCAATTAGGTTCGCTTACTCCATTTTTTTAAGTGCCTCACTTGGATTCTTAGGGCTCGGTGTTCAACCCCCGACGCCGGACTGGGGGCTTATGATAAGCAAGTCACGTAGTTATCTGCAGGTAGCCCCTTGGCTTGCTATATTCCCTGCGCTGGCTATCGCGTCCATGGTTCTTGGAGCGAACTTCCTTGCTGAAGGCCTGGAAGAAGTAACCGGAGGAGAGCAATGATTGGAGAAAAAATTTTGAATGTTGAGGACCTCCACGTTGTGTACAGAACGGATCGAGCTGACGTGCACGCTTTGAACGGCGTCAATTTGGTAGTTTCGCCCGGTGAAGTTAGGGGAGTCGTTGGTGAATCCGGTTGTGGCAAGAGTACATTAGCTTTTGCCATCATGAAGTATCTTGACCGAAATGGAGAAATAACCGATGGGAAGATTTTATTCAATGGCGAAGATCTAAAGGAAAAATCCGACTCGGAGATGGAGGACATCTGGGGGAGACATCTTGCAATGATTTACCAGGATCCAACAGCTTCATTGAATCCTTCTCTACCCGTGGGAGAACAGATTTCCGAAGTGGCAACAGCTCATGAACTGGCCACAAGTAAGGAAGCAAAAGAGGAGACGATCAGACTGCTGGACCGTGTCCATATTAGGGACCCCGAAGATATCATCAAGCGCTATCCTCACGAGCTTTCAGGTGGTATGCGCCAGAGAGTAGGGATTGCAGCTGGACTGATTGGCAAACCGGAACTTCTAATAATGGATGAACCGACGACAAATCTCGATGTCACCACCGAAGCAAGGATTTTAGATATTGTTGAAGAGCTGAAACAGGATTTGAACTCCGCTTTCCTTTACATTACCCACGACTTAGGGGTTATAGCCCGAGTGGGCGACGCAATTGAGGTGATGTACGCTGGGCAGATAGTTGAAGAGTCAAATATTGTTGACTTGTTTAATCAGCCTTTTCATCCTTATACGAAGTTACTTCTTCGGTCTTTACCTGACCCAGAAGGAAAAAAGGGAAGCTTGCAGGCCATCCCGGGATCTATGGTTGACCTAACAGATCTTCCTTCTGGATGCAAGTTCAACACTCGATGTCCATTCCGGAGAGATCGGTGTTTTCAGAAAGAGCCCGGGTTGGAAGGAAAGGAAGCTGGCCATAAGGCTAGATGTTTTTTTGCTCCGATAGAGGATGCGGAAAGGACGATACAGGTAACGGAAGAGACTGCTGGAAGGCCAGTCTGGAAGGAGAACCCTGTACTGAAAAAGGAAGCTCCCATTCTGGAGATCAGTGGCCTGCAAAAATATTTTGGTGGGGGCCGGAGCTGGTTGCCGGGTACAAGCAGTTCACCTGTAAAAGCTGTTGATGGGATGGACCTAACGCTGGAGGAGGGCCAGACTATTGGAGTAGTTGGAGAGTCCGGTTGTGGCAAGACTACACTCGCTCGAACTATTATCGGGCTTTCTCAGGCAACTGAAGGGCTAATCAAGTTCGCTGGAGAGGATATTACCGTTCCCATCTCAGGTCGCTCTGAGGAAACTTTAAAGCGTATTCAAATAGTATTCCAGGACCCTCGATCCACACTAAACCCAAAGCGTACCGTGGGTCAGGCGATTGCTCGCCCGCTAGTTGTCCACGGCGATTTTTCGCGGGATGTTATACCTGAGAAGACCGGAGAGCTTTTGCGCGCGGTGGGTCTTGACCCCAGTCTTGCGGAGAGATTTCCCGATCAGCTGTCAGGCGGACAAAAACAGCGTGTCGCGACTGCCCGGGCGTTTGCGACTAATCCTGCCCTGGTTTTGCACGACGAGCCCACATCGAGTCTGGATGTCTCAGTTCAAGCTACAATACTTAATCTCTTACTCGATCTCCAGAAAGGGTCCGGGACCAGTTACCTGTTTATTTCTCATGACTTAAGCGTGGTTCGTCATATAAGCGACTATATTGCGGTGATGTATCTTGGCCATCTTGTGGAGTTTGGCTCCACAGAGCAGATTTTTGAACCTCCTTATCACCCATACACGGAGGCACTTCTATCTGCAATACCAGTTCCTGATCCGAATCTCAGAAGGAAGAGAATCAGGCTCACCGGATCTGTTCCATCTGCAGTTAATCCTCCATCTGGTTGTGTGTTTCATACGAGATGTCCTCGTAAGGTCGGGGAGGTATGTGAGCAGGGACCTATCCCAGTTAGGAAAAACGGAAGTCATGAAATAAGATGTGTTATATCGGAGGAGGAATTGAGCCAGGTTGAACCGGTACTATCTTATTAATCCAATTAAGGAGGTGGTTTTGGGGAAGTGATTTTCTGAATTGGTAAGAGTTTTAAGTCAAAAACAAAGGGAGGTAAAATGAGTAACGATCAAAAAGTATCTCGAAGAGAATTTATCAAGGGTGCTGCAGTAACTGGTGCGGCCTTTTCGATTCCTGGAATATTGTCTTTTTCCAGTAAAGGTAAGTCAGTAAAAAACGTTATTAAAGTCGGTGTCAGACCTCCAAATAGGATCACTCCGGGACTTTTGACCGATTCACCCGGTCAGGTCATGGCCGGTGTTTATGGTGACTTCCTCTTTAGGTTAAGGGGCGAAGAGAGTGAAAAGACTCCTTCATTAGTTGAAAATTACGATTATAGTGAGGATAGGAGCGAATGGACATTTAAACTGAGAGAGGGTGTCAAATTCCATCACGGAACGGAGCTCACATCGAAAGACTTGAAGTACACCGTGACGAGGATTATGGATCCTGATTTTGGATCCCCGGCCAAGTCACTATTTTCAAACGTTGAGGAAATAAAGGAGGTCGACAGATACACCACTAAGTTTTTCCTTGCCGGTAGGGACCCCGATTTCTACCTGAATTTTTTTGACTATAATACACCTATTGTAGCTCACGACTTTGATTACGAAAAGTACGGGGAGAAGAGACCATCCGGTACCGGTTCGTTTATGATAAAGGAATTTGTTCCAGGGGAAAGAATGATCTTGGAAAAAAACCCCGATTATTTCCTTTCCGGAGTTCCTTATGTGGACGAACTGCACTTTGTTCTCGTTCCGGAGGACTCGACCAAACGATTAATGCTGCAGTCTGGTGACGTTGATATTCTGACCAATGTAAGCTTTTCCAACTTTAAGCAACTCAAGAAACAGCCAAATATTTACGGGGACTACGCAGTCGGAGGTTTTCAGTGCCCTGTGAGCATGAGGGTCGATGAACCTCCGTTTGATGACAATAAGGTTCGACTGGCAGTGAAGTATGCCGCGGATAGGCGTTTTATGCTGGAGTCCGCCCTGTCCGGCTTCGGCGATTTAGGTCACGATCACCCAATCGCGCCTTGTTATAAGTGGTACAAGGATCTTGGTACGAGAGAACAAAACATAGAGAAGGCAAAATCCCTCCTTGCGGAAGCGGGATATGGAAATGGTCTCGAAATTAAATGTCACTACCAATCGAACGTTTTTCCCAGCCCGGAAACAGCCTTGAACCTTCAGCAGTTGGTGAAACCTGCTGGAATAAATCTTAAGTTGGAAGGTTCAACCAACGATGTCTATTACTCGAAGTATTGGTTGAAGGCGAAAATGACTGTCACTCAGTGGGCTCATCGGGTAAATATCTTGGATGTGCTTAGATTAGCGTACAAGAGTGACGGACCATGGAACGAGGGGCACATCAAAAATGAGAAGTTGGATGAACAGATCGAAAAAGCTTCGACTGAGGTAGAACCAGAAGTTCGCCAAAAACACTTCACGGGAATCCAGAGAATACTTAGAGAAGAAGGCCCCGCTGTAATCCCATTTCACCAGGGTATATTCGGTGCTGTGAGTAAACAAGTGAAGGGCTTTCGGGAAGTACGAAATGGTACTCATGAGTTGAGATTTGTCAAGTTTGGTTAATTCAAGAAGTCGTAGGGGGGGCGAGATAACTTTCGTCCCCCTCTTATTTCACTTTAGGAGGAATCTGTTTGAACAGCCTTGGTAAAATTGTGGAGGTTGATCTTGGTGCTGGTGCTGTCACGCAATATCACCCAGAAGAAGAGGTAGTTAGAAAGTTTCTGGGCGGTCGAGGGTTAAATGCATACTACCTGTTCCAATATTTGGATGAAGAAGTTGAACCTTTGTCGTCCGAGAACGTCCTTGTGTTTTCGGCGGGATTACTAACGGGAAGCGATATTTACTCTTCTTCTCGTCTTCATATTGGGTCGGTTTCTCCACTTACAGGCATCCTAGGAAGTTCTAATGTCGGCGGTTTTTTTGGTGCTAGGTTAAGGCAGAACGGGATTCTCTCAGTCATAGTTCGAGGACGCGCGGAGGTTCCAGTATATATCTGGATTGAGGATGGTAAAGTCGAGATCAAGGATGCCGATTCGCTTTGGGGAATGGAGACTACCGAAACTCGTGAAGGGATTCGAAAGCAGGCCGATGTTGATGCAAGTGTCGGCGCGATAGGGCCAGCTGGTGAACATCAGGTGACGATGGCCTGTATCATGTTTGAGGACGGACATGCTGCTGGTCGAACCGGAATGGGTGCTATTATGGGATCGAAAAACTTAAAAGCTTTAGGGGTGTCCTCTGGGGATCGTCAAGTAGGAAATAAACTGAGAGACTCGGAACACTTAGCTGAATTCCTGCAGCAGGTTAAAGATCACCCTGATTACGAAGAGTGGTCAAACTTTGGAGATTCTATGGCGGTAAAATGGGTTGACGATCTTGGAGCAGGGACCGTTAGAAATTATCGAGACGTGACCTGCAAAGATATCGAAAGTGCTGATGGCAGAAATTTTAAGGATCTCCCCAGAACGTCTTCTACTTGTTTTAGATGCCCGGTTCACTGTAAAGCCGAGTTGGAGGTTGATCGCGGTCCATACGAGGGAGAAAGATTCGAACGACCTTGCTTTGAGCCACTGGTTGCTCTTGGCCCCAAGTGTGGTAATTGTGACGCGCTCCAATCGATTTATCTTCATAACCGGTGCAACGAGCTTGGGTTAGATTCCGTGGAGGTAGGCGGTTTGGTTGCATTTGCCATGGATTTGTCTGATAGGGGAGTGCTTGGTGAAGAGACAACCCAGGGTCTCGATTTGAGCTGGGGGAATGTAGACGCGATGAGGAAACTCGTCGACATGATTGCTCGGAAGGAGGGCTGGCTGGGGGGAGCCCTCAGTGAGGGTCTCGAACGCGCCGGAAAACAAATTGGAGGGGGTGCGGAGAAATATGCCTATCACGTAAAAGGTTTGGCTATGACTGCTATGGATCCTCGAGGTTTCAAAGCGTCGGCTTTGGGTTATGCTGTGGGGAACAGGGGCGGAGATTTTACAAGTATCTATGCAAGGCCTGAGTATAGCTTCAACCCGGAAAGGGCTAAGAATACTTTCGGAACGGAGAAAGCAGCCAATCGGTTAGTTGAAGAAGGAAAACCGGAGGTAGTGAAACGTTCGGCGATTGTGAGTGCGATACTGGATTCCCTTGGTATATGTAAAGTTCCACTGCTTTCCATGGTAGAAGATTACGAGCTTTCGTTAACTGCCGGTTTGGCATCCGAGGTTCTGGGAACAGATCTTGATCCGGAAAAGCTACTGTCAATTGGTGAAAGAATTATCACGGCTGAAAGGTGGTTTAATCTCAGAATGGGGTTAACTGTAGAGGACGATAGTTTACCGAAGAAATTCACCACGGAGAAGATTCCGTACGGTCCTGCCGAGGGGTCGGTAGTTGAGCTTAAAGGAATGTTAAAAGAGTACTATTTGTTGATGGGTTGGAATAGTAAAGGGGTACCTAAGAAAGAGCGACTGAGGAATTTGGATTTGTTGAAATTAGTTTGTACATGATCGGAGAACTATTCTTCATCGCTGGACCAGAATTCGTCTGTAAGACACGAGGATTTGGTGATTAATCTATGCCTATAAATTTGGACGGCAATTTATCGATAGAGGATGTAATTTCAATTGCTAGAAAGGATACTGAAGTAGGGTTGACAGATAAGGTTCGGTCCAGAGTTAAACAGAACAGATCAACGCTGGAAGATCTTATCTCGGTGACTGATACTCCTATATATGGTGTTACCACGGGTTTCGGCGATCTGGTTAGTGAAGAGATTCCCAAGGCGAGTCGCCGTCAATTACAGGTGAATTTGGTGCGAAGCCACTCTGCCGGAGTGGGTGCTCCTTTAGGAGTTCAGGCAGTGCGGGCTATTATGGCATTGAGGGCTAACTCGCTAGCCAGAGGATACTCGGGTGTTAGGCTTTCGGTTATTGAGAGGCTGATCGAGTTACTGAACAGTAACGTTACCCCTTATGTACCCAGTATAGGCTCATTAGGGGCGAGCGGCGACTTGGTACCACTAGCGCATGTTGCATCTGTTCTTCTGGGAGAAGGACAGGCATACTTCAAAGGAGAATTGCTAGCGTCTGAGGAGGCGTTGGAAAGGGCTGGAATAGAGAAACTGGAGTTGAAAGAAAAGGAGGGGTTGGCTCTTATTAACGGGACTCAAGCTATGACTGCTTTAGTGGCAATTAGTCTCGATAAGGTGAAGAGGCTCGTAAAATGTGCTGACTTGGTTGGAGCTATGACAACTTACATGGTTGGGGGTAACTTTGCTCAGTACGACTCGAGGATTTATGATTTGAGGCCTTACCGAGGGCACAAACGGGTTGCAAAAAACCTTCGCACCCTCACTGATTATCATCCTTCTAGTTACGAACCAATCAACGTGCAGGATCCATATTCTATTAGGTGTATACCTCAGGTACATGGGAGTATAAGGGAATCGTTGCAACATGTAACTAAAGTGGTTAGAACAGAGATCAACTCGGTTACGGATAACCCCCTTATATTTGAAGAACCCGATGCGGTCATATCAGGGGGAAATTTTCACGGTGAGCCGGTTGCTCTAGCTGCGGACTATCTAAAAATCGCTCTATCCGAGCTGGGAACAATATCTGAAAGAAGAGTAAATCGTCTTCTGCACCCGGATTTGAACGGTGATCTTCCCGCATTTTTGGCGAAAGATCCCGGGACAAATTCAGGGCTTATGCTGACTCAGTATACGAGCGCTGCTTTGGTCTCGGATAACAAGTCGCTTTCGTTTCCCTCTTCCGTCGATTCGATTCCTGTCTCGGGAGATCAAGAGGATCACGTGTCCATGGGCATGCACTCGGCAGAAAACCTGGAACAAGTGGTAGAAAACGTGACAAATATTTTGGCTATAGAGATGATAAGTGCCTGTCAGGCACAGGAGTACAAAAACTTTGATCTCCCTGGACCTCTTGAGGATTTCTACGAATTTGTGAGGAATGAGATTCCACCCATAGAGATGGACAGAGAGACTGCCTCCTTAATAGAAAAAGGATCGGGGCTGTTAAAAGACGAAACTTTTTTACAAGAATTCTCCGAGAAGTACGATCTTGAATGAGTGGTTTGTACGATTCCGCCTGGATCGTGGTTGGATTGAAATTTTGGTCGAAAAAGGATCCGTGATTCGGGGCCGTTAGTTACGCTCCAGAAAGCAGCCTGGAGTTGTCGCGGTCGCAGATAAATTCTCTAGGGTAGGTTGTAATTTCTCGAATGTTGAGCACTAGTTGAGTAGCCTAAAGTAGGAGGTGAAGTTATGAACCCAATTAACTTAGATGTTTCAGAAGCGATGAGAATTAAGCTTTCTGAAAAGTTGCCAGAAGAAACCCAGTTTAAGGAAGGAATAAGAAGGGCACCGAAAAGAGAACATAATCTTTCTAAAGACGAAATGAAACTCGCTCTCAAGAACGCTTTGAGGTACGTTCCACCAACGCTACATGAAAAACTCGCCCCTGAGTTTCTGGATGAACTAGTTAACAGAGGCAGGATCTATGCATATCGTTATCGGCCTGAAGGGGAGATAAAGGCAAAGCCTATCGACCAATACGAAGGGAATACACTCGAAGGAAAAGCCATTCAGTTGATGATAGACAACAACCTCGACTTCGACGTTGCTCTCTATCCTTATGAGTTGGTGACCTATGGTGAGTCGGGGCAGGTATGTCAGAACTGGATGCAGTACAGGTTGATTAAGAAATACCTTCAGGAAATGACGAGAGACCAAACTCTGGTCGTTCAATCAGGACATCCCCTTGGTTTGTTTCCGTCTAAACCGGCGGCACCGAGGGTGATTTCCAGTAACGCCCTGATGGTTGGTGAATTTGACGATCAAGAACATTTCGACAAAGCTGCCGCCTTAGGGGTAGCGAATTACGGTCAGATGACTGCCGGTGGTTGGATGTATATCGGACCGCAGGGAATTGTTCATGGAACCTATAGCACACTCCTTTACGCCGGAAGAAAGTTCCTTGGAAACGATAAAAAAGAGGACCTTAGCGGTCAGCTTTACGTTACCTCCGGTCTGGGAGGGATGAGTGGTGCTCAGGCTAAGTCCATCGAGATCGCGGGGGGTGTTGGTGTAATAGCCGAGGTCGATAAATCTAGGATAGAGACGCGACGGGAGCAGGGCTGGCTTACCGAGGTTTACGAAGACCTGGATGAGATTTTTGATCTGGTGCCGCGATACCTTGAGGAAGGAAAGTCGAAGTCAATAGCTTACTACGGGAATATAGTGGACTTGCTTGACTACATAGTGAACCACGATATCGATGTGGACCTTCTCTCAGATCAGACCTCATGCCACGCTGCCTACTCCGGTGGTTATCATCCGGTAGGTTATACATTTGAAGAGAGCCGGGAGTTGTTAAGTGAAGATCCAGAAAAATTTCGAGCTGAAGTAGATAGCTCGTTAAAGAAACATTTTCAGCTGATCAAAGAACTGGTCGATCGCGGTTCTTATTTCTTCGATTACGGTAATAGCTTTATGAAAGCGGTATACGATGCTGGCGTTACTGAAATTGCTAAGAACCCGAACGATCCCAGTGGGGGATTCATCTTTCCCTCCTACGTTGAAGACATCATGGGACCGGAATTTTTTGATTACGGATATGGTCCGTATCGGTGGGTATGTTTGTCCGGCAAGAAAGAAGATTTGCGGCGCACCGATAAAGCCGCCCAGGAAGCGATAGACCCCGATAGGCGCTCCCAGGACTACGACAACTACCATTGGATAAAGGATGCCGAAGACAATAATCTTGTAGTTGGATCCCAGGCAAGAATACTTTATACCGACGGACCGGGAAGGATAGAGATGGCACTCAAGTTCAACGAACTGGTCAGGGAAGGTGAGATTGGTCCGGTGATGCTTGGCAGAGATCATCACGATCCCGGTGGCACAGATTCACCGTACAGGGAGACCTCCAATATCAAAGACGGAAGTAATATAATGGCGGAAATGTCGATACACGACTTTGCCGGGAACGTGGCAAGAGGAATGACCATGGCCGTTGAAAGCAACGGAGGGGGAGTGGGAATAGGAAAGTGTTTCAACGGAGGTTTTGGCTTAGTTCTAGACGGAAGTAGGAGAGTCGACGACGTAATCAACTCAGCAATGGACTGGGACGTTCATGGAGGAGTGGCTCGTAGATCTTGGGCAAGAAACAGCCATGCAGTCGAGACCATGATAGATTGGAATAAACGAAAAGGAGCTTTAGGCCATGTTACATTGCCTTACCAAGCAGAGGATGATTTGATCGAGGAAGTGGTTGGGGATAGTACTGATTAAACAAAGTTGAGTTTAACTTAGCAGCATGAGCTCCCACGCTCATGCGAGAGGTTGATGATCGTACCGGGAGATCAGATTGTCATATAGCAAGGAGTTACTCGCTTTTTCAGTTCAGTATTGAAGATATTTTTGTTTCGGGGTAGCCCAGGTCCTGCATTTTGAAACCTTGTGCAGCCTGGGTCACCGTGCCCGGGCGTGAATGGGTGCAACATCGAGGGTTAAGATCTATAAATTAAAGGTGAAATCTAAGTTTAGGCTAAGCTAGTCAGAATTCAAATGTTAAAGTGGTGATAATAATGAAACAGTTGCTGGAAACCATACCCAACTATAGCGTCGGCGACGATGAAGAAACAATCGATCTAATTGCTTCCTGTTTTGGCGATCAATCCGGGGT
>Ga0102934_1001621_pt1 | contig 15768 bp, 15 predicted proteins | sample SalPonR2_A_D1_MG_FD_78175 | JGI IMG/M metagenome (GOLD analysis project Ga0102934, IMG submission 78175) | Salt pond soil microbial communities from South San Francisco under conditions of wetland restoration - Salt Pond MetaG R2_A_D1_MG | ecosystem: Environmental > Aquatic > Marine > Intertidal... | reverse complement strand
TGGGGCGTGGGGGAACGCGAGGAGACTGATGTGGGTGGGGAGGGCGTGGGGTTCGTGGGAGCCGGCCACAGCCGTTGCCAGGCCAAAGAGGAGGATGGGGGGGTGGGGGGAGGGGAAAAGCTGGGACAGAACAAAGAAAACGTACGCGTAGAGCCCTCGCGTCTTGCTCGCGGTATCCCCACCCTGAGGAGGGGGGTGCGACATTACTGCTCAGTCCCGCTCTTGTGGCTCTTATGGCAATTTATGTACAATGCACGGCACAGCCCCCGCCCGCCCATTCCATTATTTCCTACGGGGCTCGGCCAGTGTCACCCACGCCTGTGTCCTCCCCCCTTTCCCCCTTCCCCTTCCTCAGCCTGCTGAGCGCGTCCAGCATGGCACGCCGATGCGCAGTCTTCCAGCCCCCCAGATCCTCCTCCCGGAGAAACTTGAGCATGCCCGCGCTCCCAAAGCCGTCGGCCTCCAAGCATCTTTGGTATTGCCGCAATTCTTCGCGGCTGACTCCTGGAAGGTGCGTCTCCAGGAAGGCTTTCAAAGACCAAGAAGCCTCCGGAGAGGAGCCCGCGGGGAGAGGCGCATGCTCCCCGCCAGAGGAGGCAGGGGCGGCAGCGCCCCCGGCCCCTTGTCGAGGATGACGTCGAGGCCCTCCGTTCCCTCCATGCGGACTTCCGATCTGCCTGTTTCGTACGTCATGGAAGTAATTCATGCGAGATAGCTGCTCCTGGCCGTCTTGGAAGGCGCGCTTCAGACGCACGTCGGTTATCCGCCTGTTTTCTTTAAATTTGCCGCGAGTGTAGGCTAGCCATATTTCGCGTTGCTCTTGTGTAGGTATACGCCGGGCGGACTGGTGCGAAGAACGGCAAGTGGTGAATGATATACGGGCAACGCATGTCAGGTGATTGCCATTCAATTGCTTTTCTGGTTTGCAGTAGATATCAAATAGAAGATAGGACAAACCGAACCTACAAAATGCTGCCTTGTAATTAGAGGAAGGATCTTCTCAGTCTTCAGGGGAGCCCAGCTCATTCGTTTCCGAGACTTACCCGTAGACAGTTTCGGTATAAATGAAGGACTGCTGCACGTATTTCGTTGGGTGTCATAATGGACCTGATCTCGTTCTTTGCTGATGCGTCGTCGAAGAAATTTGCGCCACCAAGAACCTCACCTCGACCGCTTTCCGCCCCTCTTCCACCTCAACCGACCCACAAGAGTATATGGAGCCAAACGCAGTACTCACAACTAATTTTTCCTGTGGAAGTCCGCTGGAATTAGTTCGCCTAGAGCGTGCGGACATGAAGAGAGTTGAAGCTGCCCGGCCTCCTACGATGATCGAAAGGCCTCCTTACCCCCCGTAAACAACATGGCCACGTGAGACAACCTCTCACAACCCAAAAAGGCACATCGAATCAAAACTTCACGATTCTGCACCGTGTGTGCCATTAATAGCTTGTCATTTTCTCCCTGCTCCCCTTTCGCGCGTAAGGGGAAACGTCATGCATCGCCCAAACCCATCGCCTGGGCCCAGGCGCCTGCCTCCTGTCTCTTTTCCTGGTCTTGAAAGTCAAAATTCGCGGACTCACAACAATGTCACGAAGAGTGACTACAGCACGGTGAAAATAACATTATGACCACCTCCGAACAAATGCCGATCGATGACCGGATTGTTTTATTTCGATTTCGAAGAGATATGTACGAGAAGGGGACACCCTTGAAGTATGTGCCTACCCAAATCCAACGAGACAACAGATTTACCAATGTTTTTCTCAGCATGTACAGAAGCTCCCTGCTATAATTCTAGGGTGGCAAGAATTGGGCCATTTCCGCTCCGTCCTCCTTAGTTTTTCCCCGGTTTCCCCCCTACCTGCCCTGCCTGCCGTCCCGCCCATCTCGAACCATCTGACGTACTCGGCGCATTATCGCGGTAGACGACAACGGGGCCCGGCCTTCTCCTCTTTCTCCTCCTCCTCCACCAGCTCCTCGCCCTGCCCTCCTCTCCCGCTCTTCATTCTCTCGTCGCCGGGCCGCAGTGTAGTAAGTGCTGTCGGCGTTGATTTTAAAGCCATAGATGCGGGGAACGTAGCTTTGCTCCACAGCAGGAGGGATGGCTTCCGGATGCGTCAGAAGGAAAAGATGTGCGAACGTGGTCCCGAAGTAGGCGCCGTCCATCGCCGCGTGGCGCGTGGAACGGGGCACGAAAACGTCCCGGCATCGAGGGCAGAAGACGTTGACGGTGCTGACGCGGGGGTGGTCGGCGAGGCCGATGGGGAGGACGGGCTGCGTACCGCATAGAAAACGGGGACAGCGACCAAAGAGACTGGATTTGTACTTTTCGTTCTGAACTCGCGACGAAGAAAGTTGGGGAAGGGAGAGGAAACAGGGAAAGGAGCGGTGAGCCCAACGAAACAAGCACGGAGTACTGGGAGCTAGGACGGCCGGTTCCAACGTCGATAGACAAAGAGACATGCAAGGGGACACACAAACTTGAGGCGACGCGAGACCCTTACCATGGCGTGCAGCCCCCGGCTGGTCAGTATGTAGCGAGCATGGATAAGGCCGTAGAGCATCTCCGCCGCGCCCTCCACCAGCTCGTGCTGCTCCTCCGTCATGGACTCAATTGGAAGTTCCACGTCCAGCACCATGTCCAGCGCGTAGTCGTAGTAGGGCACCAGGCTGCTCAGTCCGGTCAAGTTGAAGTCGTCCTGGATGTACTCCTCGTCTACTTCACACATAAATTCGTTTCCTTTCAGGCTGACGTACCACGACACCCATGAAATTTCCTCCTCTTCCTCTTCTTCTTCTTCCTCTTCTTCCTCCTCATCTTCTTCTTCCTCTTCTTCCTCCTCTTCTACCTCCTCCTCTTCCTCTTCCTCCTCCTCGTCGGACCTACTCAAGTCTTCCATCTCACTCTTCTGCTCCTTTGACCCTCGCCACCCTGTTGGTGCCGGCGGCGTGGTCTCACTCCTGGACGGAGGGGGGATGGGTACGCGTCGCTGCAGCTCCTCTTGCTGCAGGCGCTCGCACTCCTCGCGGTCCTTCCCGGGCCCATGGGGCCTCTCGCCGCTACAGCCCGTCCCTCCCGATACCATCCTCCCTCCTCCCTTCGCGCGCAAACCGGCCCGTTCGGCATCTATTGGTGTTGAAACGTTCCTTGCCGCCCATTCCTCACCCCGCGTTGTGGGCCCTTGCTCGCGTCTCTCGCACCCCGTCCTCCCACTCTCAGCCCCTCCCCCGCTGCGCCCCTCCTTCACGCAGCTAGTGCCAGGAGAAATTTGACCTGAACACGTCCGTCCTCCTGCTGGCAATGGCACACTACCACTCACAACTGTGGGGAGAGAAAGTGTGGTTGCTTCCCCTGTTGCTGCTGTGCTGCAGCTCCCACTACTGCAGCTTTCGCCACCGTCATTTCTGCTGAGGCGTGCTTCTTCGTTCTTCCCTCCTCCTGAGCTCTGCGGCCCCTTCGTAGCATGGGCATTGTTATTTCCCTTACCGTTGCTGCTACTGCTTGTGGGTGTACTCGTACTATTGGTGGAGGTTAAGGCCAGGGGATGGCTCGACCCATCCTGATGCTCGAGCTCCTTACTTCTCTCTCTACCTCTTTCCTCTTCCTTCCCTACACCCACGTTGCGCGTGCTGTCCCCGTACCTTCTCATTCCGACGCTTCCAAGGCCTGTATCACAAATCAAGGGAAATGTTCAATGTGGAGAAATGGTAAATTGTGATGCAACAAGTTGATTCGAAGAACGTCATCACGGCCCCCCATCACACCTCGCACAACAACACGGCGGGCGACCCAGGCATAGCCCCCCGGTCAGGACATGGGCAGTATTTGAAATACTTTTCAGGCATCCACGTACGACAAAGAAAGAATGTCCAGGGGTCGCAAGGGCGGAAGTGTCCGTGGGATACTCCGTCCTAAGAACGTGGTCACATTCGTTTCAGGGAGCCAATGTGGACGGCGGCCATGCAACATCCGGGTATCTAGAAGCAGCCGACCAGTGTCATCCCTCGGGGCGCGCCGCGGGCTTCGTTGGAGCGTTCATCCGCTCTTTTGATTGCGTCGGAAATTTTGTGCTTCTTTTTTAATTCTATAGAGAATTTGCTGTGCATTTGCGATGATACGCCAGTCGAGTCACCCTGGAAGCAGAGAACGCAGGGATGTGTCCTTTGTTCTCTTGTCGATGAACCAAAAAGATCCCTTCACGGCACGCAATAAACTCAAAAACACTATTTTAGATACTCGCACTCTGAAACAAATGGTCCCGTCGAGCATTTTTTGGAAGGGATAAGGAATATGTGTTGCGATGAAGCAATGCGAGGATTCTAAAGTCCATTGCACTTATTTCGCAGTGAATGGTCTAAACGAAAAAGAGGAAGTAAGCAAAGTCTACGTGGCTCCATGATATCGGAAGACCGAACATTGAGGTCCTCCGATGCAGCGAAACTGCCCCTTGAATCTTCATGTATCGAAAACCAGATTTTACTGACTCGCCGCTCATATATATGTACACTTTCACGCTCGCCTCCGATCTACAGCCCTTCAGGTAGCTGCGCAAGATCGAATTCCAAAAATATCTGTAGCGCTTCAACGAACCACTTTACCGATGCCTCCATCGTTAAGTAGCTTCAAGCTGGGTTCCACACAGGTTCCTAGTTTCCGTCTCACTCATACCCCAGGCCAAGCCGCGCTCGGACCTCCCGCTCGTACGCCACGGGAACGACCAGAAAGCCGAACTCCCCCGTGCTGAGCATTACTTCGTGGCCCATCTTCACGGCCATGTCCAGATTCTGATCCACCTGGATCTCCCGCTTCACGCATGCGCGGATGTCGTCCACAGATATGTCGCGCTTCTCCGCGCGCACCGGCCAGAAGGCCTTGGCATCTCGGAGCCACGCATAGTGAAGCTCATTGCCTGAAGCGAGAGAAGAAGGGAAGGCGAAAGGGCAGGTAAGGATTGAAAGGGAACGAAAGTGACACGGGACATGCCAAAAAGGCTTTCAATACGGTTACAGCTGGCAGCAGCTGTCAGATGTAGGGGTTCCAGGGGAGGTCGAAAAGATGGAGGCACCTACCAAGGGGCCAGACCGAGCAGGGAGTACCCCAGGCCGCGGCACTTCGCATGTCGCTGGTGGCTAGATGTCCCAGACTGGGCCTGAGAGCGAGTAAAGGAATGCAGGGGCCACACGGGGGTGAGAGGCTCAAGGGCCGCGATCCCTCTACGTGTGTCCCAACCCTACCTGACGGGAAGCCCCTCCATGGCCTCTTCCATCTTGGCGAAAAAGGCCGCTGCCTCCTTTCCTTCTTGGTAGGTGTTCACGTCCATCAAGTCCGGGGGACATTTCAGCAAGGTCGGTCTGTTGATGTTTTCGCCTCGATACAGGAACACAGGCGTCGCGCCCGTCTCGTTGTACGCCCGCAGGATCCCTTGGCAATGCTGCTTGATGAACTCCGCAGCCCGGCCCGTCGACATGGCTTGCGCTTCGAATTGCGGCATGCCGCCCCCCAATTCCGATGCACTTGCCGGATCAGTGAAACGGGTTACAAGGTGAAGTGGCTGTCTCCACGGCGACAGAGTCTGCACGGCAGTGTTCCCCAGCAAGAGTCCACCGAAGGCCAATGCCTTTCGAAGGAGGTCGCGACGGTGGTGGGATGAGGATTGTTCCTCCCCGACGATAGATTTCTGTTGACGCCGCTGGCTTTGCTGGGACCTCGTTTTTTCAAGCAGGGTGGTGTGCACGGACCCTGAAGAGGAAGGGTGGGCCGAAAACCAGCTGCCGCCGTTTGCTCGCATCGCGACATGGCTCACCGACGAGGGAGGCGCAAAAAATGCTGACCAAGAGTGCGAATAGACCATAGTAGGAGAGGACGGCGGAGGTCTGTCCGGGACGTGGTGGTGCTCGCATGAGTAGAGGTGACATAAACATCTGTGACGGGCGGGGCAGGGACAAGTGCCTGCCTCGCCGAAGCTTCAAGCCGCCGGGAGTCGACGCAAAGCGGAGACGCTATTAGCCAAATGGTATTAGGCATGGCAGGCACAAGGCCGTCCATCCCGTTCACTTGCCGCTTCATGACCCATGCTCCTTCTATTCTTTGTGCGTGGTGATGCCTCGTGGATGTCGCCCCATCCTTCGACCGACTCGTATGCTCGTAGCTACTTTTTTGCTGCCGGCATCATTGTCAGCAAACTGAATCGCTCATAACCCTTCCCCTTGTCTGAGCAGAGCCTCCGAGATGCGAGGCCTTAGCTCTTCTCACGTTTTCCTGCTGCTGGTGATCAGCGCGGCAGTTTTGGGGAAGGGCACCGTCGCGTTTTTACCTGTTCCTGGAATCAAATCATCACGGGAAAGGGCATTGATAAGACCTCTGCGTGCATCCTTGAATCAAGAGAGCAGCAGTGGCAAAAATGACGTGGGAAGCAGTCGAGACGAGTTCCTCCGAGGGTTCCTTGCCGCTGCCACGGGGGCAATGACAGGCGCCATTGCGACGGGACGCGAGCCACGGGCTGCGGAAGCCGTTTCAGCCGGCGACGTGGACCCGGAGCGGCCGCAGACCGTGCAAACCTATTTGGAGGACATCGACAACTACAATCTGAAATGCCCGGACTTCCCCAAAAACCTTGAATGGGTGAACACGGGCCCCTTGAGCTTCCAGAAGGAGCTTCGAGGGAAAGTGGTTTTATTGGATTTCTGGACCTACTGCTGTATCAATTGCATGCATACCCTCCCAGTCCTGGCCAGGCTGGAGAAGAAATACGCTGGAGAGCCCTTCACAGTGATTGGGGTGAGTCTTTGTCCTCGTTATTTGGATGTTCGCTTGTGTAAGGCATTAGCATGACGTTTTTGAGCATCCTGTTGAGTCATCGACCAGCCCCCCAGTGATGGAGAAAGCATTGGCCCCCTGATCCCCCCCGTGCACAGGTTCACTCTGCCAAGTTCGAGAACGAGAAGGACACGCGCAACATTAAGGAGGCCATCGCCCGGTATCAGATCCAGCACCCGGTGGTCAACGACAGGGACATGCAGATGTTCTCCGCCGTGGGCGTCTCCTCCTGGCCCAGCCTGGTGCTCGTCGGCCCCCGGGGCAACCTCCTCTCCATCTGGCCAGGGGAGGGGAACGGAGAGAAGGTGGACGCTTTCATTCAGGGAGCATTGGCCTTCTATGACGGCAAGGGCCAGCTGGATAAGGCTCCCCTCAAAGTCTCCCGAGCCAGCGGCTCCCGCGGCGGCTTACCGGGCTCTCCTCTCAGCTACCCCGGCAAGCTCCACGTGGACCCCGCGTTGCCCCGCCTCTTTGTCAGCGACTCCGGGAACAACCGTGTCCTCGTGCTGGACCGGAAGACGGGGGCCTTGCTGGCGGCCATTGGCTCGGCCACGGGGGAGCCCGGCCTGGAGGACGGAGACTTTGAGTCGTCGCGCTTCACCAACCCGCAAGGTCTCTGCTTGTCCGCGGACGGCCGGGTCCTCTACGTCTGCGACACGGACGCGCACGCCCTGAGGGCCATTGACCTGGAGAAGAAGGTGGTGTCGACGCTGGCGGGGAACGGGGAACAGGGCTTTGACTACACGGGCGGCAAGGGACGGAGGGAGCAATACCTGAGCTCCCCCTGGGACGTGGTCCTGAAACCCGCTGCGGCCGGTACCTCAACCTTGCTGGTGGCTATGGCAGGCACGCATCAGATCTGGGAGGTGGATGCCCTCTCGGGCCTGGCTCGGTGTTATTCGGGCACTGGACGGGAGGCGGAGACGAACGCGGGGAACCGCCTCGACGCCGCGTGGGCCCAGCCCTCGGGACTGGCCGTGGGAGGGCAGGCCTTGTACGTGGCTGACTCCGAGTCCAGGTGAGTGGCAGGGGCCTGGGGAGGGGAGGCGGAGACGGAGGGGGGCGTGCTTTGCCTGACGGTAGCTATCTTTCCCTTTTTCCGTGTCACCCTTCTTCTTCAGCACCGTGCGAGAATTGAGCCTGGAAGGCAGCGGCAAGAGCCGCACGCTAGTGGGTGGGGCTCTTGGGACTTCTCTCTTCGCCTTCGGAGACAAGGACGGAAAGGGGGCGCAGGCGCGGCTGCAGCACCCGCTCGCGGTGTCAGTGGTCCGCGGAGACTCCCAGGTGGTGGTCGCCGACTCCTACAACCACAAACTGAAGCTTGTGGACCCAACGCAAGGCACAGTGAAGACCTTGGTGGGCTCGGGAAGGCCGGGGCTGAGGGACGGAAAGCAGAAGCAAGGAGAGTTGTGGGAGCCTGGCGGTTTGGCTTCCGACCCCACCAACCCCAACCTCCTCTGGGTGGCAGACACCAATAACCACGCTGTGCGCGTGTTTGACCTGGTAAGCAACGAGCTGACCACTTTCGCGCTGGACAAGGACGTGCCCACGGCCGAGGCGGGGGCCAGTGGGAAAGAAGCGGGGAGGGGGAGGCCGAGTGAGCGGTCCATTTTGAATCGACGTCGGAGCCGCGTTGTCGACTTGGGGCCTGTGGCGAAACAGGGTCGCGTGCAATTGCAAGTTGACGTGCCGGAGGGTTTACAGTTCACAGCGACCCGCACGAGCGAATGGCAGCTGGTTGGAGCGGGTGCTGCGGCTGATACCCGCGGCATCATCAACAAGGAGAGCGGAGCCAAGGGGATGGCGATAGTGACGATCCCATCGACGGTGGAGGACGGGGCGATGGTGGAATTAGAAAGCGCAGTGTATTTCTGCGAGGAGGAGAAAGGCGTCTGTCGGACAGATGGCGTCGTGTTTCGCTTGCAAGTGAAAAACGGTGGGCCGTCCAGGATCGTGGCCTCTCACGTCGTGGAACGGGCGTCATCGAAACCCCGCGTGGGTGCTGCGTGATGTAGTTGTCTCTGTCATGGACTAGTCCGGAAAGAACAAAATGCTTTATTTTCGTAATTGGCTGCGACGATTCATGATAATGAAAGTTTATTGAAAAGCAAGGACTGGAAACTCCATGTCGGACTCGCTCGCTTGAATTCACGTTTTCTCTCTTGGTATCATACCTCACAGCTTGCGTTCATGATCGAAAATGCAGGGAACTTGCTTTTTGGATTTGGAATCATATCAGATGTTCAATACGCCGACCGCGGTAAGATTTCGGAGTTGGGGTCAAAAGGGTGAAGGTCGAGCACATCGAAGCGCATGATCTTATTTTTTGGCCGGTAATTCTTCATTTGATGCCAGACGACGGTCATAACTACACCAAAACAAAACGCCGATATTATCGGACGAGCTTAATACGTCTGCGACAAGCGGTCCAGGCCTGGGTCCGCGAACGTGTCCACGCGTCAACCCCGTATTTCGTGCTCCAGCTCGGAGACCTCGTCGACGGACATGCTGCCACCTCTGCCTTAGGATCGGAGGAAACATTGAAACGGGCATTAAAGGAGTTTGAGCCACTCCAGGACTGCGTTGTACATCACTGCGTGGGCAATCATGAGCTGTACAATAACGCGTGCCGCGATTACTGGAAGCGCTATTACCGTAGCGCTCGAGAGCATGAGCCACCAGGAGCCTCGTCGACACCTCCACAAGCACCCAGCACTCCTCGTCAAGCACTTTATTACGCCTTTACCCCACATCCAAAGTTTTGTTTCGTGAAGTTGGACACCTATGACGTATCGATTCTGGGGTCAGCGCCCGAGAGCACAGAGCGAGCCGATGCGGAACGTTACTTGCAAAAAAATCCCAACAAGGATAGGAACAGTCCTTTGGGCCTGAAGGGTCTTGACCGACGATTTGTGCTTTACAACGGTGGCGTGGGGAGCGCTCAATTAAGCTGGCTTCGAAAGACCTTACGAGCAGCTGGTATTAAAGGGTGCGAGCACGTCGTGATCTTCTCGCATATTCCCCTCCACCCCGACGCATGCAGTCCTGAATGTTTGCTTTGGAATTACTCTGAGATTTTGCAGATTCTGGCAGAAACCCCTGGTCTTGTGAAGGTCTGTCTTTCAGGTCACGCGCACGAAGCCCGGGTCATTCGCGATGGCTCAAGCGGCATCGTCCACTACGTGCTCGACACTCCACTAGAGCAGCGCCCGCCAAAGCAGAACGCCTACAGCATGGCACGTGTCTACATAGACCAAATTGTGATAAGGGGTCAAGGGGCAAATAGGGATGTCGCATGCCAACTCACGACACTAAACGACATACGATGTGATCCCACTCATAAAACTTCAGTGTAAAACAGACGGTGAAGGTGTCAGAAAAAGACGTGTTAGCCTCGCAGTTCTCATATACATATTTTTTTCCTTAATAGCCTTTTCCGGACCTTGTTCCGCCTCGTCACTGCAAAAAAGCTGTGCCGACCTTAACACTATCTTTTCAATCATTCCTCCTCAATTTCGACACATTTCTTTCTCTGCCTTCTGGTGGGCGGAACGACAGTGTTCCTTTCTTGTCTCTTCGTCGCATCAATCGAATTCCTCACTTCTTAGCAAGAGATTTCCCCCGTCACATCGCCTTCTTCGCACTCCAAGTCGTCTCCTTCCAAGAACACCGTGTAAAGAGAATAGCTTTCAACTGAAGATCGACCCTTGCTCGACACTATACATTCGAGGCTTTGTTTCTCACTCTTCTCTTCATCGGAACTAATATAATCCTTCACCATCCTTTCAAAAGACTCTCTCAAATTTCGATCCCCAGATGTCACTCTGTGAAGGAACGAAGATCCTGCCTTACGCGCTGACTAGCTTTGGCTCGTCGGCAGGGGCATTATCGCTCTTGCCGACGCGTCCCTCACCAGCTTTCTCTACCTCGGACGTTAATTCGCGTGAAAGGATTTTCAGGCCCTCGATCGGATTCGAATCGATGAAAATGCACGAGTTGGGGGCAAATTCTCCCCTCAAAATGCCCTTGGCAATCACATTCTCCACCTCGCGTTGAATAGCACGCTTCAGAGGCCTGGCACCGAACTGCGGGTCGTACCCAACCTCTGCGATCCAGTCCATAGCAGCGTCCGTCACCTCCACCTTGATATTACGCTCCGCCAAACGGCTCTCCATCCGTAGGAGCTCCAAACGCACCACGCTTTTCATCTGATCCTTGCGCAACGAACTGAAAATGACGAATTCATCCACGCGATTCAAAAATTCGGGTCGGAACTGCTCTTTCATTGCCTGGAACACCACTTCCTTCATCTCTGCGTCCTTCTCCGGGTCCCCGCCCAGAGAGAGGATGGCGTCCGAGCCGATGTTAGAGGTGAAGATGATGATGGAATTCTTAAAGTTGACCGTGTTTCCCTGTGCGTCGGTGAGAATCCCGTCGTCCAGCAACTGGAGCATCACGTTAAAAATCGTCGGATGCGCCTTCTCCATCTCGTCGAAGAGGATGACGCTATAAGGTCGGCGCCGCACAGCGTTCGTAAGCTGACCGCCCTCGTCGTATCCTGTGCCCCGTGATTGAGTGGATCAGGGTACGGAAAGAGACAGCCAATCGACCGTCGCAAAGGCATGTGTGCAGGCGTGCTGAAGCATGCATACCACGCATGTTGCCCACCTCCACCAGTCAGGACCGTTACAGGCCCAATACGCAGGAAGAGAGTCAATTGTCTTTTTCACTACTTACCAACGTAGCCTGGAGGGGAGCCAATCAGTTTCGACTGCAATGAGGATGGGAAAGAACGCAAACAGCATCGTACAGAGTCAGATAAATTCATAAAATGTTCCGTGAATGGGGTGTCGGCCGTGCAAAAACCATTCCAGAATCTGTGGACTTACCAGACTGTGTGATTCCATCATCTCCGACATATCGATGCGAATCTGCAAGGTTAAAATGGGGGAAGCATGGTGAACATCACATGATTCAAACAAAGCCAGACCCTCCTGCCGTGGCCGGGAGGCGCATTTCCTTCCTCCTCCCCACGCCATGCTTACCATGGCATTTTCATCGTCGAACATGTACCCGGCCAATTTCTTGGCGAGCAATGTCTTCCCCACGCCCGTGGGGCCTAGGAAGACGAGGGAGGCAATGGGCCTGTTCGGGTCCGACAGGCCGGCGCGGCTCCGTTGGATCGCCTCCGCCACTGCCCGCACGGCCTCGTCCTGACCCACGACTTGCTTGTGCAGCTCATCCTCCAGGCCCAGCAGCTTGTCGCGCTCGCTTTCCAAGAGTTTCGAAACAGGAATACCCGTCCACTTGGCCACGATCCCTGATATGTCGTCCACCGTCACCGTGTCACGCAGCATCCGCTTGCTTTCCCCTCCCCCCCCAACCGCTGCCGCCGCCTGCTTCTCCACTTCCGCTTCGGCTTGGTGCAACTCAGTTTCCAGTTTCGCAAGCTCGCCGTACTTCAACTGGGCAGCTTTCCCCAGGTCGTACTCGCGCTCCGCCGCCTCAATCTGCACCTTGACCTGGTCGATTTTCTCCTTAAGTTCCTGAATGACCACCACGCCCTTCCGCTCGAATTCCCACGCGGCTGTCAGCTCCTGTTGCTTCTTTTTGAGCTCCGCCATCTCCTTCTCCACCTTTGCCAGACGGCGGGCCGAGTCGGGGCTGCTGCTTTCGTTCTCCAACGAAATCTTCGCCATTTCCAGCTGTATCAACTTCCGGTCGATTTCATCCACCGCCTGGGGCTTGGACGTGACCTCGATGTTCAGCTTGGCCGCCGCCTCGTCCACGAGATCGATGGCCTTGTCAGGGAGGAAGCGGTCGGAAATGTATCGGTGGGAGAGTTGTGCGGCCGCCACCAGGGACGAGTCGCGGATGCGCACACCGTGGTGCACCTCATATCGGTCCTTCAAGCCCCGGAGGATGGCGATGGTGTCCTCCACACTGGGCTGCTCCACCATGACTTGCTGAAAGCGTCGCTCCAAGGCCTTGTCCTTCTCGATAAATTGCTTGTACTCCGCCAAGGTGGTGGCTCCGATGCAGCGGAGCTCCCCCCGAGCCAGCATGGGTTTGAGCAGATTGCTCGCGTCCATGGCGCCGGACGTGGCCCCAGCCCCCACCACCGTGTGGATCTCGTCGATGAACATGATGATCTGCCCGTTGCTTTCCGTAACCTCCTTCAAGACCGCCTTCAGGCGCTCTTCGAACTCTCCCCGGTACTTGGCGCCCGCGATCAGCGCGCCCATGTCCAAGGCGACCAGGCGGCGCTTCTTGAGGGGCTCCGGCACATCCCCCGAGACGATGCGCTGGGCCAGGCCCTCCGCGATCGCCGTCTTCCCCACGCCCGGCTCGCCCAGCAGGATGGGATTGTTCTTGGTGCGGCGGCTGAGGATTTGGATGGTCCGGCGGATCTCATCGTCCCGGCCGATCACCGGGTCCAGCTTTCCGTCCTTGGCCGCCTGGGTCAGGTCTCTCGAGTACTGCTCCAGCGCCTCGTATGAGGCCTCCGGGGTGCGGCTAGTCACCACGTTGTTGCCTCGAATGGAGGCAATTGCCTCCCGGATCTGCGCCTCCGTGACCCCTTGCTTGGTGAGGGCGGGCTTGAGGAAGCGCGAGTCGTGGGCTACGAGACCGAGGAGGAGGTGCTCCACAGAGACGTACTGGTCGCGCATGGCGTCCCGCTCTTTGAAGGCTTCGTCCAGCACCTTTTGTAGAGTGTTGGACATCATCTATCGGGGACGAAGGGGCGGGAGGATCGTGAGGGGAGGTGACGTCAGTGCCCAGACATCGAGGGACGCGCATCCCCCTCTCATATTCTCATCGTCGTAGATACTTAACACGCACGCATAATCGCGACACATCCTGTACCGCGTCAAGATTCATAGATTAATTGCCCTGAGGTTCAAGTGTCAATGCTCGGCGCGGCACTCGGCGGTGTTGGTCGGAACACAAACGTCTCTCCTGTCCTCTGCCCCATCCCACGATCTAACCCTAACGCACCTTGTTCGAGGCATCCGGGACCTTGGGCTGGCTCGCGATGTAGTTATCCAGTTCGGTCTCAAGCTGAGACAGCTTGACGCCCGCTTTAAAGAAAACCCTGTTCGCCAAAGCCTGAGGGCCCTCCTCCAACAGGGACTTGAGCAGAATTTCATTATCGATGAACTGGCACTCCAACCTCGTGGCCAGTTGCGGCAGCCGAGTGATGACGTCCCATGCTTTCTCTGTATAACTTTCTGCAGACATCTGATTATTATTCTTGGTGCTCATCATGGTTGTGGAGCCGCGACTGCGACTGCGAATGTCCATGCGGACATCGGTGCTGCTCAGTAAGCCGCTCAATCCATACGTTGACACACCACTTTGAAACCTTGAAGCGGGCGCAATGGCTTTAGACGTGGGAGCAGTAAACCTTGACCCTTGAAAGGGCAATAAGAACGCTTGTGCGCTTTGTGAAGTGCACGCAGCCACTAACAGTGTGGTGGTGCAAGCCGTAGGGAGGAAGTTGATCCGTCTGCCCCTACTTTTGATCGCCATGTTTCCAATAATTTCTGCAGCAGCTTGCAGTGCTTTCCTTTTACAGTGTCCTTGATGTTGCTATGTATTTTTGAGGGACAATACATGTACCAAAACGGTGAGGGGTAATGACAGGCGTGATTTTTTCTCCATAGAGGAGGAACGCTGCTTGTCAGAGTTGAAGAGACCTCTGTTATGCAAAGGGAAGGCAGATAGCTAAAGGGAAGCAACACGATTGTGCCGTCTCGCGTAGACTCGCAACACCAAGTGGTTCTTAAATGATATTGGAGAGTTCATAACAACAACACAACAAACCCGAAACCAACACAGGTCCACATACACCCTACCACAGTGCGAAGCGCAGGCGTGGCAGCCCCCTTCTCCTTCGAGAACACGGGGGGGCACACGTTGCGCCGGGAGGTTAAAACAGGAAGTCCGTTTCGTTTGGGGGCTTGCAAAATGCAGCAACAAAAACCGTTGGACGTCTCTGCGGCATGCACATCCAGCGTGTAGATATGTATTTTGTGCATTTCTGTTCGCCATGACGTGCTATCTCACCGATTCTGATTAGCTGTTTACGCGCAGGCCCAAAATGATTGCTGTGGAGGCTTTCCAGCAGTTTGATTCGGTGGCGCCGACTCCAAGACTGTACATGCCACGTTTCTGTCCGCGGCGTCCACATACTTCCCGCCATCGTCTCCAAAGGTACTCTATTGATAACGTTCAACGCCCGGTACATGCATGTATTACTTCAAATACTATACTTTCAGCCTTGAAGTCGGTCCGACCGAAGCTCCGTCGACCAGCATGGGCCATGACGGAAGCACAGGCGGAGCAAGCGTCAAAGAATGGTCAAGAAAGCGAGGCAGAAGTGACAGCACTTTTAACTTTTTTCGACAATCTGAATGTCGACGAGGATGAGGACATGAATATCGCTCACGTGCAGAGGAGCGACGGCGCTTCGTCCTCCGTATATACATCACCAATCCCAAAGCCCTTGTATGAAGCCACAAATCCCAATGAAACTCCTACTTCACCAACTCGTGAAGATCGTCCAAAAAATGAAGAATTTGACAGAGACGCCCTAGGAAAAAGCGAGGCATTTGAGCCCGCTGTAGCACGCCTTCCTCCCGAACCCGGAAATACGCGGGACACACCCCACCAAGGACCTGTGCACTCTCAGAAGTCTGCCCTCATGCTGTTCCAGCGGCATTCAGTCCAAGCCGCGTCTGGCAACGAGGAGGGGATGAGAACAGAGAGCAAAGGATCACCATTATCACTTTCGCTATCGTCATCGCAATCACGGCAATCCAGCGAATGCAACCTCTTTCGCCAAGACCGACCTAAGGTGGCGAGCGACATTTTGAAGGTTAAAGTGTCGCCGAAGGGGGGGGGGGGGGGGGAAGGGGGGGGGGGGGGGGGCCCCCTCCCATTTCCAG
>Ga0102934_1001618_pt1 | contig 15770 bp, 9 predicted proteins | sample SalPonR2_A_D1_MG_FD_78175 | JGI IMG/M metagenome (GOLD analysis project Ga0102934, IMG submission 78175) | Salt pond soil microbial communities from South San Francisco under conditions of wetland restoration - Salt Pond MetaG R2_A_D1_MG | ecosystem: Environmental > Aquatic > Marine > Intertidal... | reverse complement strand
TATGAAGATTCCGTTGTGATTGAAGGACAGGATGAAACTGTTCTGATAAAATTAGTTCCTGTCTATTACAATGTATCATTCAGTATTTCAGATTCTGAAGGGCCAATCGAAAATGCACAGATTTCTTTTGCTGATCTGAGTCTTATTACTAATGCCCAGGGACAAGCAACCATCGATACCATAGTGGGTGACTATGACTATCAGGTGGTAAAAAACGGTTATGTAACTGTTGATGGAACGATTACTGTTACCAATGAAGATATAACTGAAACTATATTGCTTGAGCGAAAGAAATATACTTTAAGTTTTAGTATTACTGATAATTCAGATGACTCACCTATTGAAGGCGCCCTGATAACTATAGCCGGAAGGACAGAATTACAGACAAATGACCAGGGAAAAGCTTCCTTAGACACTGTTAATGGTTCTTATGATTATACAGTTCAAAAAGAGGGTTTTGAGCAGGAAAATGGTACAGTTGTAGTAGATAATGGACCTGTAACTGAATCTGTTGCATTATCTGAAATAATATCTGCTATAGGTCAGTTGAACAAAGAAGATATTAGTATCTATCCAAATCCTTCTTCAGGAAACTTTAATATTGAACTGGTTCCACAGAATGCAAATTTTAATTCTGTTTCAATTTATACGTCAGAAGGAAGAATGGTAAAAACAAAAAATAAAATACAATCCCAGGTCATTCATTTTAATCTTTCAGATTTGAATAGTGGATTATATTTTGTTGTCTTACATACTGATAGTCAAAATATTTATAAGAAAATAGTTATTAAATAAGTAATAAATGTGGATTAGTTAATTTTTTAGGGTAAAATTAGGTTATCAGTTTTTGCTCGAAGTAAATACCCTGTTTTTTAGACTTTTTATTCTATTCATTAAGTTTTAAATGTAGCTCTCATTTAAAAAAAACAGGGTATTTTTTAATCTCCTTTCTAAAGGGGATTTTTCTATTTATTCCGTTTTTTGTATATTGTGAACTGCAAAGAATATTAAATCCTTCAAAGGATATTTAAAAAAATAATATGTTGCATAATAACGATTTTTCCAGATTGTTTTTTTCTTCTGATTCTGGGAACAAAATGCCTCCAAATTTAGATTCTCATAATATAAAATTTATTCGTCAAATAATATATGCTTTTTTTGAGCATGCAATGGAATATGTATGTATTTTAGATAAAGAGCTTAAAATCGTTGCATATAATCAAAGATTTAAAAAAAAGATATATAATAATACAAGAGCTGCAATTTCATTTGGTTCGAGCTTTTTAGATTTTATTCCTGATGATAGAAAAGAATTATGGAAGGATCAACTTTCTAAAGCTCAGAAGGGAAAAGAAGTAAATTTCGAAGAAGAGTTAGAAAATCAATCAAAAGAAATTTTTGTAACACGCTTTCGTTTGCATCCCCTTATTTCCGAGGAAAATGTAGAAGGGATTTTAATTTTTGCTGACGAGGTTACAGAAGAAGATAAATATTGTGAGATTCTGAAAGAAAAGGAAGAAACGTTTAAAGCTCTTACTGAAAATATTAAAAGTGCTGTTTTTACTTTTACAGATGATGGTTTCTTTATTTATGTAAATCCTGCTGCAGAAACTATTACTGGTTATTCATATGAGGAACTGCAAAAAATGCATTTCTATGATTTAATTCATCCGGATTACATGGAAATGACAAAAAAGAGGGGACTTGAAAGGTTAAAGGGCAAAGATGTAGAATCTTCTTATGAAATTAAGATTATTTCAAAAAATGGAGAGGAGAAATGGATAGAGATATCAAATTCAAAAATACTAGTCAAAAACAAAAATTTGGTATTAGGAACTGCCATTGATATAACTGAAAGGAAAAAAATAGAAAATGATTTAAAAATTGAAAGTGCTTATCTTGAGAATTTGTTTGAGAGCTCCCCTGAAGCTATCGTAGTTACTAATAATGAGGGGTATATTGAAAAAATAAATAAAGAATTTACGCGACTTTTTCAATACACTGAAGACGAGGCATTAGGTAAGCATGTGGATGATTTGTTGGCGCCTAAAGGATATTTTTCCGAAGCACAACACAAAACTAAAATTGTTGCTGATGGTAAAAGGGTCACTGCAGAAACAATGAGGGTCAGAAAGGATGGTACCCCCATCCAGGTATCCATTTTAGGGGCACCTGTTGAAATTGAAGGAAGGCAGCGGTCTGTATATGGCATTTACAGAGATATAACAGAACGGATTAAATCGGAGAAAGCACTGAAAGAATCAAAAACTCAGTTGCAGTATGTGTTGAATAACACGAATGATGTTATTTTTCAGATGGATATGCAGGGGGATTTCATATTCATAAATAAGGCAGCTGTTGAACTTACAGGATATTCTATGGATGAATTTCTCACAAAACATTATAGTGAAGTTGTTGATGAAGATTTTTATGAGATGATCCGGACCAGGCTGGAACAAAGAAAACAGAATGAAGATATTCCGGAGACATTTAAAGTTAAGATCATTAAGAAAAACGGCGAAAAATTCTGGGCGGAAATTAGTACGAAACCTATTTTTGTAGATGCGGAATTAACTGGAATCCAAGGTGTTGTTCGTGATATTTCAGAACAAATGAAATTTGAAAAACAATTGAAAGAGGCTAAGGAAAAAGCAGAGGAAGCCGATCATCTAAAAAGCTCTTTCCTGGCTAATATGTCGCATGAAATTAGGACACCCATGAACGCTATCCTGGGTTTTTCTCAACTGCTCAAGGATCCGGATCTTGAAGAAGAAGAAATCAGAGAATATGTAGATATTATTAATAGCCGGGGGAATCACTTATTACAGATAATCAATGACATTATCGACCTTTCTAAAATAGAAGCTAATCAACTCAAAATCGCGAACAAAGATGTGGACTTGAATAAATTAATGGATGAAATTTACCATATTTATGAACAGGAGCTTGAAAATGCAAACAAAGATGAAGTTGAACTTATTCTTAAAAAAGGATTAAATGAAGAAGAGGCCTTAATATTTTCAGATAAAATAAGGTTGCAGCAAATTATAATTAATATTCTGACAAATGCAATTAAATATACCGATAAAGGTTATATCGAATTCGGGTACTACCTGAAAGATATATCAGATAAAGATTATTTGAAATTTTACATTAAAGATACAGGAAAAGGCATACCTAAAGAAAAACACGATATCATTTTCGAAAGATTCAGACAATCAGATGAAACCAAAACACGTGAACATGGAGGTACCGGATTGGGTTTATCAATATCTGAAGGGTTGGTACAGTTATTGAATGGTGATATATGGTTTGAATCTGAAGAGGGTAAAGGAACAACTTTTTATTTTATCATTCCTTACCTCGCCAAAAACCCCAAAAGGAAGAAAAAAAATAACAAATTAGAAACTATGGAATATAAATGGGATAACAAAACCATCTTAATAGTTGAAGACGATCTGTTAAGTGCAAAATTTCTTGAAGCTCTAATTATTGATACGAATGCAAATGTCTTAATAGCTAAAAGTGGAAAGGAAGCTATTGAGATGATTAAAGAAAAAGAAGCTGTTGATCTGATCCTTATGGATATTCAACTGCCCGAAATTGATGGTCATGAAGCAACCAAACAAATAAAAGATATTTCTCCGAAAATCCCGGTAATCGTTCAAACAGCACATGCTATGGCTGAAGATCGCCGCAAAAGCCTGGAATCAGGATGTGATGACTATCTTACAAAACCTATTAATCAGGATCTTTTAATGGAAAAAATACAAGAGTTTATTGGCTGAGGAGATTCATACTATGAAAAAAAATTTCTGCATATTCTTTTTTTTGTCTTTAATTCTAATTTCGTGTGAAAAGGATGATGAGTCTGATATCGAAGTAGCCGAGGCTTTAGAGGGGGAGTGGTCTGTAGATGAAACAAGCCAATACTATAAAAATCAATCCAGTGTATACCAGGTGGAAATTACTCCGGTATCAGAGAATGATGATCAGGTTTTAATCTCAAATTTCTATCAGTTGGGCTATGAGAATAGTGTTATGGGTGAGATTGAAGGAAAAAAAATTAAACTTGTTCCAAACCAGGAAATTATAGTATCCGGAATATCATCTTATACAATATTAACCGGTACGGGAAATATTAGTGATGACTATCAGAATATTGACTGGAATTATGAAGTAGATGATGGGAGCGGACAAATTGATTATGTTGAAGCAATATATACGAAGATTTGAAGCCTACAACAATTCAACCCAATTCGTAAATTTTTTTAAATAGGAGTCAATTTGTGGTTTGGTTTTGAAAATTCCATATAACGATGAACCACTTCCTGATAATGAGGCATAAACAGCTCCTTTGTGATAAAGATAATCCTTAATTTCACCTATTAACGGGAATTCTTCAAAAACGGTATCTTCAAAATCATTAATTAATAATTCTTTCCATTCTTCTATTGGATACTTATGAATAATCTTATTTATAGGGATCTTGTTTTTTTTGATTTTTACGTTTTTATAGGCTTTTGCTGTACTTACAAAGATATTTGGCACGATTACCATTAAATAAAAGCCGGATAAATCAACAGAAATTTTTGTTAGTTGATCTCCTGTCCCATAAGCCAATTTGGGCGTATTGTGCATAAAAAAGGCACAATCGGCACCTAGCTGTTTCGCATAATTTGCAAGATCTTTTTTATTAAGTTGAAGATTAAATAATTGGTTTAGTACCAATAAGGTGTGAGAAGCATCTGATGAGCCTCCTCCCAGACCTGATCCCAAAGGTATTTTTTTATGAAGATGAATATTTACAGGTGGAAGGTTGTATTCTTTCTGAAGTATTTGATATGCTTTGTAGCAAAGGTTTTTTTGTAAATCGCCTTTTTCTATTATTATTTCCGTATTTTTATAGCAGGTTTCATGAGATTTATTTATTTCCAGAATATCAGTTATACCGATAGGATAGAAAACAGTTTCTATGTTGTGAAAGCCATCTTTTCTTTTTTCTGTAATGTTTAATCCGAGGTTTATCTTTGCGTTTGGAAATACAACCATAGAATTACTCTTTATATGATTCATAATTCCTCTTATTAAGAGCAGGTTTTAATTTTATCCTTTATATTCTTCGCTCTGAAGATTGGAATATGAAAAAAACATCCTTCAAATTTGTAAAAGTAGGAATAAAAGTAAAAATAATATATCATTAAAAATAATTGTCTCTTTAATAGACAAAAAAAGAAATTAACAATTGTTAATAACTATGGTTAAAAAAAGGAAGAAAAGAAAATTTTAATTCATATATATTTTGCTGATTGGTTTATTAACTTTGGTGTCCCAAATTTTTAAGCAATGGCAGAAAATAAAAAAGGCAAAACAAATCAGTCTCTTGTTGATCAGGCTCTTGATTATGGAAAAAAGCCCCCACAGGCTGTAGACCTTGAAGAAGCAGTTCTTGGAGCAATAATGCTCGAAAAAGATGCGATTATTTCTATTATGGATATTCTTTCTCCGGATAGTTTTTATAAAGAAGCCCACAAAAAAATTTTTAAGGCTATCCTTGATCTTTCACAGAATCTTCAGCCTATTGATATATTAACTGTTACAGAAGAGCTAAAAAAACGTAACGAGCTTGATGATGTTGGCGGACCTTATTATATCACACAACTAACCAGTAAAGTTGCCACTGCTGCACATATTGAATATCATGCCCGGATTATTGCACAGAAATATATTCAGCGTGAGTTAATAAGGGTTGCAAGTGAAATACAAACAAAAGCATACGATGATTCTATTGATGTAAACGACCTCATTGATTTTTCTGAGGCGGAACTTTTCCAGGTAACAGAGACCAACATCAAAAAAGAAACTGCAAAAATAAATACGCTCATCCAGGATGCAATAGAACAAATAGAGGAGGCAGCCAAAAAAGAGGATGGTTTGAGTGGTGCTCCTTCAGGCTTCACTAAGTTAGACAGAGTTACCTCTGGATGGCAAAAATCGGATTTGGTTATTATTGCAGCCCGCCCATCAATGGGTAAAACAGCTTTTGTGCTGACTATGTCAAGAAATATGGCTGTTGAACACAATCGGCCTATTGGAATTTTTTCGCTTGAAATGAGTAGTATTCAGTTGGTTAACAGATTAATTGTTAGCGAAACGGAATTACCCTCAGAAAAAATAAGGAACGGAAACTTGGAACCCCATGAGTGGGAACAACTTGAATACAAGATCAAAAAACTGGTAGATGCTCCTATTTATATTGATGATACGCCTGCTATTACAGTATTTGAATTGCGCTCGAAGTGTCGTCGACTTAAAGACCAGTACAATGTAGAGGCTATTTTTGTTGATTATTTGCAGTTAATGTCCGGGCCTGGTGATAACAGAGGGAACAGGGAACAGGAAGTTAGTGTTATTTCGCGGTCGCTGAAAGGAATTGCAAAAGAATTGGATATACCTATTATTGCGTTATCTCAGTTAAACCGTTCGGTTGAATTAAGATCAGGCGATAAAAGACCTCAATTGAGTGACTTAAGGGAATCAGGAGCAATTGAACAGGATGCAGATATGGTACTCTTTATCCACCGTCCTGAGAAATACGGAATAACTGAAAATGAGTATGGCTCACTGGTAGGTATTGCCGAGATTATCCTGGCTAAACACAGAAATGGTGCATTGGCTGATATTCAGCTTAGATTCAGAGATGAACTGGCTAAATTTGTTGAACTTGATGAGGATGAGCCCGAATCATTAGCTGGTGATGAGGATGAAAACGGACCTATGATTCTTGGATCAAAGATGAATGAAGATGGTGGAAAAAACAACGGTGAAGATATTTCCGGTTTTGGAATTGACAGCAATAGTGATTTTGATAATGAACCGCCTTTTTAGTAATTCATTAAAAGGAGAGAGTTGTGTTTTAAAGTATTTCCATTAATTCTTTTAATGAGTTTATTTCATAGGTAGGGGTGACATTTTCAAACTCTTTTTTATCAGGATTAAAAAGGATTTGATCCATACCTGCTGATTTTGCCCCTTTAATATCTCCTTCAATATCATCTCCAAGCATGATGCTTTCTTCTTTTTCTGCCCCCGCATTTCGAAGTGCGTAATTAAATATTTTTTCATTTGGCTTTTGAACACCTGCCTTTTCTGAAGTAATAATATTTGTAAAATACTTCTCTAAATCACAGTTTTTGATTTTTTTATATTGTACTTCCTCAAAACCATTCGTAATCAAATGTAAAGAATATTTTTCTTTCAGGTACTTAAGCGCCTCGTGGGTATATGGGAATATTTGGGTTTTAGTGGCACTTATCCTGACATAATCTTCTCCTAGTTTTTTAGCAAGTTCTTCGTCTTTATAATTATAAGCTGCTAATGTCAGGTAAAACCTTCTGTGTTTCAGGATATCTTTTGTAATTTTTCCCTCCCGGTAATCTTCCCATAATTGGTGATTATATTTTCTATAGGTTTTATGGAATTGCTCAAAATTGATAAATATTTTTGCCAGGTCTCTCTTTTTATAAATCTCCTTGAAAGTTTCCAGTGAATTTGCTTCAAAATCCCAGAGCGTTCTGTCCAGATCAATAAATATGTGTTTGTATTGTTTCATTTAAAAATGCTTAAAACAGGCATGCTGACAACACATGTCTGGCGGTTTTATTATTAATTCAGGGCGGCAAATTTAAAATTATTTTTTAGAAAGCTAAAGAAAAGCCCATTTTCATTTCTTATAAATTGGGGATATTTTTTACAGAAATTCAGTAACTTGTTCCAATTCCATTCCTCTTGAACCTTTAATAAGGATACTCTTTTGTTTTATAGGGTTTTCTTTTAGCCATTCAATGAAGTCTTCCGTACTTTTAAAACTTTTGTATTGCGTATTGTAAATGTTTGAAAAATGAGTTCCAATAAGGTATACATTGGTGAAGTGATTCTCTGCTGCGAAGTCAAGAATGTTTTGATGTTCCTCTTTGGCATATTTTCCCAGCTCAAACATATCTCCTAAAATTAAAACCTTGTCATCGCCATCCTGTAAACTGAAATTCTCAATTGCCATTTTCATACTTGTGGGGTTAGCATTGTATGCATCAAGAATTATATAATTAGATTTTGTTTTAACTATTTGCGATCTGTTTTGATTGGGAACATATCTTTCTATAGCATTTCTTATGGCTTCGAAAGGAATGTTAAAATGAGCTCCTACAGCCATAGCTGCCATAATATTTTCAAGGTTATAAAGGCCAATTAATTTTGATTGAATGTTGTTATCTTTATTATCTTGAGATTCTAAATTTAAATTAACAAAAGGATTGGTTTGGTAAGAAGATATTTTGAGATCACAGTTATCAGTGGTCCCGTATGAGTAAGTATTACAATTTAAATTCATTATGGCTTCGAAAAGGAGCGAATTATCTTTATTATAGAAAATGGTACCTTTCATTTTTTCAAGGTATCTGTACAATTCTGTTTTTGTTTGATAAACCCCCTCGAATGAACCAAAACCCTCCAGGTGTGCTTTCCCGATATTAGTAATCATTCCGTGTGTAGGCTGAGCAATTTTGCATAACAAATCAATTTCTCCCTGGTGATTAGCACCCATCTCAATTACTGCAATATCATGCTCTGATTTTAATTCAAGAAGGGTCAGAGGAACACCAATATGATTGTTTAAATTTTTTTTCGGTGAAAGGACATTAAATTTTTCTTTCAGAACAGCAGTTGTCAAATTTTTAGTTGTAGTTTTACCATTTGTTCCCGTAATAGCTATCACGGGAATTTGATGATTGGCTCTGTGTATAACTGCAATTTCCTGTAATGTTTTTAGTACATCCTTAACAAGAATATATTGCCTATCATTCTTTATGACATCTGAATTATCCACTACAGCATAAGCTGCTCCTCTATCTAGAGCATCTTCTGCGTATTGGTTTCCGTCGAAGTTATCGCCTTTCAGAGCAAAAAAAATAGAATTTTTTTTGATCTTGCGACTGTCTGTCGAAATACCTGGATACTCTTTAAAATATTGATAAACTTGTTCAGGTAACATAAAATTTTTTAACTAGGGTTTAATTAAAAATATTAGTAAAAAACCTTGCATTTTGCAAATAATAGGTATATGTATAGTACTATAATATTGTTTATTTTGGGTTTTTCAGCAAACCCTAACTAAAAAAGGGGCCCTTTAGCCCCTTTTATGTTTATATATTTTTCTAAATTTTATTCCATTCCTTTCGGACTACCTACGAATGTCATTGCACAACGGAAACCTACATCATTAGCAGCCCTGTCTTGTTCCATGAATCTCCTTGTTGCAGGATTCAACCAGTAAGCTCTGTCTTTCCAGGAGCCTCCTTTGTATACCCTTGCTTTATCCGAAATCAGTGAAGATTCGTCTGTGTACATTTTTTGTGTACTTTCAGTACCTCTTCCTTCCTGACTCAGGTAATCTATTCTGGTTTGCAGGTCACCATCTAAATAGTTACGATAGTCTGCTTTTTGGTAATTGGTTCTTCCTGCGGCATCTTCTTCGGTAATAGGAACTTTTCTTAATCTTCCAAGACTGTCACGTGAAGCCAGGGAGCCATCTTCATTTCTTACATATTTTTTGAAAACGTTACCTCTGAATGGATTGAATTCATTCACATCTTCATGAGACATTGTTCTGTAAACATCTCTAACCCATTCATTTACGTTTCCTGCCATACAGTATAAATTGTAATCATTTGGCCAGAAGGAGTTAACAGGCGCAGTAATACTTGCATTGTCGTTAAGATCACCTGCAACACCCATCATGTCACCTTTTCCTCTTCGGAAGTTGGCCATCATTTTGCCACGGTTCTGCTTGTTGGAGTTTCTCACATTGTGTCCGTCCCACGGATAAATTCTTCTTTCATATAATCTTTCTTCGTAGGTATTTCCAATGTACCCTAATGCTGCGAATTCCCATTCTGCCTCACTTGGGAGTCTGTATCTTGGCAATATAATTCCATCTGACATATTCACACGTCGGGTTTGGTTTTCCGAGTTGGGACTCAATGAAGGGATGTTTTCTTTAACAACTCCTTCATATTTTCCTGCCAGGTATGCTTCGGTATTGAAATTCTCCCTTCCTGTTTGTTGTGGGTCCATCTCCAGAATTCCTTCTTCAATTAAACGCATTTCATTCACCCTGTCTGTTCTCCATACACAGTAATCCTTAGCCTGCAGCCAGTTTACTCCAACTACCGGATAATTATTATATGCCGGGTGACGGAAATAATATTTTACGTATGGTTCGTTATAGGCTAATTTGCTTCTCCAGACCAGTGTGTCGGGCAAGGCATTTTTGTAGACATCATCATTATCAATAAAGATGCGTTTTAACCAATGTAAATATTCACGGTAATCAACGTTGCGAACCTCAGTCTGGTCCATGTAAAATGAAGAAACAGTCACTCTTCTGGGCTCTTTGTTCCATTTAAAAAACATGTTGTCCTGGGTTCTTCCCATAACAAAGGTACCACCTTCAACATAAGCTAACCCAGGTCCTAATTCCGCTTCATAGTCTGTATTTACTTCAAAACCACCATTTTCACTACTGTTGTATGCCCATCCGGTCGTTTGGGAGGTACTTCCTAATTCGGTTGATCCTCCACCTCCTTGAGATCCACAACCTGAGATAATAAATATTCCAATGATGATGATTGAGTAGATTTTAAGGGTGAATTTCATAATTAATTGGTTTTAATTTTAAGTATTTCAAATATAATAAATTTTTGTTTTAGGCTACAAATCTGTTCAACAAAAATAACTAAAAAAATGATTATTTATTGCTTATTCAGTTTATTTTTTCCCTTATACTGAAAATCGATGGTTAAAGTTACTTCATGAGCCCCTGAAATGAAATTTTTTTCCATTTTATTTCCCAAAGGCAGATCATAACTATAATTCAGACCAAAAGAAGAGAAGTTAAAACCTGCATAAATTATAGGATCTATATAATGGTACATTAAATTATTTCTTAGGAGAAATCCTGCATTCATATCTAAATATTTTATAAAGAAACCGTATAGAAGCATCTGGTAGTCTTCTCCAGACTGGAATAAAAAAACAGGTTTCAGCAGAGGAATGTCCTTAACGGTCTTTTTTTTCATTAGACCAATGGTCATGTCGAAATAAAAAGAATATTGCCTGTTAATTTTTGCTTCCGGATAATTTAACTGATATCTTGGTTGATTAATATGTTTTACTGAAAATCCTGCATTTATTTCTCTGTATGTTCTTATATAATAGTTTTTGTATGTAAGTAAAAACCCTGCATTGAAATCAATATAGTGATGATTCAGTTTGCTCAAATTTTCAGCGGTGTATTCTGTTTTATCCAGCATTTCCCAGTTATAAGGGTCAAACATATTTGGAAAAGTAAGTTTGTCTTTATTTACAGATATTTGTGTAAAAGAAGGTTCAATTGCTGCTTTTGCAAAAAGGTCATTCCTTATTTGGAAATGATAAGCATATATTCCTCCTGCTGTAATTTTGCTTATGGCTTTCTGGGCTTGTAGATCATTAATTATTTGAAATCCAAACCCACCATGAAGGAATTTACTTGTTTGATTATAAGCAAGATAATAGTTGGAGAAATCTCCAAATGAAGTTACTGGATGATTACGATGTCCAATAATTAGATTATTTAAAGATTCGGTTCCTGCAAAAGCCGGATTAAAAAAAAGTTTTTTTTGATTTATATGCGAAAACGCAGGATTTTGCTGTCCAAAATTAAACAAGGGAAATAAACAAAAAGTTAATATGTATAATATCGTTTTCTTCATGAATTCGAGGGAAAAACAGAATAAATTTGCCAAATTATTAAAATATATTCAAATTTAAAGCGTTTAAATTATTTTTAACGCTTAATAAAACAGGATATTTTAAAATGAATTTTAATCGGCTGCTTTTCCTCTCATTTTTTCTTCTTCTGCCTTTTCTTACTTTTTCTCAGAGTAAAACTTTTAGTGACAAAATAAAATGGTCTGATGAGGTTAAAATGGCTTATGAGTATATTGAAAATAAGAAAGTTGGGTCAGAAAAGTATTTGCATTTCGAGGGAGCTAAGTATTATGGTTCAAATTTAATTCCATATTATTATAAGATAATTCCGGTAAAATTCAATAATTTAAAAAATGTGAAGTTCCGGAATAAGATTTTTTCTCCTGTTAAACATGATCATTTTGCCGGGAAAACTGAAATCAAAAATGAAATTGAACTGTCAGGAACTATTCAGAAATCAAAAGGACAAAATTACCTTTTATTACGGTTTATACCACTGAGAATTAATAATCAAACCGGTGCGGTTAAGAAATTATCAGATTTTACTGTTTCTTATGAATATGACTATTCCGAAAAAACAGAAACCAAAACATATTCTGTCTCAAGATCAAATTCAGTTTTTTCTTCAGGAGACTGGGTTAAATTGAGAATATCCAAAGCTGGTATCTATAAACTTAATTATGACGACCTTAAATACCTTGGAATTAATGACTTTAACCGGATTTCGGTTTTTGGAAACTCAAAAGGGCTTTTACCGGTTGATAACTCAGATGAGGTTGACGGATCTCTAAAGCAGATTCCAATTGAGGTTTTTAAAGGTGAAGATGGAATATTTAATGAAGGGGATTATATTCTTTTTTATGCTTTTGGTCCTCATAGGTGGGATTACAATAATAACATCGATTTTTATGAAAAAGTAAAACATATTTATACGGATTGTAATTACTATTTTATAACTGATGATTACACATCTTCTAAGCAAATTGGAAGTCTGGGTGTCTCAACAGGCCCTTATGATACTTTAGTAACTGTCTTTCCTGACTATGCTCACCATGAATTAAATAAACAAAACCTGATAAAATCGGGCCAGAGGTGGTATGGTGAATATTTTGATATAACCAACGAACAAACTTTTTCTTTTAATTTTCCTGAAATATATACTCAAATCCCGGGAAAAGTAAAAGCAAGAGTTGCCGGACGTTCTCCTGTTTCTTCAATTTTTAACCTGGAATATAATAACCAGGTAATAAAACAATTACCTGTAGGATCAGTAAATTATTCTCATACCGGGTATTTTGCAAAAGTTAATTCAGGGACAACTAGCTTTTTCCCAGTCGAAAGTCCTGTTGAAATAACAGTAGATTATAATAAACCTACGGCTTCTGCTGTGGGATGGCTGGACTATCTTACTGTGAATTGCTACAGAAAACTGAAGATGACTGGCAATTCACTTCGTTTTCGTTATAGGTCAGCTTCAACAGGAGAACGGGTACGCTTTTCAATAAGTAATGTTGTTGAAGATATAGAAATATGGGACATTTCGGATCCGGAAAATGTAAAAAGAATTGAAAATTACCAGTTAAACAATCAGAAAGCTACTTTTAACATTTTAATGGATTCAGTAAAACGAAGGGAATTTTTAGCTTTTTACCCGGGGAACTATCAAACCCCGCAGGTAGTAGAAAGGGTAAAAAACCAGAACCTTAGAGGAGAGGGTACACATGATATGATAATTGTTACTAAACCTCGTTTTAAGAGTCAGGCTTCATCAATAGCCCAAATACATAGAAACCATAATGATCTGAAAGTAAAAGTAGTGACTGATAAACAAATTTATAATGAGTTTTCTTCAGGGAAGACTGATCCCTCAGCAATAAGGAATTATCTGAAGCTGGTTTATCATACTCCTGCTCCAGAGAATCTTTTAAAATATTTACTTCTATTTGGAGATGGTTCTTATAAAAATTTCAGATGTGGATATAAAGATGAATTGGTTACTTACCAGTCATACAATTCAATAGATTATACAGGATCCTTTGTCTCTGATGACTTTTTTGGATTGCTTGATTCCTCAGAAAATATTGAGGGATTTCCCTCCGGCCTGCTTGATATTGGGATTGGCCGTTTACCTGTACAAGATGCGTCTGAAGCCAATGCCGCAGTGGATAAAATAAGGTACTATATTAAGTATATGGAAAGAGAGTCGTGGCTGAATCGTGTCTGTTTTGTTGCTGATGATGAAGATGGGAACAAACACATGAAAGATGCCGATAATCTGGCCGAGATTGTTAAGAATAACAACCCTGAATTTTATATTGATAAACTGTATGCAGATGCCTATAAACAAGTAAATATTGCTACGGGTGAAAGATACCCGGATATGAATGAGGATATTAATGAAAGAGTAAATAATGGTGTTTTAATTTTTAATTATTCCGGGCACGGAGGAGATGATCACCTGGGGCATGAATGGTTACTTACCCAGGATGATATAGCTTCCTGGTCGAATTTTGATAAATATCCTTTGTTTGTAACTGCTACTTGTGAATTTACCAGGTTTGATGATCCGGATAACCGCTCGGCAGGAGAAAAAGTAATTGTAAAATCAGAAGGAGGCTCAATAGCCCTGTTTTCTACAACCCGGCTTGTATATTCTAATCTTAATTATGATCTGAACAGTGCTTTTTATGATTATGTTTTTACGAGAGATTCAGAGAATGAACCTTTGAGGTTAGGGGATATTGTTCGTTTGACCAAAATAAATACAGGAGCCAATAACAACAAAAGAAATTTTACTCTGTTTGGTGATCCTGCAATACAGCTGCCTTTAGGGAAGTATTCTATTGAATTAGATTCAGTTATAAATAATAGTGGAAGTATTATTGATACTTTAAAATCTCTGGCAAAGATAACCATTAAAGGGCATGTTGAAGATGAATCATCCAATTTATTATCAGGTTATAATGGAAATTTATATGTAAGTGTTCTCGACAAGGAGGTAAACAAACAGACCCTGGCAAATGATGGAGGTTCTCCTTTTTCATATAATGAACAAAATAATTTGCTATTTAAGGGAGAGACACAAGTTGAAGATGGAAAATTTGAATTCCAGTGGATTGTACCCAGGGATATTCTGCCGGGGTATGATAATGGAAAAATTTTGTTCCTGGGATATAATAATGAATATTCGGCACAGGCTGGTAATACAAACTTAATTGTCGGTGGTTATTCAGATAACCAGGTAGATGACGATGACGGACCTGAGATGGAGGCATATATGAATGACGAGGATTTTGTTTCAGGAGGTATAACCGATGAACATCCTACACTGGTAGTAAATTTAACAGACAGCAGTGGGATCAATATTTCATCTGGTGGCATTGGTCATAACCTTGAGGCAATTTTAGACAATAAACTGTCTGAGAAAATCAGTCTCAATAATTATTACCAGGCTTCAACAGATAATTACAGGAAGGGGAAAATAAATTATAAATTTTCAGAAATTGAAAAAGGTGAACATCAGCTAAAGATTAAGGCCTGGGATGTAAACAACAATTCATCGGTTACTTCTTTGGATTTTATTGTAGAGGAATCTGAGGAATTCACTTTGGAGCATGTGCTCAATTATCCCAACCCTTTTACTGAGAACACAGCATTTTATTTTGAACACAACCGCCCAAACCAATCTCTGAAAATTTTGTTACAGGTATTTACTGTTTCCGGAAAGTTAGTAAAAACAATAAGAAGACAAATTTATACCGACGGATTCAGAGTGGGGCCATTACCCTGGAATGGTCTGGATGATTTTGGTGACAAAATTGGAAAAGGAGTTTATATTTACAAATTAAAAGTTGAATCTGAGAATGGTGAAACTGCCGAAGAAATAGAAAAATTGGTGATCCTGAAATAATAAAAAGGATCCCTTTTAGTTATTTACAATAATATCAATATATTTGTGACCC
>Ga0102934_1001616_pt1 | contig 15774 bp, 18 predicted proteins | sample SalPonR2_A_D1_MG_FD_78175 | JGI IMG/M metagenome (GOLD analysis project Ga0102934, IMG submission 78175) | Salt pond soil microbial communities from South San Francisco under conditions of wetland restoration - Salt Pond MetaG R2_A_D1_MG | ecosystem: Environmental > Aquatic > Marine > Intertidal... | reverse complement strand
GGATGGGGGCGAGGGGGCAGAGAGGGCGGGGGAGGAAGCGCAGGCGTGGATGGGGGACCGCACGGGGTCGCTGCAGGAGGGGGAGAGCGAGGGAGAGGAAGGGGAGGAGCTGCAGGGCAGGTGGCTCGGATCGAGGGATGCCCCCCCAGCATCTTCGGACGGCATGGGCGCCGAGGAAGAAGGAGGCGCGGGCCTGGAGCAAAGCTTGGCGCTCTGGAATTTGTTTGGGAGTGAGGGGTCGGAGGCGGCGGCGGCGGCGCCCGGGAGAGAGCCGGACTCCCGGGCAGTGCTCGAGGTAGAGGGCGTGCCCGTGGACACGAAGCAAGTCTCCGTCAGCACCACCGCGCCCACCGCAGCTGCCGACTCCACCTGCTCCTTCTCCTCCTCCACCTCCTCCTTGTCCTCGTCGAGCCCATCGCCGCCGGCGCCTGTGACCGCCAGCACGGGCCAGCTGTCTCGGCAATCTTTAGCTTCAAGTTGGCGGGGCGCCTTGACCATCCCCGCTGGGAAGGAGGGAGGAAGGGAGGGAGGAAGCAAAAGTGAGGAAAAGGAGGAAGGAAACGAAGAAGAAGAAGAAGAAGAGGAGGAGGAGGAGGAGGAAGAGGAGGAAGAGGACTGCGGGATACTGGTGGAGGACGTGAGCCTCCCAGAGCTATACCCGCCGGGCCGTCTGGTTCATATCTACAGCTACCGCGGCGTCTATAAGGCCTGCATGCCCCCCCGAAGCTTCCCGGGCCTGCGCCGCATCCCCCTGCAGGGAAATTTGCTGAAGGACCACGCCCCCACGGCCTACTTCTCCGCTCTCTGCGAAGTGATCGACGTCCGCCGAGCCCCGCAGCCGCCGCCCGCGTGGGAGGGGTTCAAGGAGAAGGAGGCCTGCGTCTGCTGTGCGGTGGATTTGACCTGGCAGCGGGCCACGGCCAGCGAGGCGCATCGGGACCGGGAGAAGCACAATTGTCGCTGCTGCGGTGGACTGGTTTGTCAGGATTGCTCCCGGCATCGTCGGGCCTTGCCCTCCATCGGGCTCTCTGCGCCTGCTCGGGTCTGCGACCGGTGTTTTTTCGGGGGAAAGCAGTCGGCAGTGGAGGCGACGGAGCGTGGATGAGGCTTTGGGGGAGAAGGAGGAGGAAAAGGGGAAGGAATGGGGCGTGGCCGAGGGAGAGGGTGCGCTCAGTCAAGGGGTTGCATAGCCGACATAGGGCGCATAAGTGCCCTGCACAGGAATATAATTACATAGTGACGAAGGAAAAAGATGCTGGATATAAGAAATGAAAAATGGAAGCACAGTGTAATGTATAAAGTAATGATGGGAAGGCTGAACATAGGAAAGGGTGCCAGGGAAAAAGTGAACACGAAGTGCGCAGAAGGACGCAGGTACAGAAACGCGAGGCGCGGGATTATACATAATCAGAGAAGAAGGAATGGTTGGCTTGTGCCAGCGAGGTGCGGGGCGTGCATGATACGAGAGTCAAAGGACGAGGGCCGACCGGGCCGGTAAGCCGCTGGTCACGTTCGTGATTGACAGAGCCAAACATTCACATTATCCGGGCAAGTGCTGTCGAAAATGCTTTTGTCTCATGAGAATCAGTCACATATTCAATTGTGCCTCGGTATACGATTGTAAAGAATGGAGGAGACAGCTCCACGAAATGCGAGGGACTACAGAAAAGCAATAAATCGTGTGTGAAAAAGATATCGTTATTCCTTCGGGTCGAATTTCTTCAAAAATCTATACTGTATGCGTCAAGGATACAAACGTTTTCATGCTGTATCATGCATTACAATCCTTTAAAATGAGTCTACTACCATCTGAAACCCGCAGTCGCTTTACAAACACATGATTTACAGGGACCGAATCTCATGCATCGCTCCGTGCTTTCTTTAGCTCTCTAGAGTTTCTTTCAATCAAACGCTCAACGCCTTGCTGAAAAAGATCGCAACGAATGGGCATATCCATTTCGTAAAAGGGATTCTTGAGCACATAGTCTGCGTAGAGTTCGTAAATTCCGTGTAGCACATTATCCAAGTCCGGTGTGCCCGGCTCGGCTGTCAAAACGAATTTTACCCCCGTCCGGCTCTGGAAACACTGGAGCTTCAAATTGTCGCATTCGAGCTTTTCGATGCCTGACGATGCCAATGGTGCTACCTGCGCAGCGATGGAATGCAAGCCATGAAATGTAGATCCCAAGACAAGCCACTCGTTCACCGTAAGCCGAGGTGCGCTAGAACTTAAATTTTTGTTGTAGATGAGGCCTCCCGACCTTGAAATGACGAAAAGATGCAGAAACATGACTCCTGTTTGTGCGCGATAACTATTTAATTCGGCTGCAATGTATTATTTTGCCCGGCGCAAGACGCCAATACCCGGGGGGGGAAGACGGCAAAGTCTGATGATGTGATCGAAAAGCTACCCGAAGGCTATGGATGACGATGGTGGACGCCGGATGATGTGATGGAAAAGGTGCCCGAGGATCCTCGATGACGACATGATGACGGACAGGAAGTCCGATATGCGACACTCAGGACTCGAAGCGCTGTATGTTCATTGCTAGATCAAGCCATGAGGTGATAGTTTTCGCCACCGACCGCCCCGCGCTTATGCGCACGTGCCAAATACTTTCCATCTTTCGTCGCTTTATTCCATGTTCTTCGCGAACCAGACGAAGGTCAACGAGCACCACACGACGTTTTCGTCTCCCCGTTCTCACGCTTGACCCCCAGCAGGCCACATTTGCTTGCATCACTACGCTCTCAAAGCCAATTCTTAAAAGTAATGCCATTTTTCACCTTTGTTGGAGTTACAGCTGCTTTGATCACACCCTTTCTGCATGTTCAACCCGACGAATATGCTAGATGCCGGCTCTTCAAGTCCATCCTCATATTCAGATGTTTGTTCTTCCTCACCTTTCACATGAACAGTTGCAGAGGACGACTCAATCAAGTTTTGTGAAGTCTTCGGATACGTTCTTTTATTGTAAGAAAGTATGTCATCGAGCACCGGCAAACGCAACGTGAGCCCCTCGAAAGATGCAAATGGTTCTGCGGCCAAGAAGGGGAAGCAGTCCCTCGTAACCCCCTTGTCGACCAAAGCAGTGAACACGGTCCGTGTGCTCTGCGCTGATATGGTTCAGAAAGCAAACAGTGGACATCCTGGCGCGCCGATGAGTCTGGCGCCGCTTGCTTATCTCCTCTGGACCCAAGTGATGAAATACAATCCTAAGGATCCGCAATGGCTAGCCCGAGATCGTTTCGTCCTCTCGAACGGCCATGCCTGCGCGCTACTCTATGCGATGCTTCACCTCACTGGATACGCACAGGTCACGATGGACGCATTGAAGGCGTTTCGGCAGGTGGACTCCATCACGGCCGGCCACCCCGAGAACACCCTGATCAAGGGGGTGGAGGTGTCCACGGGCCCTCTGGGGCAGGGGATCTCGAACGCGGTGGGCTTGGCCATGGCCGAAATGCACCTGGGGGCTGTCTTTAACAAGTCAGGACATGCGAAGATCGTAGACAACTACACGTATGTGATCTGTGGAGACGGGTGCCTGCAGGAGGGGGTGTCTTCCGAGGCCTCTTCGCTCGCCGGGCATTTGGGTTTAGGGAGGTTGATCGTCTTCTACGACGACAACCAGATCACCATAGACGGGGACACGGCGCTGTCTTTCACGGAGGATGTGGCGAAGCGCTACGAGGCCTACGGCTGGCACGTGCAGACGCTGGAGGACGTGCAGGACCTGGATGCTCTCTTGGCAGCGACCGAGGCGGCCAAGGCCGAGACCGATAGACCGAGCATGATCAAGATCCGCACCCGGATCGGTTTCGGGAGCAAAAAGGAGGGTTCTCATTCCGTGCATGGCTCGCCTCTGGGGGCGGAGGACCTGAAGCAGCTCAAGAGCCGCTTCGGCTTTGACCCTGAGCAGGCCTTTGTGGTGCCCACCGAGGTGGCCGAGCTCTTCCAGGCCGCGGGCGCGAAGGGAGCGGCGGCCCAGACGGCCTGGAACACGGCCATGGAGGCATACAAGGGTGCTTTCCCCGCGGAGGCATCGGAGCTGGTGCGTTGCACCGAGCATCGCTTGCCAGAGGGTTGGAGAGAGAAGCTCCCCCGGTACACGCCGGAGGACAAGGCAATGGCCACGCGGAAGTTCTCGGAGATCGCCTTAAACGTCTTGGCGCCCATGCTGCCGGAGCTGGTGGGCGGGTCTGCAGATCTGACCCCGTCGACCCTGACGGCCCTGGCGTGCTCCGGCGATTTCCAGAAGAAGACGCCGGACGGCCGGTACGTGCGCTTTGGGGTCCGCGAGCACGGGATGACCGCCTTGGCCAACGGGATGTTTGCTTACGGCGCTTTGCGGCCTTTTGTCGCCACGTTTTTGAACTTCATCGGCTACGCCTGGGGCGCGGTCCGCCTCTCTTGCCTCTCGCACTTGGGCGTCATCTTCGTCATGACCCACGACTCGATCGGGCTGGGCGAGGACGGACCCACCCACCAGCCGGTGGAAACCTTGGAGCAGATCCGCGCCATGCCCAACCTGCACTTGCTGCGCCCTGCCGACGGTAACGAGGTTTCAGGGGCCTACATCTCTGCGCTGGAGCACCCATACACGCCCTCGGTCCTGGCCTTGAGCCGACAAAACCTCCCCAACCTGGAAGGGACCTCGGCGGAGAAAACCTTGCTGGGGGCCTATGTCCTCGCCGAGATGGGCGGGAGCAACGGTGGAGGGGGAGCACCGGAGCTAATTTTGACGGGCTCGGGCTCAGAAGTGGCGATAGCGGTAGAAGCTGCGAAGACCCTGGCCGAGACTGTGCGTGTCCGGGTCGTATCCTTTCCTTCATGGGAGCTCTTCGACCAACAGAACAAGGAATACCGGCTCTCCGTCTTCTCCGCCGGCGTACCTGTAGTGAGCGTTGAAGCGTCTGCCACGCACGGATGGGCCAAGTACTCCCACGCCGCCCTCGGGCTGACCTGGTTCGGTGCCTCCGGTCCCTACGCCAAGGTGTACGCCAAGTACGGATTGACGGCTGATAACCTCGTCAGCAAGGCGAGGGAGGTCCTAGCTTTCTATGCGGGGGATAGACAAGTGCCAAGTCTCATTGACGTGCCCTTTATTTCGAAACAGCTCGATCACAAGCCTGTGGCCACATCCCACGCTTAGATCATGCAATGTTTCTAACGGACGCGGGAACGACGAATGTTTGACCCCTTTGTACCCATGTCGTAGCAGATCAGAGAGAGGTTTCAGCATAAAAAAAGGCGGGAAGGGGAGAGCAAGAAGAGGAAGTAATATCATCCTGACCGGGCAAGATTCAATAGCTCACTACTTAGGAGAGTTATCAGCAAAGAGGAGAGAATTAAGGTCTTTTTGGTACTTCGTGCATGTGAAGATATTTCACCCGCCAACGTGAAGAATTGCGCCGGTCTCACTCTAGTGCTTGCATTTTTTTAATTTTTGAATTCTTGTCAAGGCACAACATGTCTAGGAGGGGAGGTTACGAAGAACGATGATGGCGACATCACGTTGTACGCCAAAAACGTATTAGCATTCCCGCCTCCTTCTTCAACACGTAATGCACGCCCCCTATCCTTGACGATGTATCCTTCCCCACAGATACACCCGGACAGAGTGGCTCCTCGGGGTTCGCGGATGGATCAGTCGACAAGAAGAAAACCAAGGCCAGGCCTGAAGACAAGTGCTGAGGCTTTCTTCACGACAACCGCTTCAACCGCCACGCAGAGGGAGAATCCTGCCGCCGTCTCCAGCACCAGCAAATCATCAGGATGGAAAGACAGGCTCAAAGAACGATGCTTAAACCACGTGCATCGGGAGCGGGGCCGGTTGATTCAAGAGCTTCGAGGCCTGAAATCCCCACCTCCTCGTGCCCTGTCCTCGCACGTTCCGTCAGAACCCCTTCCGTCCTCAACACTTTCTCCATCGCTTGCACTATTGCGGCCCTCAGAGAGCTCCAGTCCATCGCTTTGTTTTAATCCATCGTTAATGGGAAGCACGGTCATGTCTATATTACAGAGTGAAATGAGGGTTGTCCGTATGTCCTGCGAGGAAGGGCAGGCCCACGGCGCCGATGGAAAGCTAAATGATGATGGCATCAATGGTTTCAGGCATGGAGAGAATGAGGATCAATCATTCGAGCCACGTTATCCACCACGTCCCATTTTCGCATCGAACCAAGGCCATGCGACCCCGCCATCGGGATCTTGGTTGAAGGAAGGCGGGTCTCCGATATCACGGTCGGTGGCAGAAGAAGAAGACCGTGCGACCACTGAATACGAAGCGGGGGGATTGGAAGATCTCTCAGAGATGGAGCAACTCGAGCTTATGCGCTGCATCGAAGAAGCGCTGGAGGCGGAAGTCATGGCGGCAGATGCGGAGGCGTTGGAAGAGTACTCGCAGTTAGAAAGCTCCGATATCGAGGCCTCAGTGCAGGCGCTATACGATTGTCACACCCTCTCACACGACGACATCGCCGTCCTCTGCCCTTGTTGCAAGTCTAATTTCCTGCTCAATCACAACGAGGACATAGCTTGTGCTTGCGGCTTAAGGTTGGACGTCGGGGGAAAGGCAGGGAAGATGACATGGCTGCAGGCCCGACTCGCGGATGTGTACGCGCAGCACAGGGCCCAATGCATGCTGCAAGAGCCGGTCTTTAGTCAGCGAGAGCCGCCGGGCTTGTGGGTGGAGTGCGGGTCCTGCGGCCTGCGGGATCACATACTGTAAGGGGTCGGGAACAGTGGCCGGTAGCTTGGGCTCATGAGGTCCGCGTCGCTTTCATTGTCAAGAGATTCGCCTCGGGCGAGGTTGTGTAAAAAGTAAAAGACGCCCTTTTTCAGGAAGCAAAAGAAGTACCACCGAACGTCGAATGAAGGACTTCCTTTCGCTCGTACGGAAAGCGGTGTCTCGGCACGTGATTGCCCCTCCCTGTTCCCTTTTTTTTAATTACGGCTCTGCAAACGTGATGAGTGAAGAAACAAATCCTTCCCGATCTTCCTCCACTCTACACGAGGCTCCCTCTCGTGCTGCGGCGAGCAGAGCCCCGCAAGGAGCGGCGGGCACGTTTGTGAGGGTCTGGCGAGGCGAGACTTGGAACTGAATGAGTGGCAGAGGGCTCAACATTGACATCTTGAATCTCGCTTTGGGCCGCATTTCTCTGCAATCTCAAGCCCGCAGGGTAATGCGCGGGGTTGTCTGTTTTCCCTTCGTCCTGGATGGACTGCGGCCCCTTGGACTGGAGTAGAGCCGCACCGGCTTCCGGCGCTCGCAAGCATTCATCTTGACGCTGCTGATCGCGAGTGCGACGTCGAGTTTTGCGCAGCCTCATTGCTTTGAGCTCAGGCGAAGTAATCCCTAGCGAGGCCGCAGACCGAGGACGGAATGGTTCGTGCCCGAGAAGTCTAAGGGGGGAATTTTCACTTACCGAAGGACCACAAGGAGAATAATCACCAGGAGCCATACTAGCTTGGAGCTGATCGAACGTCTCACGCCGACTTTCGCCGCGCTCTGGACCGGACATGGGCCGTGCCTGGGCCTTGTCAAAGGGTGCTTTTGTCTCTGCCTCCTCCTCAACATGGTCTTGCCAGTCACTCTCCTCCTCGTCCACACTAAGTATTCCTCGTAGTTTTACAAGCAGGCTCATTCCCTCCTGAAAGAGCGGCAGGTCAGTCACGTCTTCTTTTTCCATTCCTTCGTCCTTGGGGGCGGGAGCGTCCAGTGGACAAGTACTTGGGAATGAGGACAACAACGATAATTTAGGGTGACTCCCTACAGCGGCGCCACCATGGAAGAGGTTCAATTTGTCAAAGATGCCAAACATAGTGGTAATGCTTTACAACTGTGTTCGTGTGAGAAAATGTTACGTTAGCTCCCATCAAGTAGTGTGCCCATTGAAATTTCCGGTTTGAAGATCCGTTAAACGTTTATGAAATTGTAGAGTGACCTCAACTCGAAGGGCTTCTCAACGAAGCCCTCTGCCTTGATCACTGCTTTCAAAAGTAGCATTTTTACCACAATAAATAAAAAAATAAATGGAAAGACTTTGCGTATTGCCATGACTCATGCGTCGGTACCACATTACGCAATAGCCTGATTGTCCTCGTTTCAAAAAATCTCCTCTTGGAGTCCCCTGATAGGCTTCCAGGGCGGACGGATCGATCTTCTTTGAAATCTGCAAGAGCACGAGCTAGCGACAAAGAAATGGTACCATCACTTTATGAGGACGTTATTGGCTAATTCTTTTTTAACGTCCCCCGCTTTATCTCCTTTATCTTGGCACTGGGAACTTGCCGTTAGTATGTCTTTCTTGGTTTTGTTTCTCCCGACACTCGTTTAAAATTGCAAAACCTGTTTCTGCCCTGGGTCACTGATAGGCCACCACAAGCGACTGTTAAGAAAAGACACAATGGGAAAATTACTATGCCGTCTAGTACTCGGCCGCGCATGTATACTTTCGTCGACCCTTTCTTGCTTGCGTCCTCTTCTCGCAATTGCTTTTCCTCAGCAACTTTCCATCTTGGCATGGAGCCACGTTGCCTTCTGTCCACAAGCAATGTCATGTAGTTGCCTTGTTGCAAGCACCTTCAATCCTCCTTATGGCCGCGCGGTCCCCCCGCGACCTCCTCCATCCTCTGTCAAAAGGTAAAGACACGAAGAAGAACAAGTCGCATATATCGTGAGCAACGGCATATAACCCAGGTGAAAATTTTGTTCGACTTAAATTCGATCGCGTACCGACGCAGACAAATTGCTCGGCCGCCTATTTTGTCCCCTCCACTTCATGCATGCAAAATCCCACCCATCATCATCATAATCAAAACCCCACCGCCCGAATCTCACACTCCCAACGGCACCACTCGCTTCCATCACTCACCAAAATGCCCATGGCGCGGTCCACAGCCACCGAGTTCTCAGGATGCGGATGCGTCATGGCTGCCGCCAGAGGACTGGGGCCCGGGTACCGCGAGGCAAATCGAGGCCTTTCCTCCGACTGCGGCTGTTGCTGCGGACTTTTTGAGGGAGGAGAAGAGGCGGTGGGAGAGGATGGCTCGATCAGGAGGTGAGGCAGCGGGGGCGGGGGCATCATGGGCGGCAAGGCATAGCTAGGGTCCAGCCCGTCGACCAAAACCAGGGGCTCCCCTTCGGAATACTGCGGCTGCCAAGAGTAAGGCGGGAAGCCATATTGCGGGGAGGAGGGTGGGTACATCTCCGCACTGGCTGTCACAGCCGCCGCTCGAGCCCGCTTGTTGGCTTTCCCCTCCTTACTCGCTCGTCGCGCCACTCGATACATATCGCTGCCCCCCTTGCCCCCGCCTCCCGAACCCGCGGTCCCAGCTCCCTCCCCCTCCATCCCCCCCCCCGTGCAATCGTAAGAGACGGCCCGATTCAGCGTTTTCTGTGCTTTGTTGAGCATGTGGGCACAACGCCGCAGCCGGGCGTTCAAGACCGAGAAAATGGTGGGAGCCTGATAGACCATGTTCTGTAGCACGTAGTACACGTCCATGACTTGCGGCTGTTCCGAATCGGTCCGGAGGACCTTGCGGATGACGAAGATCGGGTCCTCTGGCACGGGCCCTGGGACCTCCTCGGCCAAATACTGCACTCCCCGCATGCCCGCCAGGTGCTCCTGTCGCACATCTATAGCCCCCTGCATTCGAAGCTCTTCGTTGCAGGAGCGCCGGTCATAGAATTTGCTATGAGCGAAGTACTCTAGAACGTTGTCACGCCGGAGGGGCCCATGGTAGTAGAGCCAGTGCGGGTCGGTGAAGGGCTGCTGTTCCGCGGTCTGGGGAAGAGAGTCAGAGAGAGGAAGGGGTCCAGTTTCAGACGTGTTGCCGAGCAAAATGCGAGTCGACAGATTTTACACCGAAAGAGAACGTGAATAAAGAGAGAAACATATGGTAGTGAATTAATCCTCCTCGAAACGCACTGCCAAAGAGAGCGTAAGATGAGAAAAGAAGGAAAGTGTGAGTGGGATTGCGAGCTCCGCGTAGGGACGGGATTCAATACGTAAAGCAGCATAATAAAGTCCCCCCAAAATTTCTCCCCACTTATTCTGTACATTCACACGGTTGCATGGAAGAAAAACTGGTGTAAAACAGAGAATCGGCGCCTGCTGGTTTATGAGCCGCAGAACACATGGTCGAACGAGCGGGAGGTGCGCACAAACTCTCTTTTCACAGCACAACGAAAGGAATGTTTCTGATCAGACTAGTTATTACAAGTAAGATCATACCCTGCACACAATTTGGCAATAAAAAATCAACCACGTTGTGAGAAAAGGAACCCTTGACCGAACCTCCACTTCCTGGGCTGAGGTCTGCATCGGAGGTTAAAGCCACACAGTAAACAGTAACTGAGACATGTTGCGCAAGCTCCCCAATCAAAAATGAATAAGAGTCATTAGACTATTTTATGCAGTCAAGTCTAAGAGCAGAGGGACAAAATTCAGGGATGTTGTTTTGCATCATGGAGTGGGGAAATTCCCTTCGTCGGCACGAGGAGCAAGCAACCTTGTCACAAAGCAGCGCACGTACCTCTCGTGTGGCGACCTCAGTCGTACTTTCAGACGCCATTTTATCACTGGATAAATTGATCCTGCGTTTATATGCATTGTACGGTTGGCGAAAGGGCACAAAATATATGGATGAGATCATTTTCTTCCCAGCTCGTATCTTGCCCCCGTCTTCGAATCGAGGGTAGACGCGGACAGAAGAAGTTGCGATGGAGCTCTTTTTAATCGCCTCAAAGGCCGCGCTGCCAGGGTACCAAGCCCTACACATGCGTCACAATGCGCACACTTGAGTTTCCACCCGGATGTCCCCCGACCCCCCCGGCCTTGAGACCTGGAATGCTCCCCTTTGATCAGGCGCAGTATCTGCAGAGGCGGCTTCCCTCGACCTCGACCACGGCTTGAAGCCCCCAACGGCTACCCCCCGCACCCAGCCTGGCCCCTCCTGTCTTCTCACCGCTTTCAGCTCACACAACAGCGACATTGCCATGCGGATCGACATCCTGCTCGTGGTTTAACTTTTTGTGCGTCGCGGTTGGTCGTTGGCATCCCCTGTGCTGGCCTCCCGTTACGCCCATTGACTTAAACGTGGTCCTTTTCACGCTTTGTCCGCTGGCGGGGTACCTCGGAAAATGGAGCATCAACAAGAGCCGTCACAGTTCAGGCAAAGTAATAGCTCCAGCGAAAGCAACCGCCTGAAGAATATTGGAAGGAGTGGGGGCTGGGGCAAAAATTATGCGGCCGAGGCTTCCACGGTTCCTGCTTCCCATACACATAAAGTGCCCGCCTCCACCTCTCTGCCCCCCGCCCTCCGATCAAATCGGCAAGAAATCTTAGTCGAGGTCTACGAGCATGAACGTTGGTCTCGTAAGGCAGACGGCTGGATTCCTTCGGACGCTCCCTCTCGCGCACACTGGTGCTCCGCACTGGGCGAGCCCTCCCAGGCCCCCGGAGAAATGACCCCGCCGGCCGACTTCGGATGGGTAAGCAACTGGCGCGTGGCCATCTCAGCCAGCATATCCCCCTCCCCAAATCCCACTCCTGAGAAACCGTGCTCCTTGAGCACCAGCGCCGCGCCCACCAGCGCCTCCTTTTCTGGGCCGCCGGGTCCCGTCCTCCAGGACCGTGGGGGCTGGGAGTACGCCACCCATCCGGACAAATTCAACCGTCCCGAGCGCGCCCCACGCGGGGAAGAGAAATGGAGCGACCGTGCCCGACGACGGCGTTGGATTCGGCTGGCGCGGCACAAATCGTGGCTGCCGGCTGTGACGGCGCCGGAGGAGCTGGGCCAGCAAGCGCGGGACGGCCTGAAGGGGCTCGTGCGAGGCCGGCGGACTGTCCAGGAGCTCTGTGGCCTCTTGGGCACCCGCAGAGACTCCTCGGACCTGCGGTCGAAGCTTTTCAGCCTGGTGGACATGGTGCGGCAGCATGGGCGGGAGATCGAACACGTGTTGCGAAGTTTGCGGGGGAAGGGAGGGGAAGGCGGGGGGGAGTGCGGGAAGGCGATGGGAGAGGTCAAGAAATGGAGGAACGATCTCGGGCGGGAGCAAAGGCTCTTCGATGACGTGGTCCGTAACGTGGAGCGCCGGTGTCGCAGCGTGCCGCTGGCCAGCCTCCCGGGGGGGGGGCTGACACCTTCTGAGGCCTCCACGGGCCCGGCGGGTGCAGGCGCAGCGGCCGACACGGGGGGGGGCTCCGGTGCCAGAGGCGAGGCCTCGACCACGGCCGGTGGTCCAGGTGGTGGGGGGGCGGCGGCTGCTTCGCTCTCGGCGTTCTCCTCCGCGCAGACGAAACTGCCAGGACCCTACGCGGGCTGGGCCGGCCACGGGAGGGGCGAGCGCTCGGCTCAGGAGGAGGCTCTGCTCAAACAGCTTCAGTTCCAGGACGAGGAGGAGGTGATGCTGGCGCTGGCGCAGGAGCGGGAGCTGGCGATCCGGGAGGTGACCTCGCACTTGGTGGAGTTGAAGGACGTGTTCTCGGATTTCGCCGAGCTGGTGCAAGGGCAGCAAGAGGGAGTGGACGCGGTCTGCCGGAACGTAGAGGTGGCCCACGCCAAGACCGAACAGGGCTACGAGGCGATCTTGAAGGCGAAGGGGGGGCAGAGGGCGGGGACGGGGGGTTGTGTGCTGTCGTGATGGGAGCGGGGGGAGGGTGGGCCATGCGGGAGAAGGCGCCAGGATGCGCATGACGGGCTTGGGGGTGGGAGGAAAAGAGGGCCTAAGAGGGCGGGGCGGAGGAAGGGGCTGAGGGCGGGGTGGAGGGAGGGGCTGAGGGTGGGGTAGATGGAGGGGTTGAGGGCAGGGTGGAGGGTGGGCCTGAGGGCGGGGTGGAGGGAGGGGCTGAGAGCAAGACTACGGGGGAGGCTTTGCGGCGGAGGCATGCGTGTTTTTAGGGAAAAACAGAGATAGGAGCGAGACAGGTCAGGGTTAGGGTTGGGGATTGCGGGATGATAGGCAGGGGGCTGCGTAGAGCGGCGCACTTCGGAAGGAATCCGATGGAGGCTGTAGAGTCACAAATGTACAGGGAAGGATAAAAGAGGGATCATGTTGATGACATATCGATAAAGCAGTAAAGTCGATTGATGTAGCACGTGTGATTTGTTTTTGGCATCTCCGTGTTGCCTGGATGTGCTACTAATTACAGGGCACACATGAAGGAGTATAACCCTCATGAAGCGAGGCGTGTTTTTTTAACCACCTTTTTCCCCATCCCTCCTCAGCCATGCATAGCGTGAGACTCAGGTGAGCTCGTGGACACGCCCAGTGCACGCTCAGACATCTTTACGGGGTCCTGCATCATCCACAGGCGCCACGCACTATCCTTGCCGCTTCTTTCTCTAGAGGGGGACCCTCGGGGACGGCAATCCATGTTGTTGCTCTCCAACTCATAACGGCTTCATTTGACGCGAATTCACAGAGGAGGCAAGCGCCTGTGAAAGCATTCTCATCCCACCTATGTAACTGCCGAGAGTCCTTTCTTACGCCGTTTTGTGTCGGGCGCTGTGCGCGTCCGCGTGTGAGTATCGAGATTAATGATATTAGGGAGTCTGTGTACAGCCATCGGCAGCACGGGACCATTCAATCGCATCGTTCTCAGTCAATTACTGATAATCTCACCAGTATGACCAAAATAAAAATTAGCCTTTCCCCTCCCCCCTTTTTTAGTTCTTGCCGTTCTATCCCTCCCTTGTCCAATCCGACTCACCCTGTCGATTTTCGCGAGCGTAAAAGGACTTGAAGAGCCTTATTGCCTCGTTCTCCATCAAACCAGCGTCCGCTACGTAGCGATGCCTCAGGTGAGGGGCCCCATGCACGCTCAGAATCGAGCCACACCCGCCGAAACGGTCGTTCTTGCAGCCAAACACGACTCTGCGTATTTTCAGTAAGCTTAAGGCACCCGCACACATAATACAAGGCTCGCATGTAACATAAACGTCACATTCTTGGAAAACGCTGGGGGGATGACCCCGGGCCAATATTTCATCCACGATCACCAGTTCGGCGTGTCGCGTTCCGTTCTTGGTAGCATTGGTGCGGTTGTGTCCCTTACCCAGGATCTCTCCTGGGCCAAAAAACGGAACACTACTGTCAATGGAGCAGGCAGTATTTTTGAGGGGGTCCGGGCGATATACGAAAACCACCCCCACGGGTACTTCCCCCTCCTCGATTGCTATCTGCCCCTCCGCCAGGGCGATTTTCATAAAATTTATTTCCTCCGCTGTGAATTCTACCATGTCCAAAGGCCGGTATCGAATACCAATGTAAGTTTTCCCCTCATCTTTTTTTGCCTCCGTGCACGGCTTCTCGATCTGTGGATGTATGCTGAAAGGGAAATGCTGGAGGGTGGTCTGCTTATCAGGGGTGGGGAGGTTGCTTTTGCTCGATCTGCCCGCAATGCGTGAACCGCCCAAAGCCTAACAATATGTACGGGCAGATGCTATCAAGGAAAAATGCTCTGTTACCAATTGTAAACACATGGAAACCCTCCTTTTCCATCCTGGCTATGTCCGGACAAAGTGAAGTCACGAGACAAGGCTTTGTTTATCTGACCACCTCTCTTCTCGTTTCACTCCCCCCCTTCGCGTCGTCTTCCAACGCAAAGCAGCTGCTCCGATGAAAATTCTTGTAGCAGGCGAGGTTCGAGGCCGTCTGGACCTGCTTTTTACGCGTGTAGCAACGCTCAATGCTTCAAAGGCCGGCCCGTTTGACACGTTGTTCGTTACGGGAGAGTTTTTCCCACCCGCCGACGAACCTGAGGGCGGGATGGCAACGACGGCCTTTGAAGACTACGTCATGGGCGTCAAGGAAGTACCTTTGCCAACCTACTTCATCGAAGGGCCATCTGCGAGTGCCGAGGCCAAGTATGGCAGCGTGGTACCGGGAGGCGACGTCTTCCCCAAGTGCACGTACCTGGGGCCCGGGGGGCTGGAGTTGGTAGGGAAGCTGACCGTAGGCTTCCTCAGCCAACGACACACAGACAAGGACATCGAGAAAATCGTCGAGCCTGCCAGCAGCTCGACATTCTTAGGGGCAGACATTTTCCTGAGCACGGACTGGGGCCAAGGCGTCGCTGCTGGATATGACTTGAGCGCAATGGGAGTGCGAGATGCGGCCGGGACGGGTTCCTCCACCGTCGCTGACCTCGCGGTCGTCCTGCGTCCTCGGTATCATTTTGCCGCCCGCCCAGGAATCTATTTTCAACGCCCTCCGTACAAGAACCACGCAAGCAAGCCCAAGAGCAAGCTGAGCCACGTCACCCGTTTCCTCAGCCTGGCGCCGGCCTCCGTGGCCAAGGAGAAGGCTCGGAAGTGGCTGCATGCCATCAGCATCGAGCCCATCCCGTACATGACCTTGGCGGCCTTGGTGGACGAGCCTGCGGACGTGACAGAGTCGCCGTACTCGGTCTTCAGGACGGCGGGAATGGCGTCTCACAAGTGGGAGGGCAGTGGAGGACAGGGGGAGGCAGGGAGGGTGGGGAGCCTCAAGAGGGTCCGGGAGGAGGGACGGGAAGGGCTGTCTCACCAGGCCGTGCAGCAGATCCAGGAGGAAGAGGAGGCGAAGCGAGCGGATTCTGGCATGTTCTTCTGGGGGGGAGGTAACAGGGGCCAGGGAGGGAGAGGGGGAGGAGGGGGGGGGGGGGCGGGGGACCCGCCAAAACCACATTTGCAGGTAGCGACCCTGCCCCCCGGCTTTCCTCCCGCGGACCTCCAACGGGGTTTCTCCCACATTGGGGGGGTGGCCCGAATTTGGATCCGGG
>Ga0102934_1001613_pt1 | contig 15792 bp, 10 predicted proteins | sample SalPonR2_A_D1_MG_FD_78175 | JGI IMG/M metagenome (GOLD analysis project Ga0102934, IMG submission 78175) | Salt pond soil microbial communities from South San Francisco under conditions of wetland restoration - Salt Pond MetaG R2_A_D1_MG | ecosystem: Environmental > Aquatic > Marine > Intertidal... | reverse complement strand
GGGGGGGGGGGGGAAGGAGGAAGGGGAGGGGGAGCCCGGCCGACGCCCGGGCGGAGATCTCGAGCAAGGAGGCCAGGAGGAAGGTGCAGGCCACGAAGATGGTGTAGGCCTCTTCGATCAAGGGCAGGCGGGCCCAGCGCGCGGTGACGGCGACGGACTCGTTCTGGACGGCGAAGAGGAAACCCGTGGTTTGGAGCAGGGATTCCTGCATGGTCAAGAGCCGCGTGAGCGCCTGTAAGTCCTCCTCCTGCCCCGAGACGGGGACGGTCTCGTAGCCAAGCATGGTGGGAATGGCGGTAAAATGCATGGCGAAGGCAGGGTGGGCCTTGTGGAAGTGCAATTTCTGCACCAAGAGACGGGAAAGTCGTGCCAACAAGTTGAGCGACGCCCCGTCCACGTGCTGGCGCTTGTGCTGTTGGCTCGGAGGGGCCGTGTACCCTGCCCCCAACGCGTGGGACCCGCCCGAGGCCCCTGAAGATGCCGGTGTCGACGCGGGCGTGGTCAATGCCGTGGATAGCGTGGTGTAGCCCTCGGCGCGGGCGGCGGGCGGGAGCTGCTCCTCCAAAGGGTCGCTGGCCACGCGGCTCCCAATCTCTTCCCACCGCCGGCCCATGTCCGCCAACACCCCCATGCAGGGGGTGCACGTCGCCAGAAAATTGCGGGGCCCCTGTTGAAGCACTTTCAGGGTGGTGATCAAGGCCTTCAAGGCCACGATCGGGTTCGTAAAGACGGGGCGCTGGGAGAGGACCAGGAAAAAAGTGGACGCCGGCATGCCCCCCTCCCACACGGCCAGGACGAGCTTCCGCACGTACTTGGCCTTGGGCTGCCCTGCCTCCTTGCTCGTTGCCTTGACCACCCAACTTTTCTTCCCCGTCTCCCCCTTGGCCCCCATGATGGACCGCATCCGCCGGTGCCAGAGCGCCGAGAGGGCCCCCTTGGCGGGCGGGCGGCCGCTCGGCTCGTCGTCCAAGCTCTTCAAGGAGGACGCGGAGGAGGAACGAGGCATCGCGCCCGAGCCCTCGCCCACCAGGGCGCCCAAGGGCAGCATGCGTGGGAGGGGGGCGGCGCTTCGGTCCACTGTCGCCAGCTCTGCCAGGTCCATACCATCATCCTTCGCCTCAACACCCGGGCCCTTCGGGTCCACCGCCTCCACTCCGCCCACGCTCGTCCCCCGGCTCAGCCCCCACACCTGCCTGGCCGCCTTGAGGCCCAAACTGCTGCTCCCGCTCCCAATGCTGCTGCTGCTCCTCCGAGGGCGCATGTCGCCCTTCGTCTTCCCTCCCCCCCTACGCCTCGACCCCTCCATACCTCCCTTCCCCTGCTCCGGGTCGCATTCTTCCCATCCCCGCCGTCGCAAACGTTCATCCTCCTCCCAGATCGACAGCGCCTGGCCCATGCCCACGAAGCTCAGGCTTCGGGACCCCAGCCCCTTGCTAGCCTCGCCTCCTTCCCGGCATCGCCCAGGCACACTCCCGTGTCGCTCGAGCCCAACCAAATGGGAAGGGGAGGAGCTCGCCGACAGGGAGCCCGACAGAGTCGACGTCCTGCTTCCCTCCCCCCGGTCCCGGGACGCCAGGCGGCCGGCCTCATCTCCGCCCCCCCCTACCCCGGGCCTGGTCCGTGGCCACCGGGCCGGGGGCCCGAGCATGTCTTCCAAGGACGAGAGGGACGTGGGGGGAGGAGCCTGCGGTCGACTCGCCCGCAGGGCGGCCTTGTCTGGTGGCGTGGCCGTGTCGTACAGCCCCAGGAAATCCTCTTCTCCCGGCCCCCGTTCCCCTGGGCAGGTGCCGCTCGCTCTCCCTTTCTTTCCCCCCTTCCGCGGGTGCGAAGCCCCGGACGGCGACGGCGACGGCGACGCGGAGCAACCCAGTGGCAAAGGGGCAGGGCACGGAAGGAGAGGGCCAAGGGCGGGGAGGTCGACGTGGCGGCCGATTTCTCCACTCGCCATAAGTTCGCGCACTTTTTCCAAAACCTCGGCTGCCGTGGCCCGGTCTTGGGGACGGGGCTGCAAGCAACACTGGAGCAGGGTCACCAAACCGGGAGAATAGGGCGGGAAGGACTGCTGCCCATTCGTGCCAGGGATGGGGAGGGAGGGAGGGACGACGTACTTTCCGTTCAAGATGGCCATGGGAAGGACCATGCCGGCCTTGTCCTCGAAGGGGGTGACCCGCCAACAGAGCCGATAGAGCAGCACTCCTAGCGCCCACACGTCCACAGGCACACCCACGGGCTGCTGCGAGTATAAATCCACCTGCTCCGGGCTCCGGTAGGCCAGGCGTGTGTGTCGTTCGATGTCCTCTCGCGCGATCTCCACCTCGGCGCTGTTCCGCAGGGGCCCAGTCTCCATTGTACTGGCCCCCAGACCGCAGAGTTTGACCCGCTGCCCATTGCTTTCCGTCGACAACACCAAGTTCTCCACCCGGACATCCCGGTGGGCGAGGCCATGGGCGTGGAGGTGGACAAGGGCGGCGCAGGCGGAAGTGAAGACGTTGAGGACGTCCCGCTCGGCCAAGGGTTCTTTGCGGCGCTCAGCACCTTCCAACAAGACGTGCACCGTGCTGGGGCAGTATTCAGTCAAGAGATAATAAAGCGTGAAGCCTCCTTTGCCGGTATTGGCACCGCCTTCTCCGCCTGCAGGTGACACGTGTTCAATACGCGAGCCTATGTATGTGATAAGGTGGGGATGCGGGGGGAGCCTGGCATGCTGCTCCAATTCCATCTCCGCCGCCTTGTTCATCGCCACATCCCCTTTAGGCACACGGTTGACTTTGATCGCAAATTTTCGCCGCGCTTCATCCTCGGCCAAGTATACGGTCCCAGTCCCACCGGCGCCTAAGCAAGACTTGACTCGGAGGGCATGCCCTGCTATGACCAGGGTTGATGAGATCGGCAGCACATTGCTAGACCCGCTACCAACGCTTCCAACATTTCCCATGTGAAGTGAAAAATCGGAATTGAAGCCACTAAAGTGCCCTGGGCCAGACCATGATTGGGCCTAAATGGGTTGAAAGGTCTTGGCTACTGCAAGTCTGCTTCCTCCATGGCGAGCATGTATGCGGTGGCTACTTTAATACAGTCGACGTCAGCATTCACGCTCACACTAACCCTGTGATGTGTGTGATGGAATGTGTGGTGTGGTTTGTCAGGTGATGAGTTTTGACCCCACGGAGGGTCTCCGTGACTTCATATGTCGGGCTGTACATATGCGATGGTGTCATCCTTATTGCCAGTACCTTATTGCCAGTACCACGACTCAAAAGAAAGTTTGTCCCCTTTTTACATCGAACAACCATGCGACCAACGGGAAAAAAAACAAGTTCGTACCCCCAGGCACGTGACGCACGCCTGTGACTTCATCGTGATCGAAAAGACTTCCAGTAATGGTGTCCTTTAAGGAGTGAATTTTACGCGATGTCGCCAATCGAATATTTCCTTCCAAGCCGAACAGGAAAAAAGGAGGGCAGGGACGCGGCACACCACTTTCCTTTTTCCTCACATTCCCGGCATGTATGGTCGCTGGTGCCCTATATATCTGAAGGGTATTCTAATAGGAGCATGCCTGATGTGTGATATTTGTTAATTTGTGGTATGGTGGTGCTTGTTTTGCTCTCCATGTGGCACTCTCACTCGGAGTGCGTGCCCGTCGACCCGATCTTGCCTGGCCCATGACGTGTTCACATTTCCTGTCAAGCGTCTGGCACAGCGCACCACATGATAGACCCGGGCGACTGCTCACCTTGCAACATTTTTCGTACTATCAGCATTTTTTTGGGGAAACGGAGCCATGCGAACGACCGTGTCTGCTTCGATTTATGCCATACTTCTGACAGCAACCGCCGCTCCTGTCTTGGCGGACTTCTCCTTTGACAAGGTACGCTTGCTTTTGTTCACAGGGATTATTGTACACTTCGTATGATGAACTGAAGGGCTGTAGATGCTTTGAAGATGCAGCATTATGTTTCGAAGGGCCAACTTTAGATTTCAGGCGTCTCAACTGAAGCGGCAAGAGAGAGTAACCTCAAGTACCGTTTGGACCGCGAAGCATTCAGTGTTTACGAGAGCCAAAAATGCAATCTCTTAAGAGTGCAATCACCGTCTTTGACCCTTTACACCTTGTAGGCCTGGTTTCATGGAGGCGATGGAGGCGCCTGTAAGACTGTGGTCCCCCAGAACCCTGTAAACTTGCAGGAGTATGCAAGCAAACGCTGGTACATCCATCAGCAAATGGCAACACAAGCCGGAAATCCTAACGGAGAATGGAACTTCTGGTAGGTAGTGAGGTCTGAAATCGCACGGGGAACAAATTGGAGACGAAGGAAATGAAAACGTGTCAGAGGACTAGGCACGCCAATGAACTTCTCTCCCGCACACACAGTGTGTATGCAGAGTATGCAATCAAGTCCCCCAACAACGTAGCTGTTCACAACTATGCCAACGAAGGTGGTGTCAACAACATCATTCGCGAAGCGGACCTCTGCGCTACTGTCCGTGATCCCGAAAATGATCCTGGTCGCTTGGCTGTTGGTCCGTGTTTCCTTGAGTTTGCCAACCGACTGCTTTATGGACCCTACTTTATCGTGGCTTACGACGAAGCCGAGGGGTACGCCTTAATCTCGGGAGGTTCTCCTACGATACCCACAAAAGATGGGCTTTGCACGACTCAACGTGGATTCAACAATGCGGGGCTCTGGATCTTTTCACGATCCAATGTTCGCGATGAGGCTTTGATACAAAAGTTGCGTGGAATTGCTGTGGAAAAGGGCTTTGATGTGGACGTATTGGAAGACGTCCAGCATGAAGGATGTACTTACCGGCCTTCGTCAGAACCTGCGGGGCTGCGTACGTAACTTGAGCAGTAGGAGGACGATGCTGCACATATTCGCTAGGACTCAGATGAAATTAAATGTTTGATTCATCCAGTATGTTGCGATGGCAGAAAATTTTACAAGAGATAGCTCGTGGGTCTTGAGGGTATTCTCAAAAATGCTTCAGGTTGGTTCGAGTCTAATGCTACCACAAAGATGCCATGTACCCTCAAAATAATCGAAATGTCGACGTTTACTAGTGATGGTATCATTGCGGAAGCTTAATTGACTTTTCGTAATTTGTTGTTGTCCTTCCATTGAAAGTGGAAGAGTAGTGGCTGAAACTTTGTAGCTTCTATGCTACCATAACCCGCTTCATATTCCCGATGACGGCTACAGTCCACTGCACAAAGTTTGCTCTTGCGTTAAAGTTTGTGTAGATATTATCAAAATTTCCAGTTAGGGCCTTATCCAAATTATCGAAGCATAAAAGTACATATGCTGCGCTTTTGGGGGTGTACGCTCTCCCTTCTTGAAGTTCGCTGGGGCCCCTTGAGCGACAATTTATGGCATTGTGACCTCCACTATTGTGTCCTGAAAACTTTCACTGATGCAATCCATCAACCTCTCACAGGCCAGCTTCATTTTATCCAAGGCATAGCGGGTTTTGTTCCTCCAAAAATGCTAGAGCCCTACTGCCTCTCTGCACTGATACGCTCGACCTCCCGCCTCCTGGGTGTGAGGGGCAGGAAGAGCTTGCCATGTCCTTCATATACCAGATATCGGCGGCCGTTTGCGAAATATGCGTCCTCAACTACGGGAGAGCAAGATTTGTCGGGTTTCGAGCTGCGACAATATGGCGAAGATGATCCGCCACGTCTGACATGCAAGACTTGCTCGCACATCTTGTATGACAACCCCAAGGTACGGATTGACGAGCGGTACGAAGGGACCAAATTACTTGGAGCCACAGGCATTCATTCACGCAGGTCGTGAGTGTTATCGATGTATTACTTTAAGTCGCCTCCCTCTTTTTTGTCACCAGATCGTGACGGGCGCTGTCGTCACCTCCCGGTGCCCCCAGACGGGCGACTCCCTCTTCCTTCTGTGCCGGCGTGCCATTCCACCACGTCGAGGCTATTTCAATCTTTGTGCGGGGTACATGGAGAAAGGCGAATCCTTGGCTGAGGCCGCAGCACGCGAAGCGCGGGAGGAAGCTGGTGCCCAAATAGACATCGGTCAAATTTTAGGGATCTTTGACATCAGTCACATAGGACAAGTGCACATATATTTCAAAGCGACCCTCAGCAATACGGACATCGAACCGGGCTACGAGAGTCTGGACGCGCGTCTGGTACGGTGGGACGAGATTCCATGGGGCGACTTGGCATTTCCCACCGTCTCCTGGGCCTTGATGGCGTGGGAGAAGCAGGCGGCCTTGGGGGGGGAATGGGGAGGGACGCCGTTTCGGAATCCTGTGCTCTCAGGATATGAAGGTAGCACAAATGTCTGGTATCGCCCGGATAAAGGCGGATTGGTGCACGACGAGTCGTGGATGCGTCGGGAGGGAAGGGAGGAAAGTGTGGGGTCCGCGGGAGAGAGGCAAGGGCGGGGTGGAGCAGGGGAATGCAAAAAGAGCGCACAGGAAACGCATGAGAGGGACAGGTGAGACACGGGAAACAACAAATCCACATGAGTAGCCGCGAGCCGGTCCTCACTTCGGACGGCACCCGAGGGTGTCCCTGTCAGGCACCCACTGCTCAGGGTGGCTACGACTACAACCGATCGTCCGAGAGCGATTTGATTTCATTTCTTGAAAGATGGGGGTACTTTAAATGTTCTCCGAACCCCGAACCCAGCCATATACAAAGCGGGGGTTTCAGCCTCTGCCCTGGAGCCCCCAAGACTTCTTCTGTCTTCCCTCCCGCCCTCCCACCTCATCTCACCACCATGCTCTTGGCTTCTTCTCCCCCTTGATCCCCGCCACTCTTCCCCATGCCAGCCTCGCTTCCCTCCCCCACGTCTGCTCGAATCCTCCTCCCTTCCCTCTCCTCCTCCTCCGCCTCCGCCTCCTCCTTCTGCTCCCAGCTAACCAAGCCAAAGCCCGCAGCCACTGCGACGGCCCCGAGCACCTCCTTGAGCCCTCCATGCGCCTTACCCAGGGCAGCGTCGGAAAGGAAGGCGAGGGGAATGGTGAGGGAGAGACCGACGGTGGCCACGGTGGGGGAGGTGAGAACGATGGACCGGGCCCACAAATAGTCAGAGAGGACGTTGTCGGCCAGGCCGTTCAGGACGATGAAGCCGAGAACGGAGAGAGACAGGCCCGCGAAGACGGAGGGCAGGGCGCGGGTCAGGAGGAGGAGGAGGGTGGGGGGAAGGAGGAGGAGGAGGGAGAGGAGGCCGACGTAGCCGAAGAGAAGCTGGAAGGAGACGCTCCTGTCGTCAGGGACCAACACCCTCAGCGCCGTCGTATACACGCCGTACATGATGGCGGCGAAGAGGCACAAGGCATCCCCGGCCACGGAGTTCGTTCCCTCCCCGTTCCGATCCGCCAACCCGACCAAGACGGTCCCCCCCATGGAGAGGAGCAAGCCCGCCATTTTCACCCAGGCAAAACGCTCCAGGCCTCGGCAAGTGGAGAAGAGGAATGTCCAGAGGGAGGACGTGGTGGAAATGATGGTGTTACTGGTCACGCTGGTGTGTGCCAGGGATAGGTTGTAGGAGAAGTTGGCGATGAAGAAGAGGGGGAAGACGACGACCGCTGTCCGAAGCGTTTTCAGGTGACTCCAGCGCAGAGGTTCAGTGGAGGACGAATATTCTTCGGCCTCAGCCGGGGCGCTTCTTGCAGATGGGTTTTCCAGCACGGTAGATGGAAGGGGCAGTTCATCAGGGATACGGGCCATAGGGCCCTGACCGGTGTCTTTCCCATTGTGCACAGTCGAGTAGAGGACGTTTGGTCGCCGCTCATGAGCGCTGGCGGAGCTTTCCAAGGTAGGATCCCGCCATGGGGGATTTTTCGTCCATCCTAATCGTACACACAGGTATGTCCATGGCAGGTAGACGCTGAAAAGACTGGTGCAAATGAAAGTAAGAAGGAACGGCGACTCGAAGTGCATATCCGTGTAGATATGCTGGATGAGAACAGAAGCGCCAGCCCAAATGATAGCCACAAGGAATATAAAAAACAGCCCCAACGCGTAAGAAGCAGAGCGTTTAGACCCAGTGAAGTACCGATGGACCATGCTTGTAGGAGAGGCGACAAAAGGAAAGGTGAAGAGAAGGCTCAAGAAGTTTGGAAAAACAGGCCAGGGTGCAAGCAATTATCGCGGTCAAAAGAGCAACAAATGAATTGCGGCGAAAGCTTTCGCTGCTCCTGTTGATTTCTGAAGCTAATTTACACGATTGAGAGGAGAGGTAGGGCTTGCAGTAAGACCTTGCCAGGGTTCGATGTCAATGCAACCATTCGCCTCTCGACTCCATCAACAGCATAATGATCTAGAGGCCATCGATCCTCCCTCGCACCCGCAACACGCGGTGTCCACACTGGACAGGGCATAGACGGGACTGCCGTCGTATGCAGCAGGCGAAGGTTCTTTTTCCATCACAAGCGGGCACGCGTCAGCTGTCGATCGCCGAAAGGGAAATTCGTCGGACCACATTGCGACTTGAAGGGGCCTGCCGCAATATTGGGACAGGATCTTCTGATCCGGTGGGAACGTTTTGAATGCAGTCCACAATTTTTCATACTTCACTTGCGTATCTCCCGTTCCGAATCCACGAAAGCCCCCGGTTCATGTTCAGAAAAGCAGCTGCGGCCCGCTATCGTACCGTCGACTCTTTTCTTCGTTTCATGTCATCATCTTCTGTTCGACCGCAGCAACGTTATGCATTTCTCAGCGACTTAGGTTTGTCGCAAACAACAACACAAAAAGGCGTTTGCGATGGTTATTCCTGGTACGCTTCAGGTCCCAAACATACGCAAATCAACCCTGCAACGGGGGAGGTGATTGGGACAGTAGAGTTCGGTTCTGGGGACGACTATGAGCGAGCTGTCAAGGCCATGCTAGCGGCCAAAGAGAAGTGGGCACTGACCCCGGCCCCTGTCCGTGGCGAGGTCGTACGGCAGATTGGCCAACGCATTCGAGAAAAACAACATGCACTTGGTGCCTTAGTTTCTGCAGAAATGGGGAAAATTTTACCGGAGGGCATTGGCGAAGTCCAAGAGGCAGTTGACATTTGCGACTTCGCCGTGGGTCTCAGCCGCACTTTGAATGGCTCGGTCATTCCCTCCGAGCGTCCAGGCCATTTCATGATGGAACGTTGGAATCCATTGCAGGGTTGTGTAGGCATCATTTCCGCCTTCAATTTTCCCTGCGCCGTGTATTTTTGGAACGTGGCACTGAGTTTGGTGTGTGGCAACGTCAACCTCTGGAAACCCGCAGAAACGACCTCGTTGGTCGCCATCGCGTTCGTCAAGCTCGTCCAAGACGTCCTGAAGGAATCAGGGCACGACCCGGCTGTCGCCACGTTGGTGTGTGGACACGGCAAGGAGATTGGAGAGGCTCTCATTCAAGACCCCCGCATGGAGCTGGTATCATTCACGGGGAGCACGGCGGTAGGTCGCCACGTGAACCAGGTCGTGGCCGGGCGTTTTGGACGCGCGCTTTTGGAACTGGGAGGGAACAACGCAATGATTATTGATCAGGACGCAGACCTCGATCTTGCTGTCAGGGCTGCCCTCTTTGGGGCCGTGGGAACGGCAGGACAACGATGCACGAGCCTCCGGCGTTTGTTTTTGCATGCAGATGTGTATGAGGAAGTGTTGGGGAGGTTGAAGCAGGCGTACGCCTCGGTCAAGATCGGGGACCCTTTGGACTCGCAGACGTTGTGCGGGCCTCTGCACCGTCCGGAGGGAGTCAAACTCTTTACAACGACCGTCGCCAAGGCCCTGGAGGAAGGGGGAAAGGTGCTGGTGGGGGGTCAGCCCTGGCACGGCGTGGAGAAGGGAGGAATGCTCTCCCATGGTAATTTTGTGCAACCAACCGTGGTGGAAGTCCCGGCCACGGCGAAAATTCTGGAAGAAGAAGCCTTTGTCCCCGTCATGTACGTGGTGAAGATCAAGGATTTGCAGGAAGGGGTGAAGATGAACAACAGCGTCCGTCAGGGGCTGTCCTCCGCCCTTTTCACCTCCTCTCCCACAAGCATGTTCGAGTGGACCGGGCCCACGGGCTCGGACTGTGGCATCGTGAACGTGAACATTGGGACAAGCGGCGCTGAGATCGGGGGCGCGTTTGGGGGGAACAAGGAGACGGGGTGGGGCCGGGAGAGTGGGTCCGACGCGTGGAAGCAGTACATGCGTCGATCCACCTGTACGATCAACCACAGCAAGGAGCTACCTTTGGCGCAAGGTATTAATTTTGGAGGGGGCAATGAAAATGGTGGCGAGGGGAAAATAATGGACTGAAAAGATCATTATTCAGCGCAAGTAGAGAAAAAGAGTAGGACATGGGGGTGCGTCCGAGATGGAAAAAAGAGGCGAGAATAATAAGAAGATGAAGAATGAGGAAGGAAAGGGGCCCGGATAGAATATGTACAAGAAAAGATTAAATAAAGGCTTGTGGTAGAAAGGCGAGTGTCGTCAAACAAGCAGACCACTATGCTCGACAGCCGAGGATCACAAGGAAATATGAGCATGTCTTGTGGTAGTAAGGCGATGTGTCACGCGAAAATATGGGCAATCCTTCAAAAGAAGTAACATTTATCCTGTCTAAACTATTTTAGGTTTGTTTCCAGATTGAAATAACATGAAAAGATTTCAAAGATGAAAAAGAGAAAATCGAAGACAAAAGAGTTTGAGCAAACCAAGTCATGAAACTCTTGCATTTGCCACAGCAACTTGCAATTTCCTTAATCAATATATTTTGCGACACTTGATTCCTACACTTGCGCAGCGGACGGTCTGAAAACGAAGCACTATACGAAGCACTATACCCGACACGTGCAAAAGGAGATGACCTCCCTCCCAACACTCTTTCCTTCCCACTTTTAAAGTGTAGCACGGTTGTGATTGATTTGAAAGCATGGTGCGTCACGGGGAATAAAATCTACAAGCATTAAACATGTACCTTACGTGCCTGCGTTCTTTCGTCACAATCATCTTTACAGGAGCTTTCTCTGAAGCACACGTAAGTCATAACCTCCCCGCCTCATCTCTCCTACACAACTCATCGATTCTCTTCATCGTCTCGCACTCAAGCAAGTATGCCTCCGAAAGTCAACCCGAACGCTGGTAAATTTCTTGTTACCTTCTGTGTTGGCTTGACAGCGGCAGGACTCGGAGTGGCCACGGTCTACTTGCCTTATTTCTCAGATGACGCCAAAGCAAGGACGGCGAGGGTGCAACAGGGTAGACTTCATAAGGAAGAGCAGGCTCAGCAAATGCCTTCTGAGATCGATGACAGCAATATAACGCCGACAAGCGGAACTCCAGCTGGGAGCATGTGGAAAAATATGAAAAATAAGTAGGCATATGCGGTACAGGAAGAAAATGCTTCATCGGTCTGCTACGTAGTACAATTTCATTGTGTTGCTCGAGAGATGCAATCATCTTTTTAATTTATAAAAATTTCCAGGGAATGGGTTCCCACCAATTTGCACATTAGTATCCTTTACCGTACACTGCGGCAAGCTGCGCTGGACATTATCATCACTATGAGGTACCTCGCCGGCCCCTGGCCATGCCATCGCCACCCCTGACATTTTTACATAAACGCACAACACGGCACATTTCGCTTCTCCTTTTCTCTACCTTCTAGCCCGTCCGGGCTTCCTTGTCCCTCCTTGTCCTCCCTTTCCGATCCGGTAGGCGGTGTCAAGGGAGGAGGTCCGTCCGTTGTATCAACGTAGGGGAGACCGGCCAGGGCCTCTCTTAGGTGCTCCCCCACGTATCGCTCATCCAAATGGATCTCCTCCGCCAATGTTCGGACCATGGCAGGGGTAAGCAATGCCTTGGCGGGGTGGGTTTGGAAGTAGAGGGTGACTTTATCCGCAACGTTCTCGAGTTCCCGCTCGTTGAGGTGCACGTAGGCCTTGGACCGTATGAACGGATGCTGCAAGAGAATGTCAGCCGAGTCCCGTCGATGCGGATCTTTGCGCAAGCACGCCTCGATAAAATCCCGAAACTCCGGCGAGAACCGTTCGGAAATCCGAGGGGCCGGCTCGTCAATCACACTGGCCGCAATCAGGACCTCATCGTCTGCCACGTGGGCGAACGGACACTTGCCTTCTGCGATGGCCCAGAGCGAGAGCCCAAAGCTCCAGATGTCACCCTTAATGCTCCAACGCCCTTTGAGAGGCGGCGTGCTTGGGACTGGGGCTGCGGCCTTGCGTCCGTCCGCTTGCGTGGCCTCTTCGGCTACTTCTCCCTCGATCTCCTCGTCCTCCATCTTGGAATCCAACATTTCGGGCGGAACGTACCGATTGGTTCCAACCGTCTGCGATTTGACCTTATCCAGGCTTGCGGCCAACCCAAAATCAGCCAGTTTTACGAAATTTTTGGAGTTGATCAAGAGATTGCCAGGCTTGACATCCCGATGGATTTTGCCCTGGCTGTGCAGGTAATTAAGGCCTCGCAACACGTTGTAGGCGATCTTGGCCAAGAGAGCTTCGTCCCGAGAACCTCCCTTGTCGACTAAATCTTGAAGCGACCCGCCGTTCATGTATTCCATGACCAGGCGGATCTGGGAATGGTGCTTGTAGGCATCGTAGAGGCTGACAATAAAAGGGCAGTACTCCCTTCCCCCCCCCCCTCCCGCCGTGGTCGTCAGGGAAAAACGACACGGGTGCACTCGTGTTGAGTCGTCTGCAATGCGCTCTCGGATCATGACCTGGTTGCTCAAAAGCTGTTCGAGTTCGTGGATGGCTTGGCTGAGCTTGCTCGGCTTGTCGATGGGCACCTTTTTGACCGCCACCATCTTCATGGTCGGGAAATGCAAAGCCTTGACCACCTCCACAGAGCCGGCACCGCGCCCCAGAAACCCCAGCTCTAGGAGATTGTCCCCCGCCTCGTCGAGAAGCCCTCCCGCGGGGGGGTAGGAGGTGGAAATGCCAGGCCTCGGCGGCCCAGTCACAGACCTGGGGAGAGGGCGTTGGCCGACGCCGCGCCCCGGTCGACGGACGGGGCTGTCGCCCTTCTGGGTGTCTTGGCTAGAAATGCTGTCGGAAGGGTAAGTGTACGTGCCTTTGCTCCCAATCGCAAAGCGGTGGGCCACCTGAATATGGGCCGTCACGCGTCCATCCCGGCCTTGGACATTCTCGTAGCGAACAATGTCCCCGTCTGACGTCTGCAGGATGGCCATCCCGCTCCTATCGTCCACGTAAGCCACCCGTCGGAGGCCATCGCTTTCCAGGGGCTGGCAGCTGCCTCCGCTGCTGCTGGTCGGGGCCGTGCTACACGAGCCCGCAAGGAGAGCTTCCTGCCCCAAATCAGCACCTCTGCCGGTATGACTCATTGGTAGCTCCTGTAAGTTCAGGCGAAGGAGGCGTTGGACGCGTTGTCCGGTCCTGCTGGGACCAGGTGTTTGTGGTGCGGGCGGAGGGGGACACCCGGGGAGGTATGCACCCAAGCTGTGCTCCTGAGGCAATGCGGCTCCAACGGAAGAAACGTGCGCATTGTCCACCGCGTCAGCAATTTCTCCTGATACACTCTCTTCCTCCTTGGGCAGTTCCGCTGTAGATTTCAAAAATCTCACGGTAGTCGTGCTAGACAAGCTGCTGTTCGTCCACGAGGAACACGAGGCGATAGTATTTTGCGTGTCCTGTAGGCCGCGCCTCGAGACGTCTTCGCCGATGACCACCGCCCCCGTGGTGGTGAATGAGACCATTGAGCTGTCGTCCGGTGATAATGGCCTATAGACGCTGGATGTAAGTGGTGCTGTTTTCCATGGCAAGGAGCGGCCGGAGACTATGTCATGTGAGCTCCCTTTCTTACTGGGGCTGAGCGCGATCGTGTCCTCCAAAAGAGCCAGTCTATGGATATCCGAGAGGGTAGAGACGTCAACATGAGGCATGGGGATGGTGGATCCTTCAGAGGACTGCGCTTCAGGTCGTAAGGGGGAGATGGACGCAAAGCTGCTTCCTTTGAGAAGCAAGTCGCCATTCGTGCAGCCTGTCATATCTACCATTCCAGAGAAGGGAGTGGCGAATGACGGATGAACGGGACCATTTATGTTGCTAAGTGTATATTGTGGTCCGTTCCATTCATGCGATTGCGCTATCACACCAGGCGTCGTTGCCGTTGTGGCTGACTTGGAGTGGATCGGCTGTACGCTTCTCCCAGTGCTCTCCTCTGCAGATATCAGCTCTGTCGTCTCGTGTTTCAGCAGACGATTGTTGTCTTCTTTTTCTTCGGTAGAAGCCATTTGTACTAGTGTTTAGTTGGAAGCAGTGCCCGTTCACCTGACCCAAAAAAATATTAGGGGGTTGCACACACGGGGTCAGGTAGTATGAGAATGGCGAAAACAAGTATAAGGGTCAGTCGCACATTTCTACTTGTCGTACCGCATCAAATAACATTCATAATTCCAATTCGTGGGGATTCCAGGAAGGAGTCATTCGAGCAATGCACACGACGGTTCGAGGCGCGGTGAGACAGAGATTGCCCGGTTCAAAGCACACCGTCCCTCTGTTCCTCGCTTGCAAAATCAAACAATGCACCAGAGGGACGAAGAGTACATCCACTAGAGCTATTCAAGAGAGGCTTCATATGGTACAGATACTAGTTCACACTGTAAAATGGCACAGACTTATCCTTTGTCCAGAGCGAACTCGTGAAAGAATCCAGACAAAAGCTCACGCGCCGAGCGCAGGAAACGAAACTTTAAATTTTGAACTTTCAAAAGTTCAACCAAAGTGAAGCCTACCTATATACCTCCTGCATTCGATGTGATGTGAAACACCTCGCTCGTTCCATGCTCTATCTATACAGGCTAAAATAACTCCAAAACTATCTTATTTTCAGGTATCGTGGCTTAGGACTGAATCGGCATCGAAATTCCTAAAATGGTGTCGTCGTCCAAGAGAGGAACTGCAGGACCAATAACCAAACACTCGCGGTCCTAAAATAGCAAAGTGAACCGCCGAAAGATACGATTGTGATCTTACCTGCTGAAATATCAAAAGCATTTCACATTCGTGCTCGACTTTAGCGGTGTTCTGGGGAAGAGAAAGTTTCCAGGTGGGATTAAGTAACTCTTCTCCTTCGTGGTCGACATTCCCGTTCCTTTGCTAGTCGCTTGGAGCACTGCCACTCTGCGTCGGACAAGCCTGTCATACCTTCTCTACACATCCTTATTTAAACGCAAATACGAATATTTGTACAGAATACATCTTTGTGTTACCATCCCCGCTTCTTATCATGAAAAGAGACGACCGGCGCAGTTGGCTTTTTCCATGGTGGCACGGAAACAGCTTAAAACCTATTTTTACTCAACCATAGGCGACTTACTGGAAATTACATTGCAAGGGATAGAGACAGGCGAGGAGAAAGAGGAGCGCAAAGATGATACATTGATGACTAAATGACAAGATCGTCGTCAGTCTGCTTCAGACAAGGCTAATTACCCATAGAATATCACGGCCACAGACAGTTTACATGCCGATGTCAAGGTTTGTTCATGGCCGACTCTAAAACAATCATCAAAAAATGTAGACAGAACAGCTTCGTTCACCATTACTTCTTTGATTTGCTTTGAAGCTGAAGCGAGTAGTGCGAGACTCCGATAAACCATGAGAGATGCCTGGTAAGATAATGTATCATCATAATAGTAACAGTGGTTGAACACCACACACAATATTTCGAGCTCAAGTTCGTGGCCGACTAATGAAAACGCAAGAAATATATGTAGACAGAACGACTTGTTCACCATTACTTCTTTAAATGCTCTAAAGCCGAAGCGAGTAATGCAAGACGCCAACAAACCATAGAAGG
>Ga0102934_1001612_pt1 | contig 15792 bp, 9 predicted proteins | sample SalPonR2_A_D1_MG_FD_78175 | JGI IMG/M metagenome (GOLD analysis project Ga0102934, IMG submission 78175) | Salt pond soil microbial communities from South San Francisco under conditions of wetland restoration - Salt Pond MetaG R2_A_D1_MG | ecosystem: Environmental > Aquatic > Marine > Intertidal... | reverse complement strand
GCGTAATTTTTTTTCTGCATTTTTTCTTTTTGATATATCTCTGTAAATGGCAAAAATTCCCACTTCTTTCTCTTCAATTACAATGGGGGATGCCCAGATAGAAGCAGGAAATGTAGTTCCATCTTTCTTTTGGCGAACGGTTTCTATCTTTACATATTTACCTCTTTCAACTTTATCGGCAAGTTTTGTTGCTTCTTCTTCATATTCTTCAGGAACTATCAAATCATCAATATACTTTCCTTTAATTTCCTCAAGATTATAGCCAAAAAGTTTTTCAAATTCAGGATTGATGTCTCTAATATTTTGTTTTTTACCCAGTGAAACTACAGCTTCCGGTGACCCCATAAATAATGATTGGAAGTATTCCTTTTGTCTTTGTAGCTCTCTTTCAGCTTCTTTTTCTCTGGTGATATCTTCTACTGTTCCTTCGTAATATAAAATATTTCCCTTAGAATCTTTAATTGCCCTGGCACTTTCTCTTACAAATATTTCTCTGCCATTTTTACTATACCAGTTACTTTCCATTCCTTCAATAGCACCTTCTTCATCTAACAATTTTTTGAATTCCTCTCGTGAATGACTTTTTGCAAAGCCATTTTCTTCTAGATTTCTTTTTTTCAAATCTTCCAACGAGTTGAATCCCAGCATATTTACAAGGGCAGGATTTGCCATAATTATTTCCCCAGCGGGAGTAGTTCTATACATACCTACAGTGGAATTTTCATAGATACTGCGGAAACGCTGTTCACTTCTGCGCAGTTTTTCTTCTGTCTTTTTTCGGTCTGTAATGTCCCGAACGGTTGCTTGAAGAAAAACTTTGTTTTTCAGTTTAACTCGAGTTAATAATACTGTAGCAGGAAAGTTTTCGCCATTAGCTCTTTGGTGCTGCCATTCGAAAAAATTGGAACCCTCTTTTACTGCTTTATTCATTTCTTCTTTGGCTTTTTCCATAGAACTGGAACCATCAGGTTGCTTCTGGGGAGACATTTCACCGGGATGTGAATTAGCCAATTCCTTCCTATCCATTTGAAACATTTCAGCTGCTGCAGGATTAGCTGAAACGAAGTTCCATTCCGGAGGTTCCAAAACAAAAATTGCATCTTTGGATGAGTTGAATAATTTTCTGTATCTTTCTTCGCTTTCTTGTATTTTTCTGTCGTCTTCCTGATGATGAATTGTATTTGCTATCTCTTCGGCAGCAATTTCTAAAATTTGCAGATCTTCTCTTGAATATCTATAGGGATCTTCATAGTGCTGAACAGCCATAACTCCAATTATCTCATCTTCCAGTTTGAGGGGTACACCCAGCCAAATCTTTGACTCACTGCCGTATTGTTCAACCTTTCCTCCCTCTTCTAATTTTGCCACTTTCTCTTCAGTTAAGAACTGTGATTTACCGGTTTCGATTACATACTTGGTTAAGGTTTTGCCTGCCGGGAAAGTTTCAAATTCATCCTTATCATCCTTCAGATAGGGTAGAGAGATCGTATCATCTTCTTTATTGTACATTGCTACATAAAAATTTGTAGTATCAATAAGCTCACTAAGGTATTTTCTTATCTCTGCGATCAATTCATGCACATTTTCCGTCTCGTGAGCAAGATGAGAGATGTTATACAACACATTTGCAGTTTTCTGCATTTTTCTTTTATGTGTAACATCTCTTATAAAACCTCCCACGCCTATTTTGTTTTCTCCTAAATCCACTGGAAATTTTCTGGTTTCAAATACTTTCTCGTTTTGAATTTCTTCTGCTATAATAGGTTTTCCCTTTTTAATGGCCCTCTTGTCACTTTTTTCACATTGTTTTGCTAATTTTTTAGGTAAAAGTTCAGAGTCGGACTTTCCGATAACTTGTTCTCTATCTTTATCTAAAAAATCAAGATAAGCTTTGTTGGTCATTAAATAATTTAGGTTTTCGTCCTTTAAAAAGACCATGTCCGAAGAAGAGTTTAGGAATATTCTTAACTTTCGTTCACTTTTACGAAGTTTTTTATCTGTTTCAATGCGTTTTGTTATATCACGGTTTATAGACATAGTCACATTTTTGCCTTCCAGTTCAACCGGAGTTATAACTACATCCGTCCAATAGAGTGTCCCGTCTTTTTTTCGCTTTTTTTCTATAAATTCTACAGATTCTTCATTTCTTACTTTTTCTTTGACTTGTTCCCATGTCTTATTTAAGGGCTCTCCTACATTCAGGTCTTCGATTACATTCATGTTCTCAAGTTCTTCTTTGGTATAACCTGTTTGATTACAGGCTGCATCATTTACATAAACAATATCACCATGTTTTTCGTTAATAAAAATTGCATCGGCGGTATTATTGAATAGGTTCTGAAAATTTTTCTCTGCTTTTTTTCTTTCCGTAATATTTCTAACAGTTGCCAGGACTGTATCCACGCCAAAAGGTACTACCTCAGCTTCAAAATATTTTCTTTCTTCATCAATTTCCAGAGTATATTCAAATCGTGTAGATTCTCCTGAAACTAATGTTTCATTAATTTTTTCTTTAATATAAGCAGCTTGTTTTTTTCCAAAACCTGTATCCTCCATAGTACTACCGATTACTTGATCCGCTGGCAAGGTTAATTCAGCTTCATTGCTAGCAAAGAAATCTATATAAGTACCCTCTTCATCTATTATGAAAATCATTTCTGCCATATTATCCAGGATGGTCTGTAATTTTATATTTACATTTTTAAGTTCATTTTTTATCTCATACTGAACTGAAATGTCTGTAAATATTACTAAAAATCCAAGAGGTCTTCCTTTATCATATTTAATTAGATGGATTCTAGTATCAAGCACTGTTTTATCCTGAACTTCATTATATTTTACCATTTCCCCACGCCAGAAACCATCTTTTTTTGCTTTTTCAATAAAATTTTCATCGCCTTTCTCAACTTCTACCAGATCAGCAAAATCATTTATATTTTTACCTACATAGGTTTTTATGTTTTTATCAAAATTTTTTTTAAGTGACTTATTAACATAAATAATGTCTCCCTTAATATTAGTTACAAATATCATGTCGGAGGTATATTCCAAAAGCTTTTCTCTAAAATTAGACTCCTTTTCCATACTTTTACGTTTGTAAAATTGTTCTATAGAAAGTAGTAAGTTTTCAAAATTTACAGGTTTTTCCATATAACTCAGAATGCTTTTTTCGCCTACAGATGGCAGGGAGGTGGAAAGTGTTGCATGGGCTGTGATAATAATAAACTCAAGATGATTTTGGATTTCCTTTAATCTTTTTATTAAATCCAGCCCATTAATATCCGGCAATTTTAAATCAACCAGAGCTAAATCAAAATCGTGCTGTTGAGAAATATTTATTGCATGTTCACCCTCATTTGCTGTTAATACATCATAATTATTATCAGTAAGAAAGTCGTCGATATTATTTGCTAGCTGTTCGTTATCGTCAATTACCAGGATTCTCTTTTTTTCTCTGGTAAAAATGTTTTTCATATTTACTCCAATTATTTAATATTAAATTGAAATATTTCGATTTTCATAATAAATATTCTTTTTGATAGAGCTATTCGCTTTCTGCTTCATAAATTTGGAGCATTTTCTCAATATGTTTTATAAGAATTTCGTTTTCAAAAGGTTTAATAATGTATTCAAAATTGGATTCTATTTTTGCCCTTTTTTTTCTGGAAGGACTCATGTGTGCAGTAACATAAATTACAGGAATATTTATTTTTGATTTTATAATATTGGCAGCTTCTATTCCATTCATTTCTCCTTCCAATTCAATATCCATAAGTATCATATCCGGTTGTCTGGCGAGTGCTGTTTCTACTGCTTGTTCACCTGCACTTTCTATACCGGCAACTGTATAGCCTTCATTTTTTATAGTTTGGGCTATAACTTCTGCAATGATACGTTCATCTTCAACTATAAGGATTGATTTTTTGCTCATATTATCTATTCCTTTGCAAAAATAATTTTAAATGTTGTTCCGTCAATTTTAATGATATCAATTTTTCCAGCCAATTGATCTTCAACGATAATTTTTATTATATGGAAACCAAAACTGTTTGCGTTGTCAAGCTTAAAATTTTTTGGAAGTCCGATTCCATTATCCTTAACTTCTATACAAATTTTATTATTATCTAAGATTTTTGTGCAAATATCTATTTTTTTATCTCCTTCGAATGCAGGGGGAAAGGCATGCTGCAGCGCATTTGATAAGATCTCGTTAATGGCAATTGCGCATGGATTGGCTCTGGAAATAGAAAGAATTATATCTTCAAGGTTTGTATTTATTTTTATATTCTGAGTTTTGTGCTGGAAAGTGCCTTTGGAGATTTTTACCAACTGTTGTATGTAATCAGATAAATTAATTTCATTAACATCATCAGAAAGCTGCAATAATTCATATATAAGAGCCATAGATTTAATGCGATTTTTGCCCTCCAGCAAAATTTTAAGCACATTTCTATTATCTTCTCGGTTGGTTTGCAGCTCAAATATACCTGATAATATCTGGAGGTTATTTTTTACTCTATGATTAGTTTCTTTAATTAAAATTTCCTTCTCTTTTAGAGACTTATTCAATTCTTTTTCAATCTCTTTTCTTTCTTTTATTTCTTTTTGCAAATGGCAAGTTCTTTGCTCCACCAATTCCTGCAGTTCCTGCTGATGTTCTTTAAGTTTCTTTTCTGCCTTTTTCAGGTCAGTGATATCATGAACAGTTGTTTGATAATATTCCTTACCAGCTATAGTTATTTTGGAGCTATTTAAAATAACATTTATATCTTGTCCATTTTTATGTCTAAAAGCAGTTTCAAAATTTTCGAACTTTCCAGTTTCTTCCAGGTATTTAGCAGCTTTTTTACGATCTTCAGGATCTACATACCAGTCAGCAGCATTAGTTTGTTCTATGCCCGATTTTTTATCACCTATTATCTTAGCTAAAGCTTTATTAATTTCCACAATTTTCCCTTTAGGTTCGACTACAGCAATACCCACAATGGAATTACTGAACAACTTTTGATACCGATTTCTGGCTTCTACTAATTCCAACTCAGCTTTTTTTCTTTCTGTAATATCCTCTGTGTGAACCAGAACAGAATTCGGGGGAACATAAGCATATTTAACATCCAGCTGACGCTCCTTATTGATAGATTTAAAATAATAAGGCATCTCTCTTTCGATGGTTTTTTCTTCATTATAACACTGGTTTAATTCATCAATTATGCGAGGTCTGTCTCTATATAAATCTGATGCCTTTATTCCCTCATAATTTTCAATTTTTCCTTCAGTTATAATTTTGGCCGCGTCATTATAGTTAATTAAAACAAAATCATCCCCTAATTTTTCCCATGTGTAAGTGGGAACAGGAATACTTTTGTATTGAGACTCCATCATCTTTCTGCTATCAAGCAATTTTTTTTCTGCTTTCTTCCTTTCTGTAATATCCTGTATTGAGGCCAGGATTTTTTTTTCGCCTCCAATATTTATTATTGAACCAAAAGCCAAACAATCAATAGGGTCTCCGGATTTTTTGTGTAGTTGAATCTCAACATTTCTAATTTCCCCTTCAGATTCCAGAATTTTGGAGAGCTTATCTCTATCTTGCTTTGACATAATTCCCAATTCCATAGAACTGTGGCCAATTAGTTCGTTCCTGGAGTAACCCAAAATTTTGGTCACACTTTCATTTACTTCAATATATTTTCCATCCTCTATTGTGCTTATTCCTACCATCAAAGGATTATTTTGAAATGCCTTTGAGAACAATTCCTGGGAAAGGCGCAATTTATTTTCTGTTTTTTTGGCTTCTGTAACATCCCTTACAGTAGCTATAAGGGCATCTATTTTTTCATCCCCAATATAATTTATTCCGGTAACTTCCAGGTCCTTAATTTCGCCACTTTTGGTCTTTAGCTTATGCACGACTTTAAATTTTGTTTCATCACTATGCAGCATCTCTTTCCATTTGAGGTTTAGCTTTTTTACTTCTTGTTGTGGGATGATATCTGTAAAGTGCCTACCAACAAGCTCATTAGGTTTATAACCTGTGACATCTTTTATGGAACTGCTAACGAATCTTCTGGTGCCATCGGGATTTAAGATTAGCATAATATCCTGCGAATTTTCAACAAGAGTTTTATACTTTTTTAGATCTTCGCAAGTTTTTTGTTTTTCTGAGATATCACGGTCAATACCTCTATATCCTTTGATGTTATTTTCTTTGTCAAAGACAGGGATACCAGAGGATTCCAATATGCGGACAGACCCAACTTTGTTTTTTGCATAAACCTTTTTATTTTTCCAGCCAGAGCCTTCACTCAATTTCTCTCTTAATTGTTTACAGGAAATTTCACCTTTTTTATCTTGGGAGCAAAATTTTAGAGAGGATGAACCTACCACTTCCTCAACATCATAACCCAACAAATGCTCAACAGCAGAATTGGAATACGTAAAAATACCGTTTTCATCAATTTCCCAAATCCAATCGTTTAAGGAATTTTGAAATTTATGATAAAAGATTTCCCTGTTTTCAGATTTTTTAATTTTTTTCTTAGTTTTTGTAATATCAATTACATTGGCCAGAAATGTGGTTTTGCCCTGGTATGTTATGACTTTATTAAAAGTTTTGAGCCATATGGTTTCTTTGTTTGCGGTTATAGCCTTGAATTCAAAACTGTCTATCGGCTGGTCTGTTTCATTTTCCAGCAGTAGCTCAATTTTTATTCTAATTCTTTTTTTGTCTTCAGGATGGATAAAATTGTATACTGGCATTTTGTCAGGTACTTTCTTCTTATAGCCCAAAAGATCTCTAAAGTATTCATTTGAATAAACAATTTTATTATGACGGATCATTAGAATTCCACAAGGAATGACATCCAAAAAGTTATCATCAGTTTTAAGATCTTTTAACATAATTATTTATGCCCACTCTCATTTTAGAAATAAAATTATTATTGACATGATTTTAGGATATGATGTCAAGAAGTTTTATGCAATAATTTAAATTTTTTGTCATATTTAGATATTTAAAATATTTATTAGATATGATAATTTGAGAAAAGTTTTGGCAATAATACTCAAAGAAATTTTTTTTAGTTTAGTCGCCCATTGTACTTGCTTCTTTAAATTCAAAGCCTTCATTAAGAATCTCGAGACAATTAACCACTACCTTGGAATCATAAAGTTGCCCTTTTTGCTCCTTGATTTCATTTATGGCAAAATCCTTCCCCAGAGATGCTCTATAAGGTCTATGAGAAGATATAGCTTCTACAACGTCTGCCACACCCAATATTCTTGCTTCTAGGATTATATTTCCATTATCCAGGCCCTGGGGATAACCTGAGCCATCCATACGTTCGTGGTGCTGATGGACGATGTCTGCTATAGGCCAGGGGAAATCGACATTTTTTAATATTCCATAGCCTACCCTGGGATGTTCTTTTATGTATGAAAATTCCAGCTCTGTTAGTTTAGTTGGTTTACTCAAAATTTCTGCAGGGACAGTTATTTTTCCAATATCATGAACGCGAGCGGCTACTTCCAGACCTTTTTTCTTTTCTTCAGAGAGTCCCATTTTATTTGCAATTCTAAGAGCGAGCTGTGTTACTCTCTCCTGATGACCAGCAGTGTAGGCATCACGAATTTCAACCGTATTCGAAATAACTCTGATAGTTCCTTCAAATGATTTTTCCAATTTTTCTCGGGAAGCTATTCTCTCAGTGATATCTGTCATGATACCGCCTACTCCTATTTTTCCTTCAATTTCCGCTCGGAATTTTCTCACTTCAAATATTCTGTCATCCATAACTTCATGTAGTACGATTGTGTCCTTTGCCTTAAGAGCTCTCTTATCGCTTTCTCTGAATTGTCTGGCGATTTTTGGGGGCAGAATGTCAAAATCGGTTTTACCAATAATTTCATCTTCACTCTTTCCCAGAAAATCTTCGAATGTTTTATTTACAATAAGATATCGAAAATTTTCATCTTTTAGGAAATTAATAGTAGCAGAAGAAGTGATAAAAGTTCTAAAGCGTTTTTCACTTTCAGCCAGCTTTTTAGCTTCCTGTTTATAGCGTAAAACTCTGGCAATTTCTCCAGCTACCATCTCAAGCAAGTTTAAATCTTGGTGAGTAAATTTATCTTCACTTTCGTAACTCTGCACAGTAAGTACTCCAATAACTTCGTCTTTTACTCTAAGGGGAACACCTAACCATATTTTTGAATCGCTACCGATTGTTTCTACCAATCCTTTTTTCTTCAATTCCTCAACCTTTTCCCGGGTACCAAAAAGAGATTCTTCGGTATTTATGACATATGCGGTCAAAGTTTTTCCGGCAGGGAATGTTTCATAATCATCTTTTTTATCTTTCATGAAGGGGAGAGAAATTGTATCCTCTTCTTTATTGTAAAGAGCAACGTAAAAGTTGGTTGTATCGACGATGACACTTAAGTAATTGCGAATTTTTTCAATTAATTGTGTTAGATTTTCAGTAGCACTTAATGCTTTATTAATATTATAGAGGACATTCTGAATTCTTTCAGCTCTCTTTCTGGCTGATATATCACGGTATATGGCAAAGCCACCTACCTGTTTTCCGGCAACGAATATGGGAGTTCCGATAATTGAAACATCAATTTCAGAACCATCTTTTCTTGTACGAACAGATTCAAAGCTTGTGTATTCTCCGTCTAAAACTTTTCCGGTAACTTTAACTGCATCCTCTTTATATTCCGATGATACGATTATATCATCTGCATCTTTACCTTTTACTTCTTCTAATTTATAACCAAACAATTCTTCAAAAGCAGGATTCACATTTATTATGTTGTTTTTTCTGTCTATGGAGAGGATCGCTTCGGGTGAATCTTTAAATAGTGATCGGAAGTAATTTGTTCTGTACTCCAAATCTTTTTCCATTTTTTTTCTTTTAGTTATATCAATCAGAGAGGCTACTGTTTTTTTAGTTCCCTGTATCAAATCAACAAAAAGCAGGATGTATTTGATGTTTTTATCTTTATCAACGAGTCGGAATTCATAACTTTTGGGCACTGCTTCTCTGTTTTCAAATCTCTTTTTATGATATTTTTGCATCATCTTTAGGTCTTCATCCACAATAAATTCAGTCCATTTCATTTTACCTTCTACTTCTTCTTTGGCATAGTCTGAAATTTCCTTGAATTTATTATTGGCAAAAGAGATGATATTATTTTCTTCTATTATTAAAATTGCAGTACCACTGGATTGAATAATGGTCTTATATAGAGACCGGCTTTCCTATAATTCTTCCTCTATCTTTTTTCTGTTGGTTATATCGAATATCAGCCCTTCCCATAGAATTACTCCGTTGTCCTGTTGAACAAGATTAAAGAGGCTTCGTACCCATTTTATATTATCTTCAGAAATTTTCAATCTATATTCAAAATCTAATCTTTTATCTGTTTTTAAAGCTTTTATGGCAGCCTTTTCTAATGCTTCGCGGTCATTAGCGGGGATAAGATCAAAATAAATATCCGGATTATCCTCAACTTTCTTCGTTAATTTTTCTCCTAATATATCTCCAAGGCCAGGGCCCATATAAACTATTTCCCTATGGTCGTCGGGAAAATTTTTGTATATACTTACAACTCCGGGCACATTTTCGGCAAACATACGAAATTGTTTTTCACTGTTAATTAATTTCTCCTGAGCTTTTTTGTTTTCTGTAATATCACGTGAGGCTATGACTACTCCCTCAATTTTTTTTGTACCGGGACGGATTAGGGGGTTATAAATTCTACTGGACCACCGCTCCAGATTTGAAAACTCATATTCTTCCTGAAGCGCTTCTCCTGTTTTTAGAACCTGTTTAATATTCTCCATTATGTTTTTCGTTTCCTGACTGGAATGTATTTCTGAATATTTCTTACCAACGATTTCTTTCATATCATCCGAATCAATTTTTTCGTCTTCTTGCAAGCGCTTTAGATGTTCTTGATTTAAAAATAGATAGCGACCATTTCTGTCGAGAAGATAAATTGAATCTCCTGTTGCCTCCAGGGCTGCTTTTCTTAAACGCAATCTTATTTCGTTGAGCAATTCTTTGCATACTTTATTAATACGAAAAACTAATTTATCCTGGAATTCAATATCTTTAACTATATAATCTCTTGCTCCTGCTTGCATCAATTCTACTGCTACTTTTTCATCGCCCTTACCGGTTATTATAATGAAATTGGGAGATTTATTATTTTTTTTAAATAGTTCCAGCATTTCCATAGCTGTCATGTCAGGTAATTTATAGTCAAGAAGCAATAATTCGTTCTGGGTACCGGCAATTTTTTTCAGGGCTTCTTTTCCGGTATAGGCAAAATCAATCTCATAACCTGCTCTTCTTAGTTGCTTTTGTATTAATGTATTAAGTCCTTTGTCATCTTCAATAATAATAATTTTGAAATAATCCTTGATTTCATTTTCATTTACAATTTTTTTATTATATTCGATTTTCATACTGAACTCCAAAATTTTTTTATTAATATTAAGTAAAATTAGTCATTTTCTAAATTTGGTAAATTGAGATTAAGCAAATAAATACCAAGGTGATAAAAAGTTTTTATGAATTGCTCATATATTACAGGTTTAGTAACATAAGCGTTGCAACCTAAGCCATAGCATTTTCTTATTTCTGCGGGATCATCCGTGGTAGTAACAATTACTGTATAAATATCTTTTAATACTCTGTCTTGTTTGATTTTTCGTAAAATTTCTATACCACTAATATAGGGCATCCGAATATCCAGAAGCAGTATAATTGACAAGTCTGATTTTTGATTATTATTTTTTTTTAAGTTTAAGATATAATCCAAAGCAGATTTTCCCTCTTTAAAACGGATAATCTTATTTTTGATGCCGGCTCTCCTAAGATTTTTTTTAATAAGGGATGCATGCCCTTCATCATCTTCAGCCAAAATAATCTTTAATGTTTCCTTCATGAAATAATTAATTTCCTTCAGCAGATATAATATATTATTAGATTTGAATTTATTATTATTTCTGTCAAGTCTGGTGAAAAATTATAACTCGCTAAATTGGCTTAATTATATCAATTTATTACAAGGACTTTGGTAAAGTTATAATAATTTCAGTGCCTTCATTAACTTCAGATTCAAGGCGGATATCACCATTATGATTTTTTATTATTCGCTGAACAATAGTTAAACCTAAACCTTCACCGGGATCATCAGGATTCAATTTATGAAATGGCTTCAAAATTTCTTTCTGGTCTTTAGGTTTAATGCCAATTCCATTATCTTCAAAATAATATATACAATTCTCTATTTTTTCCTCACCCGAAATTATAATTACCCCTTGTCTTTTAGAATCCAAATTTTTTATAGAATTGCTCATTAGGTTTGAAAAGAGTTGTTCTAATTGGACTCTATCACCCCGGCAGTTAGGGAGTTCGGAAATTTTAACCTTAATTCCTTTTTTTTGTATCTTATATTCAAAATCTTCTACCACACTCCTCATCAATTGGTTCATATCCAGGTTTTTAATTCTTAGCGGCTCTCTACCAAGGCGGGAGATTGTAAGAAGTCCAGTTAATAATGTATCAATTTTTTTTGTACTATTTATAATATAGTTTAATGATTCATCAATATCATTATTTATTTTATTGAAAATGGTGTTTTTTAAATCTTTCTTTACATCTGCTTCTTTTAATAACTCTTTCAATTGTTCTAATAATTTATCTAGTTCTTTATTAAAACCCATGATATTGATAACGGGAGTCCGCAAATCATGAGAAGTAGCATATAGGAATTGTTCCATTTCCTTTTGAGAATTGGCAAGATCACTGAGAGCTTTACGTAATTTTTTGTTTACTTTTTTTCTGTCAGTAATATTTCTTACTGACCCCATTGTAGCGGGCTCTCCTTCATATTCAATTAAAGTAACTGCAAATTCACCGTGGATCACCGCCCCTGATTTAGTTAAGAGCCTTGCTTCATATGTATTAGCTGTATCTTTGCCTTTAATTCTTTTTTTATTAATAATCATTAATTTTTGACGATCATCCGGATGCACTAATTGCCAAATTTTCATCTTGTATAATTCACTTTTATCATAACTAAGTTCATCGCATACCTGTTGGTTGGCAAAGACGATTTTATCACCCTTTTGAATATAGATACCATCATGTATCTGATTTACCATTACACGGTATTTTTCTTCACTAGCTTGAATTTTCTTTTGATCAATATTTTTAAGATAAGCATAGATAAAGAATATCCATAATATTGGTAAAACTAAAAGCAGATAATCCTCAAAGGGATCAAGTGCTAAGGTAATAGCACTCCAATGCAAAAAATTACTGAGGTTGTTGAAAAAATAAATTAAAAGAATAAATAGAATGATGATTCTGTAGCTTTTACTAAATACATGCTTTAGATGAAAAATCACAATACCCAATGCTAATAAAATAGCGAGTGAGGAAACCAGATTTATTATGCTTAGAGTATTAATCATTCTTTCTGACCTTGGGCAAAGTATTTATAGCACCATAGGAATAAGAAAACCGAACTATTTGTATAACAAAAATGTTCTACGATGTTTATTATAGTGGGAAGAAAAAATCCTTCTAAAATTGAGAATAATGAGCCAAACACAAAAAGTGAAACTGAAATTATTATAAATTGCCAATAAGGGATTTGTTTAATTTGTGAAAATACAATAATAATGAAAATCAGGAGTATGATTGCTATAAGTAGGATAATAATTTCATTATTATTAACAGGAATATAAAATGTCTTGGAAGGGGCTTTGGTACCAATGTTTTGAATTAAAGATTGATAATAGACAGATGCTGGATCATCTTTTAGGCGTTGCATGTGTCTATCTATCGTATGAATGAGATAGGCATTGTGTGGGGCATTTTTGGTAAAAGCAAATCTTAAATCGGTAGGACTAAAGATGATATTAGTTTCTCTAAGAGGTGAATTGGGGATATTTTTGTGCTTTTGATAATAAATACGAGTAAGGACACCTGCATGAGCCACCTTATCAGACACAAGATTTAAGATTTTGGCATTAGTATTTACTTCGATGAAATTACAATCAATATTAAGCTGATTCGCCAGATTTTTTATGCCGCGCGGACCTGTGTAATAAATATCTTTTTTTAGAACACAGACATTTTTATTATTTAGATCAGAAAGGTCGTCTATATCATAATCTTGATGAGTGATCACTTCTCCCCAGTTTGCAAATACGGTCTCTTGAGAAAAATCATATTTGTCGGCTCTTTGTTTGGAATAGGCTATACAGGGTAAAATATCTATCTCCCCATTTTCTAACATCTTTAGCAGATCATGCCAGTTACCACGAACATATTTTAACTTCCAGCTAGCATGAGCGGATATAAAATCTAAAATATCTTTATAAACACCGCTTACTTCTCCGTTTTGGTTATAATCGAGTAGGGCTCCATTACTGTAGGCTCCTACTACAAATTCTTTTTGTAGATCACCCTTAAGCTTAACGGCAGAAGCAAAGAGAAATATTATAAAGATAACTGATAAAAGACATTTTTTATTGATAGACATAATATATTATTAAAGCTGGCTGAAATTTAAAATTCGTGTAAAGTAATTGATAAATAAAAAACCTGTTTTTCCCATAAAATTTTGGAGAGAATTATTCTAAAGTTTGCTAAATTAAATTCTAACTCTTGTTTCTCCTTCAAATTCTATTTCATCAACTTCCTGAAATTCAAAACCAGATTCGATTACATTTTGGCAAGCCTTCACAATTTTTTTACTATACAATTTACCTTTATTAATATTTATTTCGTGCATAGCAGCTTCGATACCCAGAGAAGGGCGATATGGTCTATGGGAGGACATAGCTTCTACTACATCGGCTACGGCAAGAATTTGTGATTCCAGCATAATTTTATCTTTTTTTAGCCCCTTTGGGTAGCCCGAACCATCTAATCTTTCATGATGTTGGTAAACAATTTTTGCTACAGGCCAGGGGAAATTTACACCTTTTAGCAGTTTATATCCTACTGTAGGGTGTTCTTTTAGATAGGAGAATTCGATATCATTTAAATTTCCCGGTTTGCTTAATATTTCTGAGGGCACCTTTATTTTTCCTACATCGTGAATAATGCTGGCGACTACAAGTCCTTTTTTTTGTTTTTTGGGAATGTCCATTTCATCTGCAATAGCGGCTGTTAGCTGGCTGACTCTCATCTGATGACCTACAGTATAGGCATCGCGTATTTCCAGAGTATCCGAAAGAATTTTTATAGCGCTTTCAAATGCTTTGTTAAGTTCAGCCTCAGCTTTTTTGCGTTTGGTTATATCGTTCACCAGAATTACCGCACCGGCAAATTCATCTTCTTCAATTAGGGGGACACCTCTTATTGTTAAATAAGTCAGGGAGCATTCTGATTTAATTGAAAATTCTGTATCTATCTCCTCCAGGCACAAAAGCTGATCAAACACACCCACTTTTTTTGAATTTTTTACAGGAGCTACTTTCCTTATATCTTTATTCATAAGATTTGAGTCTTCATTTTTAGCGACACGTAGAATTCTTTTTATTTCGGGATTTTCGTATGTTACATGAAAATTCTTATCCAAACGTATTATTCCGGCTGGAGAATTTTCTAGTATACCCTTGTTTATTTCATACAGGTTTTTATATGATCTTTCTTTTTCCATCAACTGTGAAGTTCGTTTCTCAACCAAATTTTCAAGGTTGTTTGAATGTTTTTCTATTTGCTTTTTAGATTTTTTAAGTTCAATATCTTTCAATTTTAGCCTAACAATAAAATAAACTGTTAATAATATAAAAACTGCCAGAGAGATTGAAGATATTAAGACGAATATTTCGATCTGATTCTCTGAGTACATAATATGCTCCCGATCCAGAAATAATGGACAATTAAAGTTGAAAGGCTAGCAAAATTCCAATGTTTTAAAAAATCAAAAAAAAGTATATTTGAAGCTAAAATGTGTAAAATAAAAAATAGAATAAAACCACAAAAAATAAAAAAAGCTTCGAGATTTTTTAAGAAATCTTTTTTTACAAAAAAAATCCATAAAATCAAACTTGAACATAATAATAGGAGTAAAGAATTAAAAAAATCAACTCGATTTACAGGCTGGTAGCTCGCTGAGTGGTAAGATAGAATGGAACCGGAAATTACAGGGATGCTTGGAATAATAACTGCCAACCATTTATAATCCCAACCTGTCAATTTAAAAAGAACTGTTGCAAAGAAATACAACTCATATATATTAAATACAGCCCAGAAAAATAGATATATTTTACCTGATCTGTCGCCCATGATCATCATAATATCCCAGGTAAGCAGAAGTGCAAAGTAGAAAATGAAATATTTGACGATATCCTTGTTTAAGCCATTTAAACGACTCTTTCTATAATAATAGAACCAAACTACAAGATTGAGCAGGTTTATAATAGTCAATTTGTTTTCAAAAATAAAATGAATCATAATTCTGGGCTGTATATACTAAATTTTAGTCACCACTGGGATCATCAGGTTTTGGTTTTAAGGGTCTGGGTTTTATATTTCCCGGTGCAGAAGCTAATATGATTTCTTCGCCATCAGCGTCAATAGGGGTATCTGGTGCGTATTCTTCTACTTTTTGCAAAGGTTTGGGCATAATATTTCCTTGAGCCATGCACTCATTATTATCATACTTCAGATTCTCCAATTCCTTCGATTGATTCTGATTTTCGGGTAATATACTCCAGACACTAACCAAAGATATTGCCAGTACTAGAGTAATTATAAT
>Ga0102934_1001611_pt1 | contig 15793 bp, 17 predicted proteins | sample SalPonR2_A_D1_MG_FD_78175 | JGI IMG/M metagenome (GOLD analysis project Ga0102934, IMG submission 78175) | Salt pond soil microbial communities from South San Francisco under conditions of wetland restoration - Salt Pond MetaG R2_A_D1_MG | ecosystem: Environmental > Aquatic > Marine > Intertidal... | reverse complement strand
GGCGTCCACCCGCACGTCTCCCCCGCCTTCCCCCCCCGTCCTGATGTCCACGCCGGGCGCCGTCACGTGCGTGCCGCCGTCTTCGTTCCTCTCCACATGTGCCCACTGTCCCCCTGCGTCCGTGCAGTTACGACCGGCTGCTGTCCTTCGGCAGTCAAACGGCTGAGTCGCCGGCTGGGGCCCGGCCAGGTCGGTGCTAGCTTCCAGGGTACGCGCCCCGCGAAGAAGCGAGACCGCGAAAGAAGGATGCTCCGGTGAGGATGGAGATGCCATGGAGGCGGGCACTTCTGATGCTTCCACGGAATAATCTGCGCCAGGCTTCCTTCTCCAGGACGTGTCAACCTCACAAGGTTGGTCATCAAAATCCTTTTCTCCTCTACTTATCAAACATCTCAACTTGAATCCAGGTGCCTCCACTTCCATCTCTCCTGTCGACAAGTCACTCCATATTTTAGAGCCCAGTGCTTCCACGTTTGTATGTGCGTCGACAGTTGTTACGTGTATAAGATGGCCTTCGTATGTACAGTCCATAATATTGGCCGCTTTAGACGAGCGAGAGCAACCTGCACCAAGGAAATGTGTGCGGAATATCCAGATTTAGAGAGGGAAACTGACTACAAAAATCTGGTTGCAATAAAGAAAATGATTTTTCTTCCTTGCTGCCGTGTAGATACATTCCCATGGGGGAATGTGTCGCAAGAGTGGAGGTCGGACAGATCCGAAGAACATTGTGAATAGAGTGCAGACTTTCTTTTAGATATCCGGGCCACAGCAAGGAGTAAGAAGAAAATGCTGATAGAATCTTTGAGTAGAGCTTGTAACTTATACACGATATGAAAAAAAAGTCTACTCTCAAATGTGGGCACGTACTTGTTTGTGTGAAATCGGAAGGCAACAGAGGATCCTGAATGTCTGTGGCTAATGCGTAGGAAGAGGTAATTCGAGACACCATGGCTGCCATTACTGCAACACAAGCGGCATTAATCCTATGTAGGGGTGGCATGTCTATATATTCTGTGGGTGGGTCAATAAAATGTATGAGGGACGGGTGGGCTAAGGCTCATACTAGTAAGGCACTAATCGGACGACGTTCAAGCCGGCTGACCACAAGAAGAGACAAGCAGAGAACAAAATTCTGCAAGCATTCAATGACTTTCATGTCAGCTTGTGCGTAAGAAATTCAGCCCAAATGCGTGGGAATGCACCCAGGCACGTGCCCGCTGTGGGCCTTTCCAGAGTTGAAGACTCGGCAGGGCCGCGAACAAGTACTTTGCTCTCTCGGAGATATCTCAATAAGTCCGACTCGCTGCATGGCTCCCTGTGACCTTTCTAGGGGTCGCGGTGATTGTCGCGTGAAGCAATGCTCCACAATCATACTTTAGGTTTAACATCAAGGTATGTAGACGTTTTATGTGGTCAAAACAAATATTAATGCCAATCATGGAATGGGTCAAGTCCAAATAAGCTTTGAAAACATCAGGTCCTCTAAAAACTGCGTAAAGGGTATATTTTAAAATAAAAGCATTGACTCGAAACAGTGTAGTATTAGCAGGGTCGACATTTATTTTGATGTCATTTTCATCTCTCCGTTAGCATCAATCACTCTTACAGCGAGGCCAAAGCTTTGTTCCAACGTGCCCTGCGTAGAGATTGTATTAAACACAATTACGTACCCTCCAGCTTAAACGTAGAAAAACAAGAATATGAGATAAAGGAGTGAAGAGAGAGGAAGGACTGCAAAGCAAAGAAGCGTAGTGCAGTAATTGGCTAAGGGTAATGATGCCCGAAAAGAAGGTTAGGGAAGCTGCCCTCGCGAAAAATCATAGTGTATAATTACGGGTTCCAAATGAAGCAATGCTGCCAACCTCTGCATTTTCCGTATTGTTACTTTGTTGTGGGACGTGTCAGCACCCACCTGTACACAAGTCATTTCTGCACTTCTCCTGTACTATTTGAATCCCGGCAAATTTGTCACATACTGCTCCAAACTTTGCGCGAATGCTGGGGGTAAACGGCCGGCACTCCCTCCTTCTCCTATCTTGTACTGAGGGTTCTGCACAACATGCTGAACCCAAATCCCTTTGACAAAGTGTGAATTTTGGGATTGGATTGCCCAGAATAAGGATATTGTGATTAGGACAGTCAACTTGCCCATACACGATTCGTATCAAGAGCCGCTTGGGTCTTCTTGCGTATCTCCACTGACCTGAATAAATGTGCCTCAAGTGCCCTCGCATATCTACAATCGAGTTGTCCGTGTTGAGCACGAAGCGGAGGCCCGTTAAGGTCTCGAAATGGTGCAACGTGTACGCATTTGTTCGTAAATGGTTCAAACCGTCTGAGGATGACGGAGCATTCTGTCGGGATTCATGTCAAAGAAGATGCTTAGTGCGCATCTCTTGACGTGATTTATTTTCTATCTCTGCAACAGAGATGATAATTTGAGCAGCTAATTTGTAAGTAAGAAGATTATGGCTCACCTTGCTTCCTAACGCCGCAACTAGTCCTTTGATGGAGTATAGCATGCCGAACATGAGCTTTTTCTCCTCCTCAGGATCCTCGGCCAGGGTGTTGAGAGGCCGGCACCATTCCCTGTAAAAGAGGCACGCGCCCTAAGGAGCGAGGCACACGCAAGGAGGATGAGATCATATGGATCCGGAAGAAATAGCATGATAGTTCTAATTCACTCACCCGGCGGTCGAATATGTAGAGATTGTAAATCATTACCACTAGGAAGAATACTAGGCCCAGCAACTCCTCTCCTGCGGTCCGAATGAGTGGAAGACAATCGACGACCTTTGCCTCCGTGGAGGTGAAGTTGCTCCTCCCTGGAGGCTGACGGAGTCTCTCTACAGTGTCTCGAAAATGTTGGAAGATAAGGCCGGGTTCCGGAGGCTGTAAGAAAGGAGAGCAGGGATATGTTGGACGAGACTCTACGTCTCTCGCTTCTACCGTTACTGCTACAAACTCGCCCTACCTCCCCACCCTACGACATTTTTCAAAAACTTTTCGACCCAAAAAACTATCTCACGAGGAAGATATGACACTCATTCGTTAGTATAGCAATGGTTCTGAGTCAAGAGGAAATTGATGCTTGCCGTGCAGCTTTCATAATTTTTGACACAGCCAAAACTGGAACATTGGACGTGGCCTCACTGCGAGGAGTGCTGGAGCATTTGGGGCAAAAACCGACGGAAGAGGAATTGTTCCAGATGATTGCCGACGTAGATGAGGGAATGAATGGATCAATTGATTTTGGCCAGATTTTACGAATTATTGAATTGCAGAAAGTGCGAGCATTGGCATTTGATGACGACGGGGACATGGTAGACGCGTTTGTCGCATGTGGAGGCCGCGCCGACAAGAAAGGACATGTCAAGCGGGAAAAATTGGTACATATAATAAAAAAAGACTTCGGACTGATGATCGATATTGAGGAGTTGATTAACAAAGTCGACTCGAATGGGTAAGCATAGAAATGGATGAAAGAGGAAGTAGGCGAAATGAATACAGATCTGGGCATATGTTCAACTATGCAACTCATTTCGCTTTCTTCTCACACTGAAACCTAAGATCCGGCGAAATCGAATATGAAGAGTTCAAGATGTTATTGTCGTAAATAGACGACAGCTTGCGCGAGCGATCTCATATTCTTTAAATGCCGCTTCGAATGTGAAGCAACGGAACTCGACTCGCAATATCTCATCCAAGACACACCGTGAGTGAAGAACAAAGCGTACGGCAGACAGTAGTCTTCAATGCTAAGATTTAGTTCCGCAAAATTACTCCGGCATATTTTTCCTTGTGCAGCACACGCAAAGTTTGCTTTATGTCATGAACCTGGGCAGCAGCTATGGCTGGCTGTTTTTATAAAAAGTACAGATCTCACAACAAATGTTTGTACCAATCCTGAGTATCTTATCCTGCAGTCAGTGTGACGGGTTCAGTCCCATGCCGGCCAAAATGTATAAACAGCTTCGGTCCGATGCTATACAATCCGTCTGCCCTTCCCCTTAGACTAAATTATTTTATCCTACTGCTCCTCTTTCTTCTCCACTCTTTGCCTAATACGACCAACCCCAATAAGAACATGATTATGCCCACAGGGATGGCCGACAAAATGATCCCATTCACAACTTTGCCTGCACATTAGGGAGGTTAGGAAGAAGGGGGAGTGGGAGGAAAGAAGGAATTTTCGAAGTGAGAGAAGAGACAAGCTCGTAAAAAAAGCTTGCGAGTCTAAAATGCTTGATCACAAGATAATAAACTGCCGAGGGAGTAAGCGCCAACGCACCAGGTGTGTATAGCGCTGCCCTAATTCCGCTCGCGTCTCTCTTATCTAGGAAGGTCTCCGTGACCATAAAGACCGTTGGGAGGAACGGACCCTTGTAGGCCTCATCGTAGAAAAGATCGTAGGCGCCCGAACCAGGAGAGGAGGTGGAAATGGAGAGCTGCGCCTGCGTGCGCCGGGACAAGCTCTTGCCTATTCGAGTAATGGTGACGCTGCATTAGGACGTGCGGCGGTCCTTGATTCCCTTACTACGGCGTCTCCTACCTGTCATGGGCTCCACGTCGATGTAAGTAGTACCCTCCATCCCCTTGGCCTGCTCCAAGACTTGCGGGGAAGAGGCAGCAAACGCGGGCATAAACTGGAAACCGGCAGAGGGCGAGTCGGCCATAAACTGGAGAGCGCCGGGCAAGGGATGGGATGTCTTGGCATGAGAATGCGAGGAGCTTGCGCTTAGAGGAAGCTCAAGGAAAATGGAGGCAATCGACCTCATCAGCAGGCCTTCAACCGACACCGGCATAAAGCATCCTACATCAACTGTCACACAAGTGTCCTCCCATTTCTCTGTCCTCCCTACCATCTCTCTTCTCCCCTCTCCTCACCGTAGGCATCCAAGTTCCCAACGTCACGTTCATAAAGGTACTCTGTCTAACGGCGAGCTCCCCTGCCCCTACATCGACGAGTGCGAGGTCGTCTCGAGCCTCAAAGAGGTCTTGCGAGAGGGTAAAGCGGCGGAGGGGGATGCCATGGCGCTGGATGACAGAGAGAAGACAAAGGGTCATGAGTTTTAAAAAACACCTCCTGCATGCCGAAAGCTACACGCGTGGATCCATGAAAGTAGGATGTCGGGAGGGACCGGCGCTGTAGCAAAGTGGGGAAGGAGGCGCACCTTGGTGTTGTTGGTGTAGGAAAACCGGATGACAATTGGCCCCTTTAACCTCAGCACCCATAGAGGGGGCGGCGAGGGTAAGTCCTGGACGAGGGGAGGAAAAGAGTCATAATGAGTCTCATCGGCACAATGAAAGCTCTTGTCCCAGTACTTGGGAGGTTTACAGCGCCCCCTTAACTTCCAATTCGTCAATGCTCCCACTGTGAAGGCAATATTCACCTGCAAGAGAAATGGAGGGAACTGCTCTCCCGTAGAGAAGCCTCGCTGAATTGCGGAGGGGGAGTAAGAAGCATTGATGGACTCGGGGGGGGGGAATGTTTCTGTTTGCGTTCGACGAAGGGAAGTAGACAGGGGGATGGAGGAGGCGAGCTCGGCTACCGCGTCCGGCATCTGGAAAAGATGGGGGGGAATAGAAGCAGGAAGCAGAGAAGGACAGGTCAAGGCAGGAGAACTTGTCAGCATGCTTGCTTCTCAACCACGACATCGTGTAAGTTTTTATCGTGCCTCGAGTCCGAGGGGACTAGTCAAAGACCTCGGCCCCCCCTCCGCTCTCCTGGGCCCTCCTGTACTCACCGCCACGGGCGTTCGCTGACCGGATGGATACATGACAGGGACGTCTCCCGTCAGCCCCGCGTAGGCTTGGAGCTGCTGGACATCGCTGATGTCGGCCTTGCCGGTGGCATACCGGCTCGGGGTCTGGGGCCCAGGAAGGATGTGAGGGAGAAGGAGAAGGGGGAGCGGGTTCGAGGAGGCATGGTGAGACGTGCTTGGCATTCATTCCCGCATGCATTGAAGAATTAGCACACCCAAAGCTTGACAAGCGAGGAAGCCCCGCGGGGTCTGAGGTAGAGGAAGGGGGAGTTAGTACCTTCCTGTAGACGCTCTTGGTGGGAGTGGAGGCCTCCGTGTCAAGAAAACATCCATAGAGCGCATGATTCACGTCCGCCGAGGAGGTGCAGAAGGCGTGCGGTGCGTCCAAAGGTCCCTCTGTATTGGAAAGGAGGGAATAGAAAGCAGAGGGAGCGTCTGCGCCTGGGGATGGGTCAGGAAAGGAGTTGGTAAGGAGAAGAGTGCGTGGCAAAGTCAGAGTTGTGAGTCAAACAAACATCCCAGGAAAAGGGCAAATCACAGTCATTGCATCAGCTCTTGCTCTTGCATGCTACATGGAAAAGTCTTGAAACATGACCAAAACTGTTCCTTTCTTTCTATCTGATCTTGCTTTCTCTCGTTCACGCGTAAGTGGCTACGTTCTCAAATTTTCAATCACTCTTTACCAACAAAGTGTGGCACCCTTTTTAAAAAGGAGACGACAGAGACAACGAGAGAGGGCCACAATGCTTCTCCTTCCTCTCGCGTCTTCTCTCACCCTCCCTTCGTACCTAAGGAGAGAGTCAAAAGCGGCTCTTGGTGCCCGAGTGCGAGTTCCTTGACAGTGCGCGTCGAGACGAGGCCGCCGTTGTTGTTGATCACGATGAAGCGAAACAGCGGCTCGATGGACGATTTACCGACGAAATTCAAGTAAGTCTGGAAATGGCCGTAGCGTGATGACGGAATGTGAGGTACATCAGAAGCTTTCAAAGAGGCGATTAGTTCAATGCTTCAAGCGCCTCTACCGGTAAAACTGACCCTGGTCTTCTGCGTATAGTAATCTTCCTTTATCCCCCTTTCTTCCCCTCCTCTTTCAATTTCAGGGCGGCCAATCCAGCACTTGGTCATTGAATTTGGGCAAAATATATCTTCCCTCTGTCTCTTCTTCCCCCCCCCTTTCCCTTTTTTACCTGCAAATCCGCCCAATCGGGCGTGGGGGCGCGGGTTCCATCCTCCAGCATGGGCCCCACCGCCAGACATTCCTCTACTCCGCCGAGGACGAGGGGAGACGACTGGACAGTTGGGCAAGAGAGAGTGAGAGGAGGGAAGCAGGACGGGACTGGTGAGCCGGAAGGAGGAGGGATAAAGAGTGAGAGGAGGGGGGAGGCGCGTACCATGCTGGCGTGGAGGTGGGTAAAATCATCCTCTAGGAGGAAAGCAGGGATACCCAGTACGGCGTTCTCGAAGTAGGTGCGGTTAGTCAGCAGGACGTCGAAGATACATTCCCCTGAAGAAAGCGGTGAGGACGACGGGAGGGATGAATAAATCCCGCGGGGTGTCACTGACAGGGACTGCCCAGTCATTGTGCGCATACTTCCGGGTATGAGGCAGTGGTCCCCTGCCCATCCCCCTTCCCACCCGACTCCTCCCTTCGTACCTTTCACAACATCCCCCCAGCCTTGTGCTTTCAGCTCAGCGACCGAGCGCGGGGTGGCGGGAGGGAGCCAGGTAGGTAGGGAGGGAGGGGCGGGAAGGAAAGCGTGGGTTTTGGCTGACCGGAGGATGTAGCCCAGTTCAATCATAGGGACGGCCTCTGTGGCTAGTGAGGTCATAAAAATAGTAGAGGAGGAAGGGGGGAGAAGTAAGGCATTTACAGTGAAAAAAAGAGCAATAACCTGGAGTGAGACGAGAGATGGTTGAAGGGGAAAACAACGAAACAATAAAAGAGGGATACAGAGGGACTGGACGGAAGAGCCAAATCAGTCGGAAGCGGCCATGACAAAGAAAAGTGACGCGACAGGGGCAGCAATTGCATAGAGGAAGTGAACGGTAAGGAGTGTGGCGGCACAAGACAACAGGGGAGGGGAAAAGATGGAGAGACGAGGAGGAAGAAGCAAGGACCAGGCGACACAGCATTGGCAGGAATCTACGAAATAAGACACCGGTGAAAGCGGGGAGACCAAGAGGGAAGCACGCACCAGGACCGGGAGTCAAGGACTCTTCCACGTAGATGTTCCCCTGATTGACCTGAGGAAGGCTGATCCCTTGGAGGGCCTCGGGGGCGCCGCCCAATATGCCGAGGACGTCTGCCATGGTGAACTAGCCACGCCAATCGGATGGGATACAGCGGAGGGAGGTGAGCCAAGATTCCCATGCCACCACCCAGCACGCACCCGCACATTCGCGCGCAGGCACCACCGAGACCTAGCTGTATCTAACCCTATGAAAACGCCGTGGTAGCCGCTACCACTCTGTCTTTCTCCCGTTCCCTCCCTCTCTCACCTGCCGCATCACCAGAGCATCGACCGTGGGGTAGACAGCCTCGTCCAGTCCCACTGCCTTCAAGACCCTGGCTTCCACCTACAAGGAGCAAGGAAAGGGCGGGGAGGACAAAGACGAAAAGTTGAGCACGCGAAAAGGAACGGAGGTCGAGGCTCGAGACCAGACGAGGCCGATAGAGAGGATCAAGCGTCCTGACGAGGCTGAGGGGGCAAAGCTCCCGTCTCGTGCCACTCCCACGCCTTCGGCTTCACGGGGGGAGAGGAAATCTCTCGATGTCGAATGAGCGGCTTACCTCAGGGGCACTCAGGATCCGCATCACGTAGGCCGCTACTTCGTCCACTTGTGCGTCAGTCAGCCCCGCCCCCACCTCCACCTCCTTAGGAATTGCTGCCCGTCCCGCCGGCGACCCTGTGTAGAGGAGCAGGCCTCGGCGGGCTTGGGCTTCCCTGTCATAGGTAATGAGTAGAGTCGGAGGTAAGGGGCAAGACAAGAAAGCCAGCAAGGAAAGAGAAAACGAAGGAGGACAAAGCGAGGGGACGACGAAGAAAAGGGAGGGAAGAAAGGGGATAAGAAGGGGAGGAAGCGGACAGAGACGCACGGTGTGTTAAGGGCCACGAGAGAGAAGTCTTGAGTCTCGTTCCAAAATTGTGCGGCAGCCGTGGAGGAGATCCCTAGGTCCTTGCCAGTGTCCAGCAGGCCCCGGATATACGCCTAGAAGAGGCAGGAGGAAGGATAGGGTCCGATACGAGATCACTCACTTTTTTGACATCCTCCTCTTTGATGGCCCGAGGCAACGTGAAAGAGCAACATCAGCGGGCATGATCGACCGACGGATCTTCTCCCCTACTTGTCCCCAGACCTCCAAACGATATCCTCTCAAGGGCCCATCCCAACGCCTACCACGTCCGCCGCGTCCACGCCGAGGGCGGCCGTCAGGGCAGGAAGGCTCTCGGGCCCAAAGCCTCCTCGAGCCCATTGGAGGGCGAAGGTTTCAGCTGCCAGGAAGCGGATAGGAAAATTGGGGGATGTCAGGGCAGAAAGCCTTTTTCGTACTAGAATGGCGCCGCGATTCGGTAGGAACACGAAGTTTTATCACACATTGCATCCGTCAAAGAGCGACTGTCCAGGACCGCAAATCATCACGTGAAAGTAAACAAAATGGACGGGAATACAGGTGCGTCGTGCATTTCCACACATCTCAAAAACCAAGCTGCCTTCTTCCTCTCGTACGCCCCTTGCCTATTTCAAATAGTATGTTGATGACACTCATTTCCCCCCCCTCCCTCTCTCCCTCCTTCCCTCCCTCCCTCCCTCCCTTCCTCACCTCCCATGGTGTCCTGCAAGATCTTCGCCGCCGCCGCCAAGTCTCCCTCGCGCTCGTTCCACCCGCCCACCGTAAGCGCCCTTATATCCAAAGAGAGCTGCGGCAGCCCCTTGTCCCGGAAGGGAGAGAGGATGCGAGGCACGCCTGGAGCATGGGAAAGGGAGGAAGAGGTAAATCGAGGAAGGGAAGGAGGGAAGAAAGAAAAAGAGGCGACTTGACAAGGGCGAGATCGAGCTCGACGCGAGCGATCTTCGCCAGGTCTTACCGTTTCTTCCTCCCTTTCCTTCCTTCCTTCCTCTTACCGATGCGAACCATGTTGCTTTCAGCCAGTTTTCGCGCCACGCCCGTCGCGTACGCAGTGTTGATGCTCGTGATATTCCAGCTGTCCGTGCCTGGGAGAGAGACAACGAGGAAGGGAGGGAGGGAGGAAGGGGTAAGGAAAGGTGACTGGAGGGTATGGATGGAAAGCCAGTCGATTTCGGAGAAGACTCAAGCTCGTACAGCCAAGTAAAATGGCGATAGAGGATGATATAAGGTAGGAGGGGCGGCGAAAGGGGAGGATCTTACCGCCGAAAGTGAGTTCTGGCTGGAGCACGGCTTTGAAGTTGGTTGTGAAGTCCACGTAGGAGCCGTCGGGGGCAAAGACCACATCCGTCCGGCGCCTGAACTGCCGGTAGGTGAAAGGGCCTTGGAGGGAGGCAGAAAGGGAGGGAGGGAGGGAGGGAGGGAGGGAACGAGGTCGTCGGAACGAGAACGCCAAGGCCCCCTGCCTTTCGTCTTACTGCGGGCCCCGCGCGGCCGTCCCCTCCCCCTCCCCTTCGTCTTGCCTCCCTATCTTACCGACGAGCTCGAAGGCCGGCAGCGCCCCGCCCAAGAAGTCGGCGGCGTTGGTCAGGTTGTAGAAGTGCAGGCCGATGTGGGTGGGGGTGTGCAGGCTGGAGTCGCCCAGCCAGCCCACTGTCTCTTCCGCCTGGGGGAGGAAGGAAGGAGGGAGGAAGGGAGGGAGAAAGGGAGGGAGGGAGGGCGGTCAAGAGAAGAGCGATTACAGGACACCGCGGCACCTGAGTCGCCGAAGGACTGGACGTAAGCTTGATAAAGCGTAGCTTGCCACGTATTCAATTAATGTGTCCCTCCACCCTCCCTCCCTCCATGCCGCCGATACACCAAGCGAATACCAGGTGACATCCACCAGACACTTGCGTGGTTTCTAAGCTCGACGCGTTTCCTTTCTCTCCTTCCCCTCCCGTCCGCCCCCTCCTTTCCGCCCGCCCCACCTGCGCCATGCTCGTGACGACCAGTTTGTCCCTAAGCTTCCTTTCGTACAGCTCTGGGAAGGCCTTGTGGAGGATGCCGGCCACGGCCAGCACCACCAGGCCGATGCCCATCCAGGTGAGGCCTAGCCTGCGAGGGAGGGGAGGAATGGAGGGAGGGCAAGGAGACAGGAGTGAGGACGCGATCAAATGGAAGGCTAATTGCACGCGTTCACGGGCATCTGTTATCTTCCAGCACGTTCTGTGATCTAGGCCTCAGTCCCGATCCTAGGAGACCCTCGACATTCCCCCACCGCCGCCCATGCCTGGCCACTTCATCAATCCCCTCCTCCCAAGCACTCACGTGTACCCTTTAAACCACGTCCCCCCCGCCTTTCTTCTCCCTTTCCTCACGCCACCCTCCTCCTCCTCCTCCTCCTCGTCGTCGTCGTCCTCCTCGTTTTCGTCCTCTTCCTCCTCCTCTTCCTCACTGCTCTCGTCGGCCGCTCGATGTGTGTCCTGTTTGACGCGAAAACGAGGTCCCATGATCATAATACACAGTTAGCTTCCTTGATCTAGTCTCTGTGGGACACTCCGACATCATAAGTCAGTGGCAGACCGTGGTCGGGACCATACCACACATTCTTGCCTTCACCTCACTCCCAGTCAGGCTTCCTAAGCCAGACCAGGGTGGTTCAGACACATTTCCTTTCACATGATGAGCAACTTGCTTACGAATGATTGGCTTTGCCTATTCCATTCCCCCCCCCCCATATTTCTCTTATTTTCCAACCTTACCTTTAAGTCACTCATCTTGCTGTGATGATGATCGATAAGCTCCACTCCCTCCTTTGCTTGGTCGTCGGGACGTACACCACCCAAACGATTCCCCTCCTCCCTTCCGTATCCTGCCTCCTCATCCATGGAGTGGTTTCTATGCCTTTTAATACCAAACATTCTGCCGCTATTGGTGGGAAGGTCGGAGCCAGGAAATGCTACAGGAGGAAATGTGCTATTTTATGGCAGAGCTTGCTTCCCCTTCCACCGGCCACAGAGGACCACGAAGCTTTTGGGAAAATGATCCACGCCTCGAAAACGCACAGAGCTTGCTGAAAAGCCTCCTGTAGAATTGAATTGGGAGTCGTAGGCGTGGAGTTTATTTTTTGTTTGGGTCGTCCAGGGAGGTCGTCTTAGAAGGGATAAGCCCTTGGAGATGCTCGTTTAAGCGAGTACGTCGCACGTGGCTTGTCCTCCTGCTTTCCATTATTTTCAAAGGCAATCGACGTAAAATCACCTCGGAGGCACACAGAATGCCCCGAGCGCCTCATCAAATTTCTCGCTTGTCCTCGTGAAGTCAAGCTTTGTAGAGATTTGGAGTGGACATTGTCTGAATGGGGCAGTAAGCCCCTTCACGTGCCTGTGAACATGATCCTCAGTCAAATATTTCGTATACGACGTATATCGAGGTAATCCTGCCAAGATTTTCCCTCTTTTTTTGCGATGAATAAAGTAATAATATGAAAAATGGTTCTCATAGCAATTTTCGCGCTGTACATCACTATCAGGGTTAGTTATTTGTTTGCAAAAGTCATGGACAACAACACGAACAAAATGTGCTATCGGGCGTACATGTATCACTTGTTGATATTGTGGAGGTTACGTCACAAAATCATTTTTCATGTAAACCCTACAATCTGATTGCTAACAACCATGGAAGTTCAGAAATCTAAAATTTCCATCGACACCAGTAAATTCTGGCGCACTATTTTCTTGCGTCTCGGCTTTGCCTTTCCTCATCCTTTCCCCCTACATCCCACTCTTTCCCCCTCCTGTTTCCGACGAAATGAGTCTGGCAATGAGCCGGCATCCCATCATATATCATGGTTCCCTCCTTCATGATAGACAGCAGCATCTGGTGTGGCTCGCGGGCTGTCGGATTCCACGCCCGTCTCCTTCTCCTTCTGCTCTCCCTCGTCTTCATTCCATCCCTGCTGGGCCCTCTTTTCCCCATGCCACCATCCCCCCACCGCAGCCGCCATTGATTTCCAAGGATTGCGGCTTTGCTCACTGTTCTCATGCCTTCCTTTCTCCTCTTTTCCTTTTTGTTGCTCCGCCATATTATACTCATAATCTCGTTTATGGATACGAATGGAGAGGCGAAGAACTCCAGCCGCCCGACCTCCAAGGGACAGAGGCACCTCCAATCTGCGGGGAAGACAGGCACATGGACAGAGGGATTAGAAGAAGGTACCCCAGGGAATGAAAGCAATCAGAAACAGGATCTTTGAGGAAAGCAAGGAAGAGAGCCCCCACCGTGCTTGATATGCCAAACCTCAGGCGTTTCCACCCCTCGGTCGTCTACACCTACCTCTTCTCCCCTCCCTTGCGCCGCTTCTTCTCCTTCTCCCTGTCCCCTCCCACCAAACGGCGAAGAGCTTGTACAGGAGCGCCCATCACTCCACCATCCTCCTCTTTGCCGCCCTCCGAGAGGGAGAAGGAGGAGGACGAGGAAGAGCGGACAGAGGTGGGGAAAGCCTGTCGCAGGCACATGACACCTTGGCCAACTTCTCTCCCCCGGGAGTCTGTCACTCGAATCAATGCATGACGGGAGACTTCTGGAAGGACCAGGACCTGTGGAGGAGAAAGAAAGAGGAGGCAAGGTAGGAGAGGGTCGGGGGGAAGGGTTGAGACGCCTCGGAGGTTCGGGATTTCGGCAAATGCTTGGACGTAGCTCGGACATAAGTTTCGGCACAGGGGGCACACTGTCAGTCTCTTACTCTTTTTCCCACACTTGGTCGCTCTTCTCTCTTTCACGTCTCTCAGCGCTCCCTTTCAAAGCCTTCGCTCCCAGCTTGATTTCCTTTCCAAAATATCTCTTTCCTCCACTGTTTACCTTAAAGCTGGTACCCTCGGGCTGAGAGACCTGCCCCCATTCCGCTTGATGCGCGCGGGTAGTCAGAGCCGCTGCCTGTCCAAATGCCGTGCCTGTAGAGGGAGCAAGCGAGGGGTGAAAGGCGGGATCGGAAGGAATGAGGCTGGGACGGGAAGCAGATAGACGAAGGGACAAGCGAGGAGGGGACGATGCAAAAGTCCCTCGGCAAAAGCTCCTATCCTTGTACATATATTGATGCAAAGGCTCAGAGGAGGGGCAGATAAGAAGAAGAAGAGAGCACGACAGGGAGGGAAAAAGGTGAATAGGAGAGAGGGCTGACGGGCAGAAGGAAGTAGGTCATACCCAAGGCAGCAGCATCGATGATCGAGCCCCCAGAAGCCCGGCATTTTGCATCCCACTGAGGAGGAGGAAGGGTCAGGGAGAGCCCCCGCTGTAGTTGGAGCTGTTGCTGTCGGAGATGATCCTGCTTCGAAGGAGAGGGAGGAAGTCGGAGGACGAGAGGAATGGAGGAGAGAAGGGAAAATAAGCGTCGTATGGTTTGTGTTGTGGAGAAGCCCGGCGCTTATCTCCCTATCCTCATTCCGTCCTCGTTATCCATGCTGACGCCTGTCTCCACTTTCGCGTTTCCCTCCCCCACTTTCTCCCTCCTTCCCTCCCTCCTTTCCTCCCTCCAACCCCTTTTGCTCGTTACCCGTGGTGTCTGCAACAGGGACTTGAGCGTCTCTCTTGAAACTGTTGCCTCCCTTCCCCCCTCGTCCATAGCCTCCTGGAGGAGTCGCATTTTTCGATCGTGGGCGAAAGGGTCTTCCAACAAGGAGGGAAAATGAATCGTAAGCGTCCAGTCCGCATTGGCCTGGAGGAAGGGAAGAAAGGGAGGAGGGAAAGAGGAAAGATGACGTGCTATAAACTTGCGTCTCGACGAACGTGGAGAGCAATACACAATATACGAGCTCAAATAAAAATTAGGGTAACCAAGCGGGAGCAAGAGAGACAGGAAGCATATCATTTACCTTGCAGTTGGGGTGCATTACATTGACCGTTGTGCCGACCGGACCTTCGGTGTCTTCTCTTGCGGCTAGGTCCTTAATGGGATCGTAGGAAGCGTTAGAGAGGCGCACACTCCACACGGAGGCCGTCGGGTACTGAGTAGGAAGGAAGGGAGTGAGATGAAATTAGATAGAGAAAAAGAAGAAATAGAAAATATAGGACGGGCCAGTGGAGGGACAAGCCTCTGTGTCCACTTCCCCATTCATTGCAGGGAGAAATAAGGGAAGGGAGAGAGAGAAGGAGAGGAGCTCGTCCGTGGTGCGAAGACGCCAGCACTGGGCGCGTGTTCGGAGAGGGAAGCATCCTACCTCGATGGCTGGGGTGATGGCACCCAAAAAAGGCGCCGGTGTGGTCGGAATCTGCCTTCCGCCCTCCTCTTTCCCTTCCTCCCTTTCTCCCTCCTCTCCCTCCACGCCCAGAGAGGAGACAGCTGGGTAGCCCCGCGGGCCTTGCATGCGACCGAAAACGGGAAGGGTGCTGCTACTGTCTCCTTTGAGCGAAGGCATGGTCCTGAAGCCGATTACCTGTCGAAACGCGAGGGAAAATTGCGCGAAGGGACGGATGAGGGAAAGCAAGCAACATCCGTGGTGAGCGGCACGACGTCCGGGGGCAACCACCGAGTAACCTTCTCTCTTTCCTCTCTTCCTCCCGCCCGTGGCTCGTCCTATTCCCTCACTCCCTCCTTCCCTCCCTCCTTCCCTCCCTCCCTCACATCTACCTTCTTGTTCAGTCTCAGCTCGAACGCGGCGGAGACGGGCCGATGGTCGGAGCCCGTGAGGGCGTCGCACAATTCGTAAGCGACGAGGGAGAGGGAGCCTCGGACGTCGGCCAGGGAGTGGAAGAGGATGCGATCCGTGTAGGAGGGGACTCGCTGAGACGGAGGAGGGCAGGGGGAGAGTGGGGAAATCATGCGGGAGGATAGAATGGGAAACAAGGGGGAAAGACAGGAAAAAGATTGACATGACGGTAGTCGGCTGGAAAGAAAATCAGGTCTCTGAAAGGACTCGATGCG
>Ga0102934_1001610_pt1 | contig 15795 bp, 13 predicted proteins | sample SalPonR2_A_D1_MG_FD_78175 | JGI IMG/M metagenome (GOLD analysis project Ga0102934, IMG submission 78175) | Salt pond soil microbial communities from South San Francisco under conditions of wetland restoration - Salt Pond MetaG R2_A_D1_MG | ecosystem: Environmental > Aquatic > Marine > Intertidal... | reverse complement strand
GGGCGTGCCCTCGGCGACGCTGAACCGCTCGCTCTCTGCCTGTTCGATATGGCGGTAGAAGGCGCGGTAGCGCTCGGTCTTGCCCTGTTTGGCCCGCCCGAGCACTGTGTAGAGCTCGTCCAGAGGCTTGTCGGGCAACAGGGTCCGCAGAAAGACCACGGCATCACCGACGGTCGGCAGATCGGCGAGGAAATAGCTGAAGGTATAGCCGAACAGGATGCTGACCTGAATCCGGCGACACAGCAGCGCATCGACCCGAACTTCGCCGTCTTCCTGTTTCAGCGCAATGACGCAGGGCATGAAGCTGGAGCGCGAAAAGGCGCGCCCGACCAGATAGGCCCTGCCCTCGCGATAGAAAATGGTCTCGAGGAGCTCGATGCTGCTGAGCTGCTGTTCGCCGCGATCGGCCAGCTCGTCCTGCATGTGCGCCGCCAGCCGCCGGGCATCTCCCGGCAGATCGGCGTAGTCGATGGAAAACGGCCGATCCCGCAGAATCCGCTCGAAGGTCGCCTCCGGCCGGCCGCCCATGGCGTAGACATAGCGCGAAACCGGATGGGTGATCCGGTCGCTGGGGTCGATCTCGGGCGCGATGAACTCGATCGCCGAGTCCACGCCGCGGGTCTTGAACAGGCGCCTGGAAATGGTATTGAACCAGGTCTTGTAGAGCTCCTGGTCGAGCCGATCCTCGATCCGCTCGCCGTAGAGCTGGCGGATGTGCTTCCAGATGCTGCGCGAGAACAGACGGCTACCGAGCCGGTCATCGAGGCGACCGATCAGCTCATCGATTCCCTCATCGTAGAGCCCGATTCGCGCGACCACATCCCGCCGCATGCCGTGGCGATCACCGGCCTCGAAGCGCCGCTTCCCGCGCCGCGACAGATCGGAAAAGCTGGCGTTGTAGTCCTCGAATCCGATCACGACCAGCTGGGTGGCCGCTTCGACCGGTTCTTTCAGGTGGCGCGCAAGATTCATCCCGTTCCTCCAAACACCAGCGTCGACAGCCAGAACCACCCCGGCACGGTCATGGCCGAGATCACCACACCCCAGGCGACCAGGGCCGAGCCCAGCGCCGGGGCCAGGCGCGCCGAGGCCAGCAGCGCCGCTGCCGTGATCATCGGTGGCATCGCCGATTCCAGCACGGCCACCACCGCGATATCACCGGCAGCCCCCATCATCCAGGCCAGGCCCACGGCCAGCGCGGGCAGCGCCAGCAGTTTACCGACCAGCCCGATGATCAGTCCGACCCGGTAATCGGGCACGAGGCGAAGCTGCAGGCCCAGGCCGATGGCGATCGTGACCAGAGGCAGCAGCATATCGGCAAAGCGCTCGGTCAGCGACATCAGCGCCACCGGCATCCAGCCATTGCCGAACAGCAGCGCGAAGATCAGGGCAAGAAATGGCGGGAAGGAGATGATTCTTGTCCCCATGGAGCGCCAGTCCGGATTGTCGCCCTCCCCGTACCAGCCGACCACGAACAGCACGTGCGTACAGACGATCAGAAACGACCCGAACTGGTCGTAGACCACGGCCAGGCGAATGGCCTCGGGCCCCAGCAGGGCCTCGACCAGGGGGAACCCGAGAAACGAGGTGTTGCCGAGCGGAATCAGGACCAGCAGGGTTGCGGTCACATCCCGGCGCAGGGACAGCCAGCGCGACAGACCGAGCACGACAAGCATCGTCGCAGCAAGCAGGAGCCACGGGATCAACACCAGCGGAAGCAGCTGCCAGGATGGCTCCAGGGTCGGAACATGAATCAGGATCACGGCCGGCAGGCACAGGGTGATCACGAATTTGTTCAGCACCTCGGGGGTGGTCTCGGGCAGGATGGACAGGCGCGCAAGCCCCCAGCCGGCCGCGATCAGGCCAATGATCGTGAAATAGGCGGACATCGGCAGAGATAGTAGCCGGTTCGGGTTGCAATGTGGCCCGGTCGATGGCGCTGATCTATCGGTGGACAGCAGCATCAGCCTGCCGGAAGGCTTGATCGACCCGGCCACAGGACGCACACTTCCGATCAGGCCCGCCCCGACCCGTCCTTTCCCATGCAATCAGTCTCCAATGCGCCCTGCCGCCTGGTCATCGCATCATCCAATCCGGTCAAACGGCACGCCGTCGAGCTCGGTGTTCGCAGTGCCTTTCCCGCCCTCGAATTCGAGCTCGACTCCGCAGCGGTGGAATCCGGCGTATCAGCCCAGCCCTCCAGCGATAGCGAAACCCTGACCGGCGCCGAGAATCGGGCTCGCGCTGCCCGCAGCCTTGCACCCGGCGCCGACTACTGTTTCGGTATCGAAGGTGGAGTGGAGGATTCAGCCCACGGCCTGCTGACCTTCGCCTGGATCGTGGCCATGGACCGCAGCGGCCGGATCGGACGGGCGCGCAGTGCCGCCTTCCTCCTCCCGGACATCGTTGCCGAGAAGGTCCGAGCCGGCATGGAACTGGGACATGCGGATGACGAAGTCTTCGGGCGGACAGATTCCAAACGGCGCGATGGCGCGATCGGCCTGTTGACCAGAGGCGCGCTCGACCGGTCCAGTCTCTACGTGCCCGCCGTCACGGCGGCGATGATTCCGTTCCTGCATCCGGAGTTGTATCCGGTGGATTCACTTTGAGTATGGTGACCCGGGTTACAACGTCCCCTGCTCATGCAGGGCTTCAATCAACTGATCAGTCCCTGATCACGCAAATCCGCGTCACCACCCCGCCCTGCACGTAAACCTGCACTGTCTTGCCTCGTTTGTAGTAATCGAGTCGGTAGCCAGCTGCGCCGCCACGGCTCGTCTCGAGCCGCCGCTCACGATCCGGCCTCCCTGCCGCCTGAATCACCTTCCGCTCACTGTCGCCTACGGCAACAACACTGTTACCGAACCGCTCGGAGCTGTGACAACTCGTCGATGCCCAACCCGGCACGGCCAAAGAAAGCCAGATCACCAAAGCCGCATATTTCATTAGTCAGCCCCTTTCAAAATCAGAGCACAGAATGCGCTAAACGATTGGCTGAAATCAAGAGCGGGTTTGTCTTAATCGATGAGCCGGCATGTCATCCAGGCGTGATTCAAAGTAAAGGTCTGCTTGTTTCGGAAGCGATCTTCAAAGCAAGAACAGTGTCTGGACCGTAGCGATTACGGGCCGAATACTGATGCTGCGCATCATTTTTCTCCGGGCGCTGCGCGCCCTCCGAATCGAACTTGGGTTCTGGAATCCGCCAGAGGGGATCACAAAATAAAAAAGCCCGCGCGAGGCGGGATATTCTGTTGGAGTCGTTTTGGGCTGTTGTGTTTTCGGTGCCAGGGGATTACTGATGCTGCGCATCAGTGTTCTCCAGGCGCTGCGCGCCCACCGAATCGAACTTGGGTTCTGGAATCCACCAGAGGGGAGGCCAAAATAAAAAAGCCCGCGCGAGGCGGGCTTTTTTATTTTGGCGTCCCCTAGGGGATTCGAACCCCTGTTGCCGCCGTGAAAGGGCGGAGTCCTAGGCCTCTAGACGAAGGGGACGTAACCAGAGAAACGGTACTGCTTCGAGCCTAGGCAAATCTTTGTTTGGTGGAGCCAGGCGGGATCGAACCGCCGACCTCTACAATGCCATTGTAGCGCTCTCCCAGCTGAGCTATGGCCCCACATCAAGCCGCGCATTGTATCCGGGGCCTGTGAGGGTGTCAACGGCTTTTTGGGTCGTCTTTCGGTGCCGCTGGGTGGGTTTGCGGGGCACTGACCAGGCCGTGTCGAATCGCCAGCTTCAGCAACTCGACCTCGCTGGAGGTCCCGGTCTTTTCATAGGCCTTGTACTTGTGAGTGGCGACGGTCTTCGGGCTGAGTTTGATGGCATCTGCGATCGCCCGGGTCCGCATGCCCTTGGCCAGCATCATGGCCACTTCCAGCTCGCGGGCGGTCAGTTCTTCGAAGGGATTCTGCGGGCCTCCGGAGACCACCGCGAGGGCCATCTGCTGGGCGATCTCGGGGGACAGGTAGCGGCCGCCACGGGCCACGGCCCGGATGGCTTCGAGCAGTTCCGCGCCCTGGCAGGTCTTGCTGAGGTAGGCGCTGGCGCCGGCCTCGAGCATGCGCGCGGGCAGCGGCGGCTCGGCGTGGGCGGTCAGGACGACGATGCCGATGTCGGGCTGGGCTCTCAGAATGCGCTCCGTGGCTTCCAGGCCCGAGCAACCCGGCATCTCGACATCCATCAGGATCACGTCGGGCTCGAGTGCCCGTGCCAGCCGGACGGCTTCCTCGCCATTGTTTGCCTGGCCGATGACCTCCATGTCATTGGTGGGCGCGATGATTCCGGCCAGGCCGGTGCGAACAAGGTCGTGATCGTCAACGATTACAATACGAATCATGAAAGCTCCCCAGTGGTCTCTGGCAAGGATTGCGGCGCCGGTGGTCGATCTCTGCCGTCGATACCGACCGACCCTCCGCCCGCTGACCTCGACCGTCAACAATATGTGCCGGTAGCCCCGCACGTCTGACCCATGGTAGCCCCAAGCCAGATCATGACTCAAGTACACGCTGATCGAGCCGAACCCGAAACCCCGGGCAGCGAACGCGCCTGGATTCGTGAAGCCCATTCCGTCGTCGCCGACCTGATGCGCCACCGGCCCGCGGTCTACTGGGCCGATCTGATGGCAAGCGCAGCCCTGGCCTGGGGCGCAACCGCGCTCTATTTCATCGCCGATCCCTGGTCGGGCTGGCAGCTGCTGGGGCTGATCCTCGCCGGCATCGGCTTCTATCGTGCAGGCACCTTCATGCACGAGATCATCCATATGCCGAGCGGCGTCCTGGTCAATTTCAGGCGAGCCTGGAACGTGCTGATCGGGATTCCGCTGATGATGCCGTGGGTCCTGTACAAGAACCACATCGGCCACCACACGCGGGCGCACTTCGCCACGCCGGACGACGGCGAGTACCTGCCGCTGGCCTCGGCCCCGCTGCGCGAGACCCTGCTCTACCTGCTGAAACTGCCCCTCCTGCCCCTGATGGTACTGGCCCGCTTTGCGATCGCAGCCCCGTTGTCCTGGCTGGTTCCGCCGCTGCGCGAGTGGGTACTGACCCGGGCCTCGGCCTATGCCTCGAACCCCTACTATGCCAAGCGCTTTCCGAAGCGCGAGCAGACTCACTTGCTGATCGTCGAGATCGCCTGCCTGTCATGGATCAGCTTCTGGGTCGCCATGACCTGGTTCGGACCGGTCGAGCCGGTTCACTGGCTGATGGCCTGGGTGCTGCACGCTTTCACCCTGGGATTGAACTGGGTGCGCAATCTGGCCGCGCATCGGTATGACAATCGGGGAGAGGCGCTGAGCCACATCGAACAGCTGCAGGATGCGGTCAATATCACCGGCCAGACCTGGCTGACTGTCTGGCTGTTTCCTGTCGGACTGCGCTACCATGCCCTGCACCATCTTTTTCCCGGCCTGCCCTATCACAGCATGGGCGAGGCCCATCGCCGCCTGATCAAACATTTCGGCACCGATTCTCCGTATACCCGCGCCAATCACCACAGCTTCTTCAATGTGGTCGGCGCACTCCTGCGCGGAGCCCGTCGGACGCGGCCCGACCAGTCGGCGATCACGGTCTGGCGGCAGGCCGGCCAGCGGCGGGCTTCGGGGTAGAATGGTGGGCTGATTTCACTGACAAACAGCCTGCTGACCATTGACCTCACCCGCGCCGCGGGTCGCGACGAACGCCTTGCCCGCCGCGACCCGTCTGATTCTCAATCCGCTCAGTTTCCGAATGAGCCGGGGCCGTCGACATGACCGGCTGCAGGCTTGTGCGCGGGATCTGGGGATCAGGGTGGCAGAAACAGCCACCGAGGCCGAGCTCGCAGCGGCCATCGAGGCGCTCGTCGCCGATCCGCCCGAGCGCGTCATCGTCTGCGGCGGAGACGGCACGGTCCAGGCCCTGATCACCGCCCTGGCCGATCTGGACGAACACGAGCGACCCGACCTGCTCATTCTGGGGGGCGGGCGGACCAACTACACCGCGCGCGATCTGGCCACGCACAATCAACCGGAGCATCTGCTGAGTCGCGCCGCCGATCCGCAGTTCCACTGGCGGCGCTCGACCCGTCACAGCCTGATCCTGCGCCAGCAGGGCCAACCCGATCGGCATGGCTTCTTCGTTGCCGGTGCCCTGCTCGACGATGTCATCCGCGACTGCCACCGCTACCGCCAGCAGCACCGGCAATCGTCCGTGCCCTGGCTGCACACCGGGCATGCCTCATCGGCCTGGCGGGTCAGCCAGCTCGGCGTCCAGAGACTGCTTGGCCGGCGCAGATTCCCGGCCCATCCGATGGCGATCGATGCCGAGGGTCTCGATACCCTGTCGGGCGAGCTGAAGCTGGTTCTGATGACCACCCTTGAGCATCGCGGGCAGACGGTCAACCCTTACGCCGAACGGGGTCAGGGCGCACTGCGTCTGACCGCTACCCGGGCCGATGCCGAGGGTTTCTGGCGGCGCCTACCCAGACTGCTGCGGGGCCGGTATCATCGGTCCATGACCCCATCCCAAGGCTATCTCAGCGGCCGCTGCAGCCGGGCAACCTTTACCGGGCTGAACCAGGTCTGTCTGGACGGCCAGGAACATGACTATCGGGGCGATCGCACGCTCGAGGTCGTCACCGGGCCGGCCTTCAGGTTTCTCCATCCGTGAGCCTGCATCCCTTTCCCGTCATGCTGGCAGACCAGCGTCAGGGGGCCCTGCCCGAAGGGCTGGACAGCCTGTGTGATGCCATCGAACGGCGCCATGCCCAGGGCGTGCTCGGCATCGGTTTCTACGGCTCGTGTCGGCGCCGGCACGACGCCAGCGATGGCCTGGTCGATCTGCTGGTCCTGGTCGATGATTATCGCTCGGCGCTCGGCTCTCGAGCGGCCGCCCTGCTCAATCGCGCCCTGCCGCCCAACGTCTATTACCTGCAGACCGAGCATCAGGGGGTCACCCTGCGCTGCAAGTACGCCGTGATCGAGCTCGATCAGCTGGCGCGCCGGGCGCGCGCCCGTCATGATCATTATTTCTGGGCGCGATTCTGTCAGCCGCTCAGGCTGGCCCGCGGCAATGAGGAGGTCCACCAGCGGCTCGCCACCCTGCGCTCGCAGTGCGCGCTGAGCTTTGCCCGCCGCATCGCGCCGCTGATGCGCCATCCGATGCTGCCTGAAGACTTCTGGACACTGGCCCTGAGAACCACCTATCGTTGCGAGCTGCGGCCCGAGCCGGAGGGCGCGGCCCGCACCCTGATCCAGCACGATCCAGGCTTCTGGTCCGAGCTCAGCGCGCAGTTGAACGAGCAGCCGACCAGCCGCCTGTCCTGCTCCGATGGCCTGCTGCGCGGGCAGGCCGGTGTCGGTGTGCGCGCCCTGACCCGAATGAGCTGGCTTCTTCGACGCATGAGCGGCAAGGTCATCAACCTGGCGCGCCTGTTCAAGGCCGCCGGCACGTTCAGTAACGGGGTCGACTATCTGGTCTGGAAGGTCGAGCGTCACAGTGGCGTCAGGGTGGAGCCGACCGAGCGCATGCGGCGTCATCCGCGCCTGGCCATCTGGGGCCTGGCCTGGCAGATGTGGCGCCAGGGAGGCTTTCGCTGATGAACGATCCCGTCGCCAGTATCGACGACAGGAAAGGGGCTGCCCGGATGCTGCTGGCCTTCGCCCGCGCCTATCCGGGCCGCACCGCCCTGGCCCTGCTCGCCCTGATCATCGCCGGTGTCCTCGACGGCCTCGGCCTGTCGATGATCCTCGGCATGCTCAACCTGGCCGCCGGCACCGAGGATGCGCCCTCGGCACCGGAGCAGGCCGCCCTGGATGTGGTCAGCTGGCTCGGGCTGACACCGACCACGACAACCCTGCTGGTCATCGGCGTGGCCCTGATCGCGGTCAAGGCCTGCATCGTCCTGCTGGCCAACCGCCAGGTCGGCTATACGGTGGCTCATGTGGCGACGGATCTGCGCCTGCGCCTGATCAAGGCGGTGACCCGCAGCCGCTGGCGCTACTACCTGTCCCAGCCGGTGGGCAGCCTGTCGAATGCGGTGGCGACCGAGGCGCATCGCGCCTCCGAGGGTTTCTTCCACGGCGCGGTCATGGCCACCCAGGCCATCAATGCGCTGATCTATGCCTCACTGGCGCTGCTGATCTCACTGCAGGCCAGCCTGATTGCCCTGGTGTTCGGCGGAGTCCTGCTCGGTCTGCTGCATTTCCTGGTTCGCAAGGCCGGGCGCGCGGGCCGCGATCAAACCGGTCTGATGAAGTCCCTGCTGGCGGTGATGACCGACCAGCTCGGCGCGGTCAAACCGCTCAAGGCGATGGCGCGCGAGGATCATATCGATGCGCTGATGTCGAGTCAGACCCGCGACCTGAAGAAGGCGCTCAAACACCAGGTCATGGCCAAGGCCGGGCTCACCGCCCTGCAGGAGCCGCTGCTGGCGATCCTGGTCGGCATCGGCTTCTTCTACTTTCTGGTGCAGATGAACCTGCCGATGGCCACGGTGATGATGATGATCTTCCTCATCGCTCGCTCGGTCAATCATCTGGCCAAGGCCCAGCGTTCGCTGCAGCACATGGCGATCAGCGAATCGGCCTACTGGTCGCTGGTCGAAACGATCGACCAGGCCGAAGCCCAGCGCGAGCCGGCTCGTGGTCATCTCCAGCCCACGCTCGATCAGGGCATCGAATTCCGTGAGGTGGTCTTTCGCTACGACCGGCAAGCCGTCATCGACACGATGACCTGCCTGATCCCCGCCGGCCAGCTGACGGTGCTGAGCGGACCTTCAGGCGCCGGCAAGACCACCGTCATCGATCTGGCAGCCGGCCTGCTCCACGCCGACGAGGGGACAATCCTGATCGATGGTCAGACCATCGACGACATCGACCATCACGCCTGGCGACGAATGATCGGCTACGTGCCGCAGGACCCGCTCCTGATCAATGAATCGGTCTTTCTCAACCTTACTCTGGGCGATGCGGACATCAGTCGGGAGCGCGCCTGCGAGGCGCTGAAGCAGGCCGATGCGCTGGATTTTGTCGAAGCCCTGCCCGAGGGGCTGGATGCGCTGCTGGGCGAACGGGGTGGGCGCCTGTCCGGCGGCCAGCGCCAGCGTCTGGCAATTGCGCGGGCCCTGATCCATCAACCTCGCCTGCTGATCCTTGACGAGGCGACCTCGAGCCTTGATGAGGTCTCCGAGGCAGCCATCGTCGAAACCATCTGCCGCCTCAAGGGCAAGCTCACGCTGCTGGCCGTCAGCCATGACCAGGCCCTGATCGATGCCGCCGACCAGCAGATCCGGCTGCAGCCGGCGGGCGCGGCAACACAGACCCTGCCCGAAAGCGCCGGCTGATGAATCTCAAACGACTGCGCCGTCGAACCGGCTTTCACCTGCTGCGCAGCCTGGCCGCCCTGCGCGCGCGCCGCGGCATGGCGGCAGTAGCGGCGACCGGCGATCGCCTCGGCCGCTGGCACCATCGCCTGGCGCGTGGACAACGCAGGCTGCTGGAACAGCAGCTTTGCCGGTTGTTCAGCCTGGAGTCGAGCGACCCCCGCCCGGCCACCTGGCTGGAAGACTCCTATCGGATCAACGATCGCGCGATCTTCGAGATCCTCGCGATGTATTCCGGGCGCATGAGCATCGCCGATGTCGCCGAGCATTGCGCGGTCGATCAGCTGCAGGTGCTTGACCAGGCTCTCGAGAAAGGACGCGGTGTCGTTCTCCTGGGCTGGCATATGGGCAACGGCGTGTCCATGGCCACCCGCTTGGGGCAACTGGGCTACCCGATCTCTGTCGTGTTTCGTGAGTCGCGGAAAATCCAGCCCGAGTTCTACCCCAGGGGTTTGGGCTTCATGGGCCTGGATGCCATCGGCGCGCAACCGCCAGCGGTCGGGTTCCGGCGCATGCTCAAGGCCTTGAAACAGAACCGGGTGATCTACATCCTGATGGATCAGGGCATCAAGCACGGTATCGAGACACCGTTCCTGGGCAAACACGTGCCGATGCCGCCGGGGCCAGCCGAGCTGGTCCGCCGCACCGGCTGCGCCCTGGTCAGTGCACCCCTGACCGGCGTCGTCCCGCGCTGGCAGTTCGGACTCGAGCGCGTGGATATCATCGACCCGCAGGAAGAACTGGAGGCCAGTGTCGAAAAATTGAGTCGAATCATGGAAAATCGGATCCTCGAGCGACCAGAATGGTGGACCTGGCATCAGCGTCGCTGGCCGAGATACCCGTTCCTGGACAGCCCTGAACAGAATCCAGCCGGAAGACACGACAAGACTCACGAGGACCTGTGATCCATGGCTCTGCTGCTCCAACGAATCGCTCGTGGCCTGACACCGGCCGCGTTCAGCACCGACCGCCCACCGGCCCGGCGCAAGACGCCCGACCGCATCGTCCTCGGCGTCAAGCCAGGCCAGCGCCCCTCCGAGCGCCCGCCGGTCAGGATCTTTCTCGGTACCGAGCGCGGGCAGTTTCGCGCCGAACAGACCTTTATATGGTCGATCGAAAAGCATCGTGACCCGTCCAGGATCTATGAAATCCATCTGCTGCGCGATCTGAGCGGGTTTCAACGCGGCTTCTGGTTGACCGGTTTCACCAACTACCGCTTCGCCATCCCGGAATTTGCAGGATTCGAGGGTCGGGCGATCTACAACGACGCCGATCAGGTCTATCTGACCGACCCGGCCGAACTGTTCGACACCCCGATGGACAAGGCCGGCTTCCTGTCGATCAATGACCGCGACACCTCGGTCATGCTGATCGACTGCAAGCGCATGGCCGAGGTCTGGAATCCGCATGACGTGCGACGCCTGAGCCGAAAGAAGCTCGAAGCCAGAGCGCGGCAGGCCCGACTCTGGGGCGACCTGGACGATGGCTGGAACGCGCGCGACAGCGAATACGTCGCGGGACGCTCGAAGCTGGTCCACTTCACGACCCTGCATACCCAACCCTGGCAGCCCTTTCCCGATCAGTTCGTCTATTACCCGAATCCGACAGGCTCGCTCTGGCCCGAGCTGGAGGCCGAGGCGATCGAGGAGGGCTTCATGCCGGTCTCCGACACGCGGCCCTCCAGGGACTGGGGAGCGGTGAAGCTCGCCCTGACATCGCGCAAAGACGGCACCTCGATCCAGTCGCTGCTGTCTGCCCGGCAACCCAGGCCCTATCAGTCGCATATGAAGATAGCGGGATGGCTGACGCAAGTACCGGATGCCGATATCCCCTGGGTGCTGTCGCGGCTGTTCGAGACCAGCGCCCAGCTCGAAATCGATCTGCGCGAACCGCTGACCAATCGGCGTCGCTATCGTCGCGACCGGCGCTTCTGGCTGCAACAGCTCGTACTGGCAAGCCGCCGCCATCCAGACACCCGCTGGACCCTGCATCATCGCGGCGCTTTTCAGGGCACGGCCAGCTACTGCGGTGGACCAACCCCCGACGGCGACATCCTGGTGTTGCTGCACCGCAAACCCGGACACAACCAGCAGGCGCGAGCGATCGCCGAGACCCTGTCCGATCAGACCGGGCGCCGGATCCGAGAGCACCGGATCGAATCGAGCGAAGCGGGTTTCATGCTGCGACGCCTGTTCGGAAGCAGCCCTCGCGTTCCCGAGCTGGAGAAGATCGCTGTGGTGGTGGCCGGGGGATGGCTGCCGACCCGCGTGGCGCGCGGTCTGATCAGGCAGCGTCCAGGGATTCGATTGATTCTGAGTGGGCGCAAGGCCGGCCCGCCTCCCGAGCATGGCGGCGTGGTTGTCCAGTGCGAACATTTCGGCCTGCCCGCCGCACCCGGTCGCCTGCTCAGCCTGCTGCCGCTCAACCAGGGCGGCGCCGACCACGAGGGCGATACCACCGCCTGGTCCGACTGGCTGGAGGCACCGCGCCGCTTCGCTGTCCTGATCGGCGGCTCGTCGAAATCACACCGTCTGACGAGAGAGACCGCCAGGCAGCTGGCCACGGAAGCCTCGCAATGGGCCAGCGCCCACGATGCACGGCTGCTCGTCGTAACCAGCCGGCGCTCCGCGGCGATGACTCCGACACTCCGCGAGGGCCTGCAGGAGACCGACCTGCTCTATGCCTTCGAGCGCGATGATCCGCACAACCCCTACCGTCTGGCGCTGGAGCAGGCCGATCAGCTGCTGGTCACCGGCGAGAGTGAATCCATGCTGGCCGACGCCGCCAGCCGAAACCGGGGGTTCCTGGTCTGGCCCCTGCCCCGGAAGCCCGCCGGTCTCTGGGCGCGCCTCAGCCAGACGGTCGCCGACAAGGCGACCCGGCCGCGCTTCAACCGGCGCGGCAGCATTCGTCCCCAGCAGGGTCTGACCTACCTGTGCGCTCGCTGGGTCGAGCGCAACTGGGTTCTGCCACCGCGGGATACCGAGGCCCTGCTTCAGACCCTGTACCGCCGCGGCCTGGCTGCACCTTTCGGGCAGACCGCACCCGCCTCCTTCCGGCCGGACAAGGAGCGCGAACAGCTGATCGCGCAAGCCCGCGAGCTGCTGGCGATTCGAGGGCGGGATGATCGTTCCGATCCTTCAGCCCAACTTCAACTGATCTGAGCACTGTCGAACCCATGTCCAGCACTGCAGAAACCCTCAATCCAGACCGTCGGTCCTCTGCCGGCCGGTTAACGGACCCGCTGATCGACGCCGATGCGCTGGCGGCGATCGCCACCGGTGATTTTCGTGGCGCCCACCCCTATCCCTGGCTGAACCCCGAGGGCGTTCTGACCGACAAGGCCTTCGAGCTGTTGCGGGTGAACATGCCCCGGGTCGATCAGATGAAGGCCAGTTTCGGGCGCAAGCGCGCCCATGGCCAGACACCGCACGATCGCTATTCGCTGGAATACAACGCTGACCTGGACGTCCATCCGGCCTGGCACCAGCTGGTCGCGGAATTCAACGGCCCGGTCTACCAGGGCTGGCTGGCGCGACTGTTCGACACCCGCCGCTTCCGACTCACCTACCACTGGCATTTCGCACCGCGCGGCGCCTCGGTTTCGCCGCACTGCGATGCCAAGCGCAAGATCGGCTCGCATATCTTCTATTTCAATTCGCCCGAGGAGTGGAGCGCTGACTGGGGTGGGGAAACCGTCATCCTCGACGACGGCGGGCGTTTCTCCAGGGCCAGCGCGCCGGATTTCGACGATTTCGACCGGGCCTGGCCGGCGGATGCCATGGGCAACCGCTCGCTCCTGTTCCAGCGCCAGGGCAACTCCTGGCATGGCGTACAGGAACTTCTGTGCCCGGAGGATCGCCTGCGCAAGGTCTTCATCATCGTCGTCAATGCAGACACGCTCGGCGGGCGACTGCGGCGCCTGTTCCATCGCCCGGACGGCGCTTGAAGATCGACCTCGAGCAGGCATCTGCTACGATCGTCGATTCGACCGGAGAAGAGTTCACAGGAGTCATCCACCGATGCGACGCATTCTGATCACTCTGGGGTTGGCGCTGATCGCGGCAGATCGGGGTCTGGCCGGTCAGGATCCGGTGATCTATCGCTGTGAGAACGCCGGGGTGATCGAGTTTTCCGATCAGCCCTGTCAGGATGATGCCGATTCGAATGCCGACCAGGGTCAGCACATCCACGAATCCAGCGGATCGGTCAGCGTGATCAGCCCGCCGGATGATCTCGACGAGATCCAGCAGGCCAACCGCAGCTGGCTGCAGGACTACCGGGCCCGGCAGACAGTCCAGGAAACGATGAGTGCAGAATCACGACCGGAACGGGTAGTGCCGTCCCGGCTGCAGCATGAAGCGATCGAACCACGTAAGGCCCTTCGTCCGGTGATCTGGCCCTACCATCCGCCGCCCTATTTCCATCGCTCGCCCCGCCCACCTCGCTACGGCGAGCCGCAGACACGCCAGCAACCCTATTCCGCCCTGAGCGGCCCGTTTCCCGGCACTCGTCCGCGCAACCCCGAACAGGACGTACCGCCGAATCGATGAGCCGGCTTGATCAGCTTCAGTAGCCCTGAAGCACGTCGGCACCTGGCGGTGGTTCGAAGGTGAACAGCGCCGGATCGAGGGCCGGGTTTCGGATCAGATCGAACAGGTCGATGCGCGTGGTCTGGCCGAAATTGTCGTTGAATTCAAGCGCTACCGGCATGCCGTCGGCGAATACCAGACGGGCACGTTCGAATCCGGCTTCATCGGCCAGGGGTCGGAATTCGATCACGTCCGGGTCACCGGTTTCGCTGATCGAATAGAAGCTGTCGAGCAGTTCGGGCCGGGTCAGTACCAGCAGCGGCGAATCCGACGCCGAGGGCTGGTCCTGCTGGGTGACCTGTTCCAGCGATTCATCGTAGTGCCAGAGGGACTCACCATCGGCAACAAGTTCCTGCGGGAAGGGTTCGAGATAACGCCAGCGAAAGCGGTCGGGGGCGGAGAAGAAAATATCTCCGGTCGAGGCCTCGCTAACGAAGCCATCGGGATCGAGGGTGGTCTGGGCAAACTGGCCGGACAGGGTTTCCAGCTCATCGGCAAAGCGATCGAGCTGGGCACGAGCGGGCTCCTGCGCGGCCAGCCAAGGGCTCGACAACACGCCGGTCAGCAACAGCAAGGCAGGGATTGATTTCATCGCGTGGCGAATTCCGATTGGGCTCGGCATCGTCCCGAGCAGTAGTGGGTCGGTCAGTCAGTCGCGCGGCGGGGCCGGAGCGAGGACCTCGCGCTGGCCGTTGTGTTCAGGCGGCGAGACCACGCCCTGGGCCTCCATCTCCTCGATCAGACGCGCGGCGCGGTTGTAGCCGATCCGCAGCTGGCGCTGAACCGAAGAGATCGATGCACGACGGCTACTGAGCACATAGGCAACGGCCTTGTCGTAAAGTTCATCGTCAGAATCGCCACCACCGGCCTCCGGCAGCCCGTTTTCGCCGATATTCATCCCGTCGGTCGTGGTCTGAGTCTCGGCCAGCACGTCCTCGAGATAATCGGGTTCGCCCTGCTGCTTCAACCACTCCACCGCGGCATGCACTTCGTGATCATCGACGAAAGCGCCATGGATTCGCTCAGGAACGCCCTGCCCCGGCGGCAGATACAGCATGTCTCCATGTCCCAGCAGCTGTTCGGCGCCCTGCTGATCCAGAATCGTGCGCGAATCGATGCGCGATGAGACCTGAAAGGCCATTCGCGTCGGGATGTTGGCCTTGATCAGACCGGTGATCACATCGACCGACGGGCGCTGGGTCGCCAGAACGAGATGGATCCCCGAAGCCCTCGCCTTCTGTGCCAACCGCGCGATCAGCTGCTCGACCTTCTTGCCGACGATCATCATCATGTCAGCAAATTCATCGACCACAACCACGATGAACGGCAGCCTGGTCAGGGTCGGCACCGCCTCGCCCTCCGGCAGGGCAGCCTGGCTGATCAGCGGGTCCGGAATCGGCTCGCCCTTGTCGATCGCATCGGAGACCTTGCGATTGAAACCGGCCAGATTGCGCACGCCGAGTGCCGCCATCAGTCGATAACGTCGCTCCATTTCGGCCACACACCAGCGCAGGGCGTTGGCCGCTTCCTTCATGTCGGTGACCACCGGGGTCAGCAGATGCTGGATGCCCTCATAGACTGACAGTTCGAGCATCTTCGGGTCGACCATGATCAATCGGACCTGGTCCGGAGTGGCCTTATAGAGCAGGCTCAGGATCATCGCGTTGATCGCCACGGACTTGCCCGAGCCGGTCGTGCCCGCGACCAGCAGATGGGGCATCTTGGCGATGTCAGCGGTCAGCGGTTTGCCGGAGATACTCTTGCCCAGACCCAGCGTCAGGGGAGAGCTGGCTTTGGCATAGGCGCTCGAGGCCAGAATTTCGCGCAGGTAGACGATCTCGCGGTTCT
>Ga0102934_1001608_pt1 | contig 15804 bp, 17 predicted proteins | sample SalPonR2_A_D1_MG_FD_78175 | JGI IMG/M metagenome (GOLD analysis project Ga0102934, IMG submission 78175) | Salt pond soil microbial communities from South San Francisco under conditions of wetland restoration - Salt Pond MetaG R2_A_D1_MG | ecosystem: Environmental > Aquatic > Marine > Intertidal... | reverse complement strand
TGGGGGTCTTCTTGAAGAAGTCTGTATCGATACCAAGGGGTATATTTTTAACGACAGCTCTTTCAGAGTTCATTCTGGCTATGTTCTCGCTCTGGTTAGCGGCTCCTCCAAGCTGGAAAACGGTATCCAGAAAATTGTGAACCAGCCAGGAAGTATGGAAGCCAATAAAGTCCGCCCCCAACATACCTTCCACCAGTTCCTCTTTACAGGGCAGTATTCCAAATGTCTCCCAGGGAGGCCAGGGAATATGCCAAAATAGGGCAATCTTTGCATTTGGCAGTTCTTCTCTCAGCATTTTCGGTACCAGTGCGAGCTGATAATCTTGAACCCAAATCTTGTCTCCAGAGTTGAACTCTTCCAATACACTCTCTACAAAAAGTCTGTTGACCTTTTTGTAGGTTTCCCAGTTATTTTTGTCTAGGTTGGCTTTGTGGGGAAAAGAATGACAAATCGGCCAAAGTGAAGAGTTGGAGAAACCGTAATAGAAACCATTTACTTCATTCTCGGAAAGTTTAACCCGTTTTAATGTATAGCCAGTTTCTTTATCCGGTACCACTACCTTCTGTCTCTGGTTGGTTACTTCAAAGTCCGCCTCCCCACGACCCCAGGCAACCCATAGATTTTTGGAGTTTTTCATCAGCGGGTCTAAACCCGTTGTTAATCCGCCAGCAAGCTTTTCTTGTACTATCTCGCCATTGTGGTAGATGTGCTGAAACGGTTCCGCATTGGAAACTATGATTATTTTTCCGCTTGAATCCATGTTCTCCATTTTGATCACCTCGGAAACACTCGTAAATACCATGAGGCATCTCACAGGGTAGGATATTGGGGTTAATATTTCAAAGAGCCCGAATTCGGTCTACCTGAAGGAAAAGCAGCGACCAGAGTCAAGAACCCCGCCGCAAGGAACGGGGTTTGTAAAAGACAAATGAAAAACAGAACCTTTTAAATATGTACTTAGTTACTGAGACTTACCTGCAGGTAAGTCTCAGTAACTAAGTTTTCATTGATTTCCGTTTGTCAATGTTAAACTGGGTGCTGGAGGGCTTTCTTGGCAACTTTTGGTAACCTAGCGATAGTGTTGTCTAATTCTAGCGGCGGCTTCTTCCGGTTTTACGATGTTGATTGAGTTGCCACTGCCCCATTCGAAACCTGCAGGGTTAGTTATTCGAGGGGTTATCTCGACATGCCAATGGTAATAATGTTTGGTTCCACGCCAGCTGGTGCCTTCATCCGGTGCAGTGTGGATTGAGTAGTTGTAAGGGAAATTACCCAGTTCATTTTTCAGGGCCAGTAGCGTGTTTTTGAGGATTTTGCTTAACAACTGGATTTCGTCTTCCGAAATATCGACAAACTTGCTTCTGTGTGTCTTAGGTATTATGTGGATTTCAAATGGGACCCTTGCGGCATACGGTGATAAGATGATAAACTCTTTGTTTTCCGCAATCACCCGCTTCGAACTGACAAGTTCCGATTCAATTAATCGACAGTAATAGCATTCGCCGGTTCTTTCAAAAAAACTTCTCGTGTTTGTAAATTCCGTTTTTACCAAGTCTGGCACAAAAGGAGTTCCCATTATCTGACTGTGAGAGTGATATAGTGATGCTCCTGCTCTTCTGCCGTGGTTTTTAAAGATGTTTACGTAATCAATTGATGGGTTAGAAATGATGTCTTTATATCGGTTGACGTAAGTTTGGAGAATTAGTCTTACTTCCGGCTCTGTAAGGTCAGCCATTGTCGTATCGTGGAGAGGGGTTTCTACAAGAATTTCGTGAAAACCGAAACCACCCATGGTTTTGAACAGATCGTCCTCTATTACTGAGGCGTTTTCTCCGTTGTCCAGGGCGGGGTACTTGTTAGGAAAAACTCGGACCTTCCACCCTGGCGAATTGGGATTGTCGTTGTTTCTTATTGCGTAAACTTCGGGAGGCGTTTTGGATTCGTTGCCTTCGCAAAATGGACAATCGGTTGAACTGACTCGATCGTCCTCCGGTTTTGAGAAATCAAACGGTCTATCTCCCCTTGCAGGAGCGATTATGGTCCAGGTATCTTTTGGTACGGCTTTTCTGATTTGAATCATTGTAGCTTGCTCCTAGGCTGATTGGAATTTTCGCCTTGTGTTTTTATGTAACGTGACAAAACCATTAGATTTCAGTAACTTTTCTTTAGATTATTCTTTATTTTACGGAGGCAGTTCAACGTTAAATGAAAGATTACACTGGTGTTTTAACGAGGCGAGACTTCTTAAAGCTAGTTGGTTCCAGCGCTTTAGCCGTTTCAGTGGTATTTAGGCAAAGTTGTCAGAGTGTTCCACCACTAACAGTGGGATTGCAGGTTGAGTTGACAGGTGGGCTGGCCACCTATGGTTACTGGCACTTGAAATCTGCCCGCGCTGCCATCGAGAAGGTCAATCAGGAAGGAGGAATTGCCGGGCGGCCTGTGCGACTGGTTTACGCTGACACGGAAACTGATCCCGCTACAGGGAGTCGTAGGATGAGGAAGCTAATTTTGAAAAACAACGCGGACTTCGTCATTGGTTCGCAGCATTCCGGGGTATGTCTGGCGAGTTTACCTGTGTCGAAGAGATTTACTACCCCCTATTTTCCGATCGGAGAGGCCACTCAAATTACGGGGTCTCAAGGTCATGAATTTGTCTTTAGGTCGAACTATAGTGTGAAGGCTCATGCGAGATCTGGTTACGGGTGGGTTATGGACAACTTGGGGGTTAACTGGACAATTATCTACGCCGATTACGCGATGGGACAATCCGCTCTACATGAATGGTCGCAAGGCTTGCTGGCGGATGGAGGGCGACTGGTGGATCAAATTCCTGTCCCCCAAGGAACTGATGATTTCGGGCCTTATTTGAAAAAGGTGAACACAGAGGAAACCGACGTTCTGTTAATTGTTCTTTATGGGCCGGATGCTTTAGCCTGCATAAGAAGATCTTATGAAATGGGGTTGGACCAGAAGATGACGAGGTTTGGCAATACCGGAAGCGTGGAGGCACTCGACGTGGATTTCCCGGGTGCCGAAAGTTTGTTTTCGATAACCAATTATCCTAGGAGATCCGTGGATGTACCCCAAGAACTCCAGGAATTTGACAGGGAGTTCAGGAGTAGGGTGGGTGTAGATAGAGACGGAAAGGGTTTAGAGAATGGAAGGATAGTAGATTCTTCGCATTACTGGGTACCCTGGGAGAACGTTCATTTTCTTAGAGATGCTGCGGAAGCCTGTGACTGGAAGGGTAAAAAAGATACAACCCGATTGATTAAAGCCCTTGCTGGCGTAACGGTACAAGGCTCCGATAGCCATCCACAAGGTAATAAGTATATCCGTGAGATTGATCATCAGGGTTTCCACGCACAGTACATTCAACAGGTTCAGGACGGCGAGTTGCATGTCCTGGCGAGTCTTCCGCCGGAGTTAGGCGAATACGAACCAACGGCCGTGCTATAGCCAATGAAATGGCATTAATTAGTCAAGTATCTTTTGGAGTGCTGAATGGTATAGTCTGGGGTTTAGTTCTTGCTCTCGCTAGTTCTGGTTTGAACGTCATATTTGGTCTGCTCGGTATAGTTAACGTAGCCCACGGGTCCTTCTACATGCTTGGTGCATTTCTTGGGTGGTTTCTTGCTAACCATATTGGTTCTTATTGGCTTGCTTTGGTGATTGTACCGGTTCTACTTGCGATCCTGGGAATGGGTATAGAGGTAATTCTGAAGCCAGTTGAAAACGATATATCCTTGTCAGTTCTCTCTACCTTTGGTGTGATGTTAGCCCTACAGGGAGCTGCTCTTTTGATGTGGGGTGGTGCTCCAAAACGGTTAGCGGTGCCGCTTGAATATGGTTTCTCGTTATTTGGAACGGGTTATTCTTATTATAGGATAATTGTTGCTCTGGTGGCTATTCTCGTGTTGTTTGTTCTCTGGTTGTTACTGGATAGGACAGGTTTTGGGTTAAAATTGCGGGCTGCACGGGAGGATTCGGAGCTCAGCCTGGCAATTGGAATTCCCGTACCTTTAGTGTATACATTGGGCTTTGGGTTGGGTGCCGGTCTAGCTGGGCTAAGTGGGGTTCTAGTGGCTCCTATGGTCTCTATTACTCCGGACATGGGAGTTAGAATATTTGCGCTAGTGTTCTTGATAGTGATTGCCGGTGGACTAGGCCGAATCTGGAACTCTGTCTTAGTTGCAATCTCTTTTTCAGCTCTAAGGGGTTTACTGACCGTTTTCGTCGATCCGACCAAGGGTATAATTGCAACTTTCGTGTTTGTCCTGTTGCTATTGACGGTTAAGCCTGATTTTTTTCAACTCGGAGAGAATCAAGAACCCCGCCCCAACGGACGGGGCTTGTAAAAGACAAATGAAAAACATAACCTTCAACTTAATAACCGGAAATTGACCCAGCACTCAATCGAGGAGACTAACTTGCCTAAATCGAATCAAGGCTTTTCCTGTTTACTTTGCCCAGCAGGTTCAACTAAGGATACTTTTGCCAAGGTCCATATCTCGATTGAGTGCTGGACAAAAATCAGCCGATTCATGCCCCCAGCAAGCTGGGGGCTTTCTCGGCAAGTTTTGGTCAACTAGATGTGGAAGCTTAAGGGATCAGCGCTCAAATTAGTGCTAACGACGTCAACACTATCGCTGGTGGGCCTTGTACCTTTTTATGCAGGAAGGTTTCAAATCGTTTTAATCACTGAAATGATTATTTGGGGTTTACTTGCTCTATCTTTTAATTTGCTGTATGGCTACACTGGCATGTTGAGCTTTGGGCAATCGATATTTTTCGGTACCGGTGCGTATTTTTTGACCTACGGATTACAACTGGGGGCAGGTTTACCGCTGACCCTGGTTCTGGTTACAGTGAGTGCAACCGTTCTCGGGTTTCTAACGGGGTCGATTGTGATCAGAGTTAAAGGAGCGAGGTTTTTCTTGGTCACCTTAGTAGGAGCAATTCTCTTCCATTTAATTGCTTTGGACAGTCGATGGTTAACTGGAGGGGATGATGGATTAGTTGTTTCTGCTGGTTTTCTGGGAATAGTGAGCAATTATTATCTGGTTTTCGCCATTGCCCTGGGGGTTTGCTTTGTTGTCCTTATCTTAATCCGGTCTCCGATTGGTCTGGTTTTGAGAATGATTAAAGATAATCAAAGGCGGACGGAATTGCTGGGATATTGGACCGATGGGTACAAAATACTCTCTTTCTCTCTGGCTGCGGGTATAGCTGGCCTTGCTGGAGGCTTATACGGTTTTTCGACGGGGTTTGTTTCTGCTGACTTTTTTCATTGGAGCCATTCTGCTGATGCCGTGATTTGGACTATCCTGGGGGGTTCTGGTACTGTAGCAGGCCCATTTATTGGTGCAGCTCTGTTAACTTTTCTCCGGGGGACTTTTTCCTCGCTTTTGGGGAAAGTGTATCCTGTGCTGATTGGTGCATTATTGGTCGTTTTAATGATAATGTCTCCCAGGGGGTTTGTTGGCGCTCTCGATCGTGCCTTTTCTTGCCTTAGAAACAAGTGGTGGAATCGATCATGAACTTGTTGGTCACCAAAAACGTGAAGGTTTGTTATGATAAGCAGCTCATTATACATGGAATTGATTTTGAACTGGAGCCGGGGGAGATTAAAGGCATCATGGGCCCAAATGGGGCCGGGAAATCTACGTTTTTGCGGACTCTCTCCGGCGAGTTGGAGCCATCCGCGGGAGAAATATATTTCAATGGCCGCAATTTAACTGGAGAGGCGGCGAGGGTCGTTAATCGTACTGGTATATCATACTTGCCTCAGCGTCCAGGATGCTTCACTTCTTTGACCATACGGGAAAATCTACAAGGGGCCGCTCAGCGTGACTATATCTTCTCAAGGAGACATGCGGAGACTGTAAGTAATCTGGTGGAGTTACTTGGTTTTGATGATAATCTGGATTTGCCTGCCGGCGATCTGTCATATGGTGAGATGAGAGTATTGGATTTGGCCATGGCTCTTATCTGTAAGCCTAAGGTGCTGCTGGCTGACGAACCGACCGCTGGGGTTAGCTCTGATACGGCGGATGAAATCGTCGATCTACTTAAGTTGTTATGTGATGATGGGTATAACGGGGAATTCGCGCTGCAGGGTTTAATTGTTGTGGAACACGAGAAATACGCGGCTTTCCAAATGGCAAATAAGATAGATTTTTTTCGGGCTGGTAATCTAGTAGTTGAAGATTCACCGTCTTCCATGGCGAAATATCCGGAAGTTGCGCAATATTTATCTGAGCACGAGTTTGAATAATGGTACCCAATGTACAATGAAGGTCTTAAAATAAGCAATTTTTCGGTCTTCTACGGAAAATTGGAAGCTGTTCATGCGTTCGCTCTTGAAGCGAACGCTGGCCAGGCAGTCAGTTTGATGGGAGGAAACGGTGCAGGAAAAACGTCTATCTTAAAAGGTGTTATGGGGCTTGTAAAATCCAGCGGCAAGTTAGTGTTTAGGGGAAAGTCACTCTATCAGTATGAGCCTTCTTCTCTTTCGAGCATAGGTATAGGCTATGTTCCTCAAGGCAGGAGAGTTTTTGGAACATTGACTGCAGAGGAGAATCTGCAGCTGGTCGGAGGAAGGAAGAGAAATAAAAACCTGATTCATCGGACCTTGTCTTTGTTTCCTGAGCTGGATGGCCATATGCATCAGTTGGCTTCAACGCTGTCCGGCGGCGAACAGGTAATGCTTGCAATGGCCAGAACGCTCGTAACTGAACCCAATTTACTGTTGCTGGATGAACCCACGGAAGGTTTGATGCCGCAGCTGGAGATCAGGCTTGCACGAGAGTTGGAAAACGCCCTTAAGAAAAACTTGACTGTAGTAATTGCCGAGCAGAACATGAGTTTTGTTAAAAGAATATGTTCCAGGATATATTTTTTGGAAGAGGGAAAAACAAATAGAGTTTTGACCGTGGAATCCGCTTTATCATAACACCAGTAAAATACTTCGTCCTCGTCCAAAGCCACAATCAATTGCACTTGATCACACCTGTGGAGAGCTCATACTAGATAGGTTCCCTTTTTGTGACCTATTTATCCTGCTCACCAGTTATCGCAATCAACCCAGCGTGCGGCGGAGTTTCTTTTCGCCAAAATTTGCCGAGGGAGCCCCGTCCCTTACTGCGGGGTAATTGACTTTGGGGTTTTAAGCTCCTTTAACTATATTTTCTTATAGGGTAACATAATTATGCTGGTGAACGTTTTCTAGAGTTTTCAGGAACCTAAGGAGGGCGATATGCTCGAAAACGAAGTTTTGTCTAATATCCGTGACAGAAAGATGGTGTTTAAGTTTAAAGGGGACCCCCTTGAAGAAGAGGAAGTTAATACAGTACTCCAAGCAGGGTACTGGTCCGAGAGTTTTGGAAACTGTCAACCATGGCAGTTCATTGTTATTGATGATGAAGAAACCAAAGAAAGGCTCTACGAGCTGACTAAACGCGTTACGATTTATACAGCGGGGATAAAGAACGCCCCTGTAACAATCGCAATAGCTATCACCGGTTGTGGCACTAGCCATTATATCGAGGAAGGGGCGGTAGCTGCACATAATATGGCGCTTGCTGCTCACAGTATTGGTTTAGGATCCTATTGGCTTGACGTATATGATTTGGAAAATAGGAAGAGTTCTGTAGAAGCTGAAGCGAAGGAATTGCTTGGAATCCCCCAAGAAATGAGGCTTACATATTTATTGCCGTTGGGTAAACCAGATCAGAAACGAGAAGAGTCGAGAGCTAGACTGCAGGATATGGTCCATTACAATAAATTTGGCAACGAGTAGCGCTTGGTATATATCTAACAACCCCCATTTGAGCAAAGCTAGATGGGGTTGTTAACTTAATTTAAGGGAGTCCCAAATTTTTCAGGTACCAAACAACCTATCACCAGCATCCCCTAGTCCGGGATGAATGTATCCGTTTTCATCTAATCTCTGATCGACTGCTGCAGTGTAGATAGGAACCTTCGAGTGCTCTTGCGAAAAGTTTTTAATACCTTCAGGTGCAGCCACCAGGCAGAGAAATTGAACGTTTTGTCCTCCTTCTTCTTTGACAATCTTTACTCCCGCTCTAGCAGTGCCTCCCGTGGCAAGCATAGGGTCGACCACGATGATCTGGAATTCGGGTAATGATTGGGGGAGCTTTTTGTAATATTCAACTGGATTTAAAGTTTCCTCGTTACGATATAATCCTATATGACCTACGCGAGCTTTTGGTAGGAGATTTAATACTCCTTCAAGCATTCCAACTCCGGCTCTGAGAATAGGAACTAGGGCAACTTTTGTTGCCATGGTTTGAACTGTGGTCTGTTCTAATGGAGTTTCTATTACTGTGTCTTCGAGCGGGTAGTTTCTGGTTATTTCGTATACCATCAAAGTAGTTAGCTCTTCAAGAATCAAACGGAAATCTTGGTTGTCCGTATTTTTGTCTCTCAAGTAGGAAAGCTTGTTTTGTATAAGGGGGTGTCTGACTACGTTTAAGTTTTTACTCTCCATAGTCAGCTGATCACTCCAGCTTCAACCAATAGATCTTCCAGGTTTGGCGTTCCTAATTCCTGTAATTCGTACTTTACTCGGGTAGTAGGAACCTCAAAGTCTATTAACCGTCTAAGGTCTATGGGTGTGCCAATGACGACAGATTCTGGAGAGCAATTCCGAATTGTCTTTTCTAGATCCTGAACTTGCTTTGAGCCATACCCCATTGCAGGTAAAAGTTCAGGTATATGAGGATACTGATTAAATGTATCTATGAGTGATCCAGCGGCATGGGGTTTTGGATCGATTAGGTGCTCGGCTCCATATTTTCTTGCAGCCAGTGTTCCCGCCCCAAGATCCATGCCACCGTGAGTGAGTGTAGGACCATCTTCGATGACCAATACATGTCTATCCTTGATAACTTGAGGGTTTTCTACTGCTATAGGGGAAGTCGCCTCAACTATCCTTGCTGTGGGATTGAATTTCACTACGTTTTCTCTAACTTTGTTTACTTGTTCCGGGGTTGCTGTCTCTACTTTATTGATGATTACAGCGTCGGCCATTCTAATGCTTACGTTCCCAGGATAGTAGGTTTTTTCATCACCCGCCCGAAGGGGATCCGCTAGAACTAGGTTATAATCTGCTTTGTAAAATGAGAAATCGTTATTCCCTCCGTCCCAGACGATGACGTCAGCTTCTTGCTCTGCCTGGCGAAGGATTTCCCCGTAATCTACCCCGGCGTAAACAATATTTCCTCGGTCTATGTGTGGCTCATATTCCTCGCGCTCTTCTATTGTGCAGTCATGTTTATCCATATCGGAATAATTTTCAAACCTTTGGACTTTCTGGGCCGCCAAATCCCCGTAGGGCATAGGGTGTCTTATGACTGCGACCACCTTTCCTCTGTCTCGCAGGATATCGGTAATTTTTCTGGTGGTTTGGCTTTTTCCAGATCCTGTTCGGACTGCAGTTATAGAAATCAAAGGTTTTGAAGACTCTAGTGTCGTGTGGGCTGGACTGAGCAATTTGAAGTCTGCCCCAGATGCATTTACTAGCGATGCTCGCTCCATGACGTATTGATGAGGGACATCACTATATGAAAAGACTACTTCGTCGACGTCGTATTCGTCGATCAACGCCGGCAGTTCTTCTTCGTGTTTAATTGGTATACCCTCAGGATAGAGATCCCCGGCCAATTCAGCTGGATACTTGCGACCTGAGATTTCAGGAATTTGAGTTGCGGTAAATGCTACCACGTTGTAATCGTTGTTATCACGAAAATAAGTATTGAAATTGTGAAAATCTCTACCAGCAGCACCCATTATAACAACTGTTTTCAAGGTAATACCCCCTCTACGGTTAATGATTGGTTATTTTCTTGAAACGAACCTGCTTTTTTGATGAGATTGTCACAAAACTTGCTGCTATTTTACGAGTTAACTTGGTAAACTATAACCTTAAATTTGGATAAGTGCCAGTTGATGACGTAAACTAAAAACATAATGATGAACATTCTTATTACTGACATCGATAACACAATTGCTGATCCGAGAGAGCGAATGAAGCGGTCACTGAAGGAGATAAACAGAGTAGATGTATACGAAAAAACCATGGGAAGATTTGGTGGCTTTCGCAAGTTTCTTAATGAGTCTGAGTTGGACAGATTATGGAAGCTGGTCTTATCTGATAAATATTTACATCTCGATGTACCGGAACACACTTCCATACGCGTGCTAAATAGGCTCAGAGAACGTGGCGTGCGTATTGTTTATCTTACAGGTCGTCATGATGTGAATGGGGATAGCATGAGGCCTGGCACCGAGCAATGGTTGCAGGAGCACAAATTTCCCGATCCAAATTGTGGGGACGTTAGGTTGATGATGAAGCCTTCACGTAAGATGGATGACAGGGAATTTAAACTAAATGCATTAAGAAACTTGCTGGAGGAATCTACTGACCTAAATAGCCAGGACTCATATGGGATTGGTGATATGCCGGGTGACGCCTTTGTTTATAGTCAAGTGGGGTTAAAACCCATTTTGATTGACTGGTTAGGTCTTTTTCCCCGTAAAGAACTGCTTCAATCGGCCCCGGATGTTCGGCTGGTAGAAGACTGGACTGAGGTAGAATCTACTTTTACCTAGGTTGAGCGATTGTAGGTTTTTTTAGCGGTTTTTCTTTAAATGAAATTTTTCTGCTAATTTTTTTTCAACTACTGTTGGTACGAATGTACTTACATCTCCTCCGAGCTGTTTTACCTCTTTAACTATACTTGAGCTAAGAAAGGAGAATTTGCCAGAGGTCATCAGAAAAACGGACTCAATTTCCGGCGCTAGATCTCTGTTTGTTAGCGCCATTTGAAATTCGTATTCGAAGTCAGAATTTGCCCGTAGTCCCCTGACAATTGATTTTCGGTTGTATTTTTTCGCACAATTAACCAGCAGGCCCGAAAAGGTGATAACTTTTGACACGTTAATATCTTCTTTGATAGTTGTCTTTTCTACAAGCCTCTTGCGCGTGTTTGGTGAAAATAATGTCTCCTTCCGTGGATTTTCAACTACTCCCACGATTAAGTCATCAAATATTTTTTCGGCACGTTCAATGATATCAAGGTGTCCATAAGTTATCGGATCGAAACTGCCTGGGTAAATTGCCTTTGGCATAGTTGTGACCTCCATGTTGTTGCGGGACGTTTTGTATGTTATTCTCGGATAAACAGAGCGTTGACAGATATACTGTACAACAAACAATAATAAGATAAGCAACTCAAGTTTGCATCATTGGGTGAATAGATTTTTGACTATGGAAAGAGTTATTCCTTTCTAGATACTATATTGAATAATTGGTATAATGATGCGCTAAGAAATTCGACATGTTGGTATTTTCAGACTGTTCTACCTTTAGTTCAATGTCTGTAAGTAGATTTTCCTACGGTCACCGTCTAGTTCAGTACAAACAGACGGTGACCGCGGTCGGGAGGGATAATGAATGGCTGAAGTAAGGTTAGAAAATGTGACGAAGAAATTTGGCGATTTAAAGGCCGTTAATAACGCTAGCCTTAGAATTGAAGACTCTGAGTTTATCGTCCTTGTTGGGCCGTCTGGTTGTGGTAAGACCACCACTTTACGGTGTGTCGCCGGTCTCGAAGAACCTACTGAAGGGGAAGTGTATATTGGGGATCAGGTCGTCAACGGCGTGCCTCCAAAAGATAGAGATATCGCCATGGTCTTTCAGAATTATGCGTTATATCCCCACATGGATGTTTATAACAATATTGCCTTTGGCCTAAAACTTAGAAAGCTTCCCAAAGATGAGATAGAGGAACGGGTTAACAAGACTGCAAAGTTATTGGGCATAGAAGGTAAGCTCAAGTCAAAACCCAAAGAATTATCTGGAGGCCAGCGGCAAAGGGTTGCAGTTGGAAGAGCAATAGCTAGAAATCCGAAAGTTTTCTTGTTTGATGAGCCGCTATCTAACCTTGATGCTAAGCTTCGAGTTCAGATGAGAGCGGAGCTTCAGGAATTGCACCATGATTTGGCGACTACCTCTATGTACGTAACCCACGATCAGGTGGAAGCAATGACTTTAGGCAACCGTGTGGCGGTGATTGATGAGGGGGTTATTCAACAGTACGCTCCCCCTCAGGAAATCTACGACCATCCCAATAATCAGTTTGTGGCTGGATTTATCGGTAGCCCGTCTATGAACTTCCTAGTTGCTCAATTGGTTGAACAAAATGGTCATTTAACCATCAAAGGGGAAGGTTTCAGCTTGGTCTTGCCGGATGAATTTACCAAAGAGCTTGAGGATAGGAAAGGCGAGGAAGTGACATTTGGTGTCCGACCTGAAGACTTGGTGTCCGAGGAAACTGCTCATGACAGGTCCGAAGGAACTGATATGGATGTACATATCCTGGTTACAGAGCCTTTAGGTGATGAGATACTTGTTCACGCAGAAGTGGCCGACGAGGAAATTGTTGCTCAGTTGGATCCCAGGATTGATGTAGCGCCAGATCAGGATCTCAAGCTTTACGCGAATATGCAGTATACTCATGTATTCGACAACGAGACCGGGGATGCGTTAATTTAGCCTCAGCGAACCCTCGGGGGAAGTTATATCATCTTTCCTTCATTCTGGATAGCGGAGTGTTATTTTAATTCAAATGCAGTAGTGGTCTGGTTATGAAATTTACCCGGTTATTCCAATTTTTAAGAGACTCCGTGATTGACGGCCTTGTAATTATACTGCCAGTTACCATCACCGGGTATTTGCTTTGGCTTGGTTATAATTTAATTGATAGGTTTTTCGGTCGGGGAACTGTTATTGGAGCTCGACTGAGTCATTCTCTTGAAAGACTCTTTGGGATTGAATGGATACCCGGTTTAAGTGTTATCTATACGGTCATAGTTATCTTGCTGTTTGGGCTGATCTCACGGATATACCTTGGACGACTGGCGCAGCGCTATTTAAACCTTCTTCTCCAGAAGCTTCCTCTCGTGAAGCGAATCTATCAACCTGCTCAAGAAATTTCAGAGGCCATCCTCGGCCGAGGTGCCTTTTCCTCTTTTGAGGAAGCAGTTATGTTTGAATATCCAAGGCCAGGTAGCTATACAGTGGGTTTCGTCACCAACCACATCGGTGATAAAGTTGCAATTTATATATTTAGTGCCCCTAATCCGTTTACCGGTAAACTGTTCTTGTTACCGGAAGAAGATGTTACCTATCTGGATATGACTGTCGAGGAAGGTATTAAGTTGGTTGTTTCTATGGGTATTTCTTCCCCGGATAACGATGGTAGAGTCGATGCAATTAGTGGTGGTCTTGCTAACCAAGGTTCAAACAATGGGTGAACTTAATTGATCCCAATCCGTGATAAACGACCCAGCTACAGGTTTTCCTGGGTCACAGTGACGTTAATCGGCATTTGTGTAGTTGTTTTTCTATTTGAGCTGAGCTTGAGTAGCCAGCAAAATCTGGTGATCAATTTGTCCAAGTGGAAGGAGTACGATGTTCTCCCTCTTGATGACGCGAGGCTGGGGCAAACCAGGATACAGGGGTACCGGATCTCGCCCAAAAGTAACTTTTTTTTAAAGTACGGCGCGGTACCTGGAGAGATATCCAACTTTGCGGATTTTCCTCCCATGGTAAGTTTTCCTGTTATTTTAACTTTAATTACTTCCACTTTCGTGCACGGAGGGTTCTTCCATCTAGCTGGAAATATGCTTTTTCTCTGGATTTTTGGAGATAACGTCGAGGATGCAATGGGCCCTTTCCGATTTGCTGCGTTTTACTTTCTATCTGGTATCGCTGGGGGATTGTTGCAGATAGTGGCCAGCCCCGGAAGCGGAATACCTATGGTTGGAGCTTCGGGGGCGATCGCCGGGGTCATGGCTGCCTATTTATTACTTTATCCAAACTCGAGAATCGTCACTCTCCTCCCGGTATTTTTTTTCTTTACTTTTATCGAAATTCCCGCATTCATTATGGTGGGTTTATGGTTTTTGTTTGAGTTAGTTCGTGCAGTCGGCGAACCGGTAGGTCAAGTAGCACGTCTGGCACACGTTGGTGGCTTTATTGCTGGTGGTTTAATGACACCCTATTTCAAGAGTGAAGTCGAAAAGATACGGCTTTTTGATTATTTTAGGTGATTTTTGGCCTGGGTTTTGGCCAGAAGTCTGAAAGTTCATTATTACGGGAAACTTGACTAGAACAGCGACTCGTAATTTTGAGGACTGAGCAGTAGTCCTCTTTTTTTACGAATTTCACGAGATTAGAGTAAAAAAACTACTTCATCTCCTCGGCTAATTTTGGTGAGAAGTGCTCCAAAGACGTCTCCTGATTCAGTGCCAGGATGTAGTTCTGAGATCACTACATAATGCATTTGAGAGTACTTTGATAGTTCTCTATCAAGGTGTGTAATTGGAGTTGGTTGATTTGGTTACAGCAAGTAACTATACTTTAGCCTAAGCCAGGGTGGCGGAATTGGCAGACGCGCGGGACTCAAAATCCCGTGGTTCTTATGAACCGTGCGGGTTCGACTCCCGCCCTTGGCACCATAGCAAGTACTTAAATTGCCTTTTTTACCTTTCCACTTTTGATACAATCAGTACACACTGTCATCCTTACTTTTTTACCGTCTTTCCAAACCTTTATTGTTTGTAGGTTTGGTTTTCTCTTCGTATTTGTCCTGTGATTAGAGTTGCTAACGTTCTTTCCAAAGCTAGATCCTTTCCCGCAAATCTCGCATTTGTTACCCATTTGAATCACCTTTATTGTTTGTTGCCCAATTTAGCTCGGCTATAGGTCGTTGAGCGTAAAGTGGTTCTATTGTAGTCAGTTGATTAAGATTGTCGTCCATTTTTTCACCTATGAATCCTACTTGTGCCCCAGAAGGGTAGTTGAGCTTACTACCTTTTGCAAAAGTGACGTTTTCGAATTCTTTAAGACTGTCGAGGTTCTGTGCCAATCCGTCTCCAACCATCAGAACGGATTTGCTAAGGTTACCGCGGCCAAATTTATTCTTTAACGTGGTTCTCAGGTTTTCGATTGAAATCGAATCTTCTGTCAGGATTTTCTTTCCTTTGTTGTTGAAAACTGCGTAATAAACTAAATTTCTTCGATCTTTGATTACCGTGCACACAGGCCCGTTGTAGTTGGAGACCCTGCTGTAGTAACAATCGGTTAATGGAACGCCTACAACAGGTATCCGTAATCCGTGAGCTAACCCTTTGGCCGTGCTTATTCCTATTCTCAGGCCTGTAAAAGATCCTGGTCCAATGGAAACTGCAATTTTATTTAATTGACTAAGCTCCGTATTTGTCTCCTCAAGCAATAGGTCAAGGTTAGGAAGCAGCCTCTCGGACTGGCTTTCCTTTGCATGAAACGTAAATTCACCAATTAGCTTGCTTCCTGAAATTAAGCCTATTGTGCCAAAGTTCGTAGATGTGTCAATTCCTAAAGTGGTCATAAAATATCAAAGTAAGTTGCTAAGTTAACTTGACCGTATCTGCCAAAGTTGGCAAATTTTAACACAATCAGACGATGCCTTCAATGATGGGTCTCAATGAGCGTTCTATACTCGAATCAAGTGTCTCTGTGACATACATCGTAATCCTTTATTTGCCGAAGACTGATGGATGCTCCTTACCAAAACTTGCCGAGGAAGCCCTTCAGCTTGCTGGGGGGATGACTCGGCTGGTTTTTGTCCAGCAGTCAATCGAGATATGGACCTTGGCAAAAGTATCCTTAGTTGAACCTGCTGGGCAAAGTAAACAGGAAAAGCCTTGATTCGATTTAGGCAAGTTAGTCTCCTC
>Ga0102934_1001605_pt1 | contig 15810 bp, 10 predicted proteins | sample SalPonR2_A_D1_MG_FD_78175 | JGI IMG/M metagenome (GOLD analysis project Ga0102934, IMG submission 78175) | Salt pond soil microbial communities from South San Francisco under conditions of wetland restoration - Salt Pond MetaG R2_A_D1_MG | ecosystem: Environmental > Aquatic > Marine > Intertidal... | reverse complement strand
GCGGCACCTACCTCTTACGGGAGCAACCGGCGCAACTCGCCGTGCACCCAGAAACAGGAAACTGCCTCGGCGTCTTGGACAGGAAGGGAGCGGCGATCAAGTGCGAACATGTCGTTTTGGGACAAGGGAACATGCCGGCGGAATGGAGGGGAAGACGGCGGAGGGGCGGGGTGGACCTCCGCCTGGGCCCGGAAGGAGGAAGTGGGGGGCGATCACTCGTGCGTCGGGTGGTGCTACTGGACTGTGCTCCTGCCGCCTTGTCGTGGAAGACGGGAGGGATGGGAGGGGGGCCTGGTGATGACCAAGCGGAGGAGGGCGCTCGCACGGAGACAGGAACTTGTGGTGGGGTTATGCCACCAGGGACGGTACCAGGCTGCTCAGGTGACCATCCCGACCACTCCCACCCCGCGGTTCACTTCTATTGTGTCGATCCTGCCGCCCGATGCTCCCCTCCGGGTACCTTTATCCTCTACCTGGCCACCATCAGCTCGAGCCGCAGCAGCGAAGGAGAGGGTGGGAACTCAGATGAGACGAGCACGGCGGCCGCCCGACTCTTGAAAGCTGCCACTTGCATCCTGATTGACTCCCCTGGAGAGCACGTCTTATGGGCTGTCACCTACGAACAACCTCTGGGTGGCTTGTCCGACCCGGAGGGGAAGGAGGCATGTGGGGAAATTCCTTCGGGGCCCCCACCCCCGTGTGCCTCGTCCCCCCCGTCTCCCTCCGTCGCCAAGAACGTCCTGACCGTCGAACGCATAGCTCCTGAATTCTACTTGGACTCACCCTTGAAGCAAGCACGGCATCTCTTTGAATCTATTTGTCCAGGAGAAGCTTTTCTACCGGCCGAGGTTCCCGAGGGAGTGCTGCCCTTCGATGTCGCAACTACGGACGGAGGAGATGACCATGAAGAAGCCCTACTAGAGGAAGCCATGACATCGCTTAACTTGCAGAAGAAAACTTATCCAGCGAACGAGGTGACGGGAACCGGAAGGGGGCATGGGTTAGAGCACAAGAAAGAGGAAAGGAATACTTAAATGAAAAAGCGACAGTTATGATTTAACCCTATTGCTTCAAGAGACTTGTGATGAGTTATTTCTGGTCTTCATATTAATTTGTTCCATTTTGTCCTGGTATACAGATATGTATATGTCATTTCCAGCTTTAGAAATCTCTCTGACCATCTATCCAAGGCCACATCTACTGGTCCCGTGGTGTAAAGAGCTGTTTCTCAGCATCCGACTGTTCCATGCTCACACTTGTTCATCCCCCTTGACAAACCAGTCGTAATTTGCCCTCGAAAGGGCAATGTGTAAATCCCTACTCGCATTTGAACCAAACAGAAAACTAATTTCCTACTGAAGTCTTTCTGAGGACGGGAGGTAAACATACTTGAAGGACAGAGGGGCACGATCGCGCCAAAATTCGTTTCTATTGACATGCTCAAGTTGTAACGATTTTTTTGTTTCAAGGAATGTAGAAAGTTTGAATTAAAAAATCGTTTTGAATTTTTGGCCCATCCATCTCGTTAATGCTCCAGGCAGCGACTCGTCTGCTTGCCTGCTCGCCAAAGGCGACGGGTCGCACTCGTATATTGCTGACTTGAAAATCGTCCAATGCCAATATCCAACACGATGCAAACAAAGAGCGCAACAAAGGGAATGCTGCGGTCTGATAAGGCATACTACGTGCTCGTTTTGTTTTTGGTAGCTCCCTTGGAAACCATGGCACGCGCTAGATCTGCTGGCTGCGTCATTCTTCCTGCGTTCAATCGAATGTCCACAACAACTATGTCGAGGCTCTGCGCAGACAGTCAAAAACTTGCTGAATTTTTGGATGGATGTAAAAACATTGTAGCGGTTACAGGGGCCGGAATCAGCACGGAAAGCGGCATCCCAGGTTAGTATAGGGGAGGAGGTTAGAGATAGTCCACTTCTGATCATCTGACTTATTTATTTCTCCGTCTATCTTACACGTATCCTGAAGACTACAGGTCCCCGACTGGTTCATTTTCTCGCGGATTCAAGCCCATGGTACATGATGAATTCATCAGCAAGCCAGTCAAGAGATCTCGCTACTGGGCGCGCTCGATGCTTGGCTACCATCGTTTTTCTCGTGCCCAGCCCAACAAAGGCCATCGAGCGTTAGCAGCCCTTGAGAACGATGTGGGAACGCTGGGTCTCATCATCAGCCAAAATGTTGACGTACGTGGCGGGGTCCGGGAGTACGATAAGTAGAAGGAAGCGCGAGCGCAGCACAAAGGTTCCCCCATTCGTGATGTTTCTCGGTGGAGGGCTGGTTTCGTGATCGACGACTCACGTGACTGCCACAAGACAGGGTCTCCATCAAAGAGCCGGGTCCAAGCGTGTGCTGGATCTGCATGGGCGCAACGACCGGATCGTATGCCTGAGCTGCGGGCTGCAGATCCCTCGGCGCGGTTTTCAGGCAGCCTTAGAGGAGCTAAACCAGCAGTGGGTGCGACAGAACGTCCCTGCGACAACCTTGGAAATGTTCAGCGACGGAGACGTGGACCTTGAGAACGCAGTGTTCGAAGACTTCGCGGTCCCGTCCTGCAAGGCATGCGGGGGGGTCCTGAAGCCCGCCGTCGTCTTCTATGGGGACGTGGTGCCTTCGGCCGTGGTCCAGGAGGCATTCGCCGCCGTGGACGCCGCAGACGCCGTACTGGTGGCGGGGACAAGTTTGATGGTTTATAGCAGCTGGCGCTTTGTCCTTGACGCGGCTAAGAAGGGGAAGCCCATCCTGGTGGTGAACCAGGGGCAGACTCGGGCCGAGCGGGAGGGGGTGCCGCATCTGAAGATCGAGAAGGGATGTGGAGAGGTCTTGGAGGGGGCAGTGCAGGCGTTGCTAGGAAGTCGGGTGGAGCAATGCGAGGGAAAATAGAGGCAGCATAATCCGGGCGTTCCGGGAATGTGTCAACAAGGCCCCACAGGGATGTGATGCGCTCAGAGGGGCGATGTCTAAACCGAAATCAATGATTAAATCCATACCATAGACGAGGCCATTCAACCAAAGGAATAAAAAATAAAACACTCATCCTCCTTTCTCGGAGCCCCATGAATTCTTTCATGTACCCAAAAAATCTGGTCACCTCCTTCGACCGACTTTTCTTGCCGCCCGTTCACCTACCCCGCCCTGGACTCTCCGCCTGTCTTCCTGCCCCAGTGTCCCCAGAAGTGGTTCTGCATGAAGCCCACCACGTCGAAGAGGGTGTGCACAAGGATCGGCACCCATAGGTTGCAATACCGAAGTTGTAGGCAGCCCAAGTACACGGAGAGGACCAGGGCGAGGAGGAAATAACGAGGCGTGGCGGCGTGTAGGGCGGCGAAGATGAGGGAAGAAATACCCAGACCCCACATGGGCTGACCCGTGGCTTGAGCGAATATGGGCTGAAGCGCTCCGCGGAAGGCGACTTCCTCCCCCATCCCCGCAGAGAGACTAAGGAGGACGGAGATGGCGATCACCACCGCCGGTCGCTTGTTGGCCGTGTCCGAGCCGAAGATTCCTTCCAAGGACTCCCGCAACATGTCCTCGATCTCGCGTCCGCTCGTGAGGTGGAGCAAGAGGGCGGGGAGAGTGAGGAGGGCGCTGACCGCGGCCAGGGGTCCAAAGCCGGAGGCGGCCTTGGCGGTGGCGAGCGGGTTGATCTTAAACACGTGCCCCAAGGGGAAGGCTAAAAGGCCCAGCAACAGCTCGCCGGCTACTAACGCTGCAATGGTCTTGTAGTTTGGGGAGCGTGGAATGGCAGGAGGAGGTATGGAGGGCTGGTCCCATGGGATGACTTCAGGAGATGGCGCCTCGCTGTCAGGAGGTTTTTGTTGGAAAAGAGGCTGCCGCTTCTGACATGGAAAACCGGTGCGAGAGGTCGTGGTGGCAAAAGAAGAGGAACTACGCGGCGATGGAGCGTGTGGGAATTGAAAAGGTGACGTGCAGGGGCGAGAACTCAGGTGGATGAAGCCCGCCCCGCGCGTCAGTGGAATGATAGTAAGTAGCAGCAGAGCAGGTAGGACATTGAGGACGTGATTTAAGCCCATGTCACTCTGTGATGATCGTCAACAATGATGTGTCACTGAGAAACAAAAACGACGGCGTAGAAGCCGGTAAACACTCGTGCGTGGGTGACGGCAAGGTCAACTTGTCTTTCTGCTCCGATTTTCGGGTCTCGGAGATGCCAAAATGCAGGCGTCAGCGATCAGCTTCCTCGCCCCAGACACATGCCTTCACGCCTGAGACGTAGATCTCCATGCACCTGGGCGTTCCATCGTCACCATGACCCGCATCGCAGGGTCGTGTGTACGCACGAGGCTGTTGGAATGAAGTTTCGACACGTCGAGCGACTTTTTGTTCGCGGGGTGGTGGCCTTGCTGCCCTCTGGTGGCGTCTCCTCTCGAGGCCTAAGTCTTCAGGCAACCAACTCGCGATGTACTCTCAGCGTGTATCGCTCCCGCCACAGCAGGCGTGCTTAAGCGGGTGCCAAGTCAGCCTGCAGTGCAGAACAGAGGGGTACTCGGGTCTCCATGCATGATGCGGGCATTGCTTTGTGTGCGTGTTTAATTTACCGCCGATTTTCCTGAGTAGTAGTCAGTCGTCGGGAGTTCTACCAGCTGTTCGTGTGTCACTTTCTCCTCGCGACACAGAGACCAGGCTTCTTAAGAAAGAAACTTGCCCGCCCCTCGATTGTCCCCAACCATGCTGTTTTCATGCCACCATGTACATGTGCAGCCTTGTGGCAATGTGTGGTGTCGTGCATGTAGTGGGAAGTAACGGGGCAGGTCACAGCGTTTCAAGCTCCCCGCGTTTATTTTTTCGGTGGAACGCGAAGGCATCATCGAGGAAGGCGGTCAATTCCGCAGAAGTTCAGTAGAACCGGTGCATCACTGACCATGGCCATCGTTAATTATTGTGCATCATCACGTACATGACAGGATCGTTGAGTTTTTAAGAAGTGAGCGTGTGTGCTGCCTGCTGCAAGCAACTGCCTCCTTCGCCCTGCCCTGACTCGCGCCTCTATCTGCCGAGTCACCAACAACCTTCGTCCATCGAGCTTGATTTACGCCAAGTCAAACTAGGACGGCGAAATTTATTCAACTATCAGTCAGCGCCTTCCTCTTCGGTAATCCTGTATTTGAAGCATGAAAACAGCTAGCGACAGAGCCTCCATATCAAGAAGGGCTCGGCTCCTATTCACCACGACAGCCGCCTGCGGATTGACGCTGTGCCCTTTGGTGGGGGCATACCACCCTTCTTCTTCCACCATCCGCATGTCCACTGCGACGTACTCGCGCTCGCGGCCCTCCATCAATCCGTACGGTGTTGGTGGAGGCGGTGTTGAGAGCGGCCGCAAACCTGGCGGGGTGGAGTACAATCCGTTTCGACCGACCCCTGAGGGAGGGCAAAGAGGCTCCCTGCCCCCGATGCAGCAGGGACTGGAGGAGCTGACGCCCTTGCCGAAGCTGGCGTGCTCGATGGACAAGATTGATGAGTACCGTGTGGAGGTGGAGAGGGTTCAGAGCCGGATCCAGGAAGCCCTCCGGGAGGGTGATATGCCCAAGGCTCGGGCTCTGTACTACGGCCCCCTCCAGGACGCGCTGAATCTGGACCCCCTGTACTCTTTGCAAAAGCGCCTGGGCAAAGCCAAGGGAAAGAAGGAGAAGGCCTTCTTCAAAGTCTTGCGGGACTTGATGCAACGTGGCAACACGCGCTTTCTGATGAGCACCAACCAGATTGCCGTCCTTCATAAGGGAGGGAACGGGCTCGACCTGGTGGAGGGGCAGCTCAAGTATCTGGGCCCTTCCAAGGAGAGCGTGGAGACCAAATGGAAGCCGGAGTCGTTGGCCACCATGCTTGAGGAAGTGGCGGAGGAGATCGCCACCCGTCCCCCTCCCCCGCCCAGCACGAGCACGGGCTTTGGGGGCCGCCAGCGCAAGAACGTCCCGGGAGGGAACGCGGCGGCCGCCGCCGCTGCTGCTGCGTCCTCGTCGCAACAAGGGACGGGGAGCGGGACCGCGGGAGCGTCGGGCGAGATGCCTTACGCCACCCAGGACGCGTCGACGAGCGGTGCGGAGGAAAAGACCCAGAAGCAGTTCCAAATGCCGACATGGTCCCCGGACGGGCGGTACCTGGCCTTCACAGAGCTGTACCTGAATGCAAACGGGGTGGACACGTGCTGCTTGGTCGTGTACAACGTGAAGGAAGGGAAGGAAGTGGCGCGCAAGACCTTGCCCAACGCACCGCACATGATCCAGTTCATGCCCGACTCAGACGCAATCATCTACCTGCAGAACCAGCACGACAACATATCTGTCTGCTCCATGGTCTCGGTCCGGGAACTCATGAGCGGTCAGGAAGTGGAGCGGGTCATCGACGAAGGTATGCCCTTGTTCTTTGCCACCTCCAAGTACAACTCGGACCGCTACTCGCTGGTGATGAACAACGGGAAGCGGAACGGGCTGTACCGGTATTTAGGAGACATGACCTTGCCTCGCAAGGCGTGGAAGCAGCTGGCTACGCACGAACGCAAGTTTCGGTCGCCAGAGGTGGCCTCCACCGGCTTGCAGGACTCTGTCATCTTCGTAATGGATAACTACCTGGTGGCGGCCTCTGTGGACGGGCGGTACCGGAAGAACATCTGCCGCGTCCAAGGCTTTTGCACCCTGGCCGTGTCGCCCAACGGGAAGCACATTGCGTTGATGGAAGAAGACGGGGCGACGGGTTTCTACCAGATGAGCATTATCAGCGGCAGGGACGCGACTAATCCGTACGGCGGGACGGCCTATGTCCAGAAGACGTTGCCGATCAACAATGTGGTGGCCTCCTTCTACTTCTCTCCGGACAGTCAGAAGCTCTTGTTGATGGTGACGACGTCGCCTTCGCACGAATTCTCAGTGACCAGGAACACGATGAACCTGGGGGTCTCTCTCACCTGCAAATGGGACGTGTACATGCTGGGCTCAGGGGAAGTCCGCTCCTATGGCATGTTCAACCCCCGGCCCTACCAGCTGAAGGCCTTCATCCCCTTCTTTGACCAGTACCGGAACTCCCTCTCCCCCTGGTCGCCGGACTCGCAGGCATTCTGCTACTGCCAGCGGGAGGGGGCTTTCATCCAGCGCCTCCAGAAGACTGCGGTGCCGGAGGGCTTGAAGAAGGAGATGGACCGGATTCGCCGCGGGAAGCCTGGTCTCATATTCTTGCCCGACATCGACGACGAGTCCTCTGCCTATGCACTGGGTGCGGATTTGGAGGTGCTGACCTGGTCATGGTCCTAGCCCCTTAACCGACAAAGCAGGGACTCCCGGCCTTGTGACAGTGGCAAGGAAAGGGCGTGGCGACGCCTTGCAGATGCACGAGTGGGAGTGTAAGAGAGAATGGAGCAACTGAATTGTTATATACATAGCACTACGAAGAGACGGCGGGCGTTTAATTAAAGACAAGAAAAGGAGAAAACGATAGGAACCCAGGATTGAAAGTTTGGACACGTAGGCGACGACGCGGCGAAGAAAAGGGGACATGGCATTCGATGGCGCTGGGACCCTCGCTCTTGGATGGTGCACAGAAGCAGACCCCATGAAGATGGCCACTCCGGATGCCATATGTAGAGCGGGAGAAGCGCGCATGGCGAGGTGGGTCGGAGGGAGACTGCATGCACGATGCGTTGAGGGTAGAGGCGGAAGGTCGGAGTCGATGGTGGGGACGGATATTGGCACCAGTGGATGCCTCATGTGGGCTGAACGAGAATAGGAGGATGCGCGATACTGGTGGGTCCTTGTGCCCCTTGTGCAGTGGGAGTGGTGTCCACGCCCGCATGCCCGAAGCTGCTTCTTAAATAGATAGGACAGGGCGACACCACCATGTAAACTTAAAAAGGGTCTCAGAATGGTAGGAGAGGTATCAAGCACATTTGTAGATAGGAAAAAGGTCAAGAGGGTCCAGTGACAGGTAAAGCGGAAGGAGGCAGGGGCAGGATGCAAGGCGTATGCTGGAACTCGAGGAGGGAAGGTACGAGGGACAAAGCTTTTATTTTGTTTTATGGCTTCCATTTTTTGCACCTCTGAGAAGGAAAAGGCCGCAGCAGTGTTGAAATGGCAGTGACAGCACCCGTAGCAGTACTAACGGCGGCCTTCAAATAGCAAGAGAGCAATTGAACGTTGGAATCTATCACCATAATGGACCAGCATGGCGGGTGATGTGGGCCTGGAAGGACAAATCGACTTGATTAACAAACAAGCGATGTATCGTTTAACAGATCATTAGATTTGTCGCTATCGGAGCCTAGACTGGGGATATGTTGTGTGGAAGAGAGAGCTGTTGGATTGCTAGCTCTTCCCTCCCTCGGCATCAAAGGCCCCCGAAGTGGGAAAGGAAAACTTAACATCAGAGGAGGGCACCAGGTGGTAAAGAATAAATTCGCGTCTGATTAAGCACACCGCGTACACAACCTTCTCCGTCGAAGGTTGGAGAAGCTCGACAAGTATTGTATCACAAACAAGTGAACATTTACCTAATCTCCGCAATATGAGCCTCCCACTCCCTCCCGTCGAATTCTTGCACGCGTCGATGTCCAGGCACTCCTCCGTCTAAGCACCTCGCATTCACGCTGATCCCTTCCGGATGGGAGCGAGGACGGTAGAAGGATTGCACGCCGCAAATTTTGCAGAAAAAATGAGCCGCGGTGCGTGTATTGAATCTATACTCTGTCAGTGCTGTCTCAGCCATACATTCGAGCTATAAATCTGCAGCCGCAGGAACTCGAAGATGAAGGAACCCAAGCTGTGCGCATCGACTGCAAGTACAGTTCAGGAGTGAGGTATCGACGGGTACTACGCAGGAAAAGCGAACTTGCCCGCAGTGGCACCCGCCGTGGAGGATTTCCGTGGACGGGGTCGCCGTGCCCTGCATTGCTGTAAAAATAGCGGAGAAAGGGGAAAGAGAGAAGGGTGTGGAGGGGACAGAGAATAAATAATCTGCTTGTGAGAGCTTTCTAGTCGGCCAAACGTGTCTTGGCGACAAAGAGTTTTATCGGGGTCCTCGCTCATACAACGGTGTTCACGAGCCGCCTGCGGAGTAAATGCTTTCTAGTTCTTTGTATACCGCTCAGGCATGCACATTGCGCGAGAAAATCTATGGAGGCGTCGACGATGACGCTGCAGCCTGTGCGCGAAGAAGCTCCTTCAGGCTCTCTATGCTTTTGCCCCCCCCCATGCTTGTTCCACCCATCCCCAGGCCAGAAGGGCCTCCATTTTGACTCCCCATTCCATTTTTTTTCCTGCCTGCCTCGACTCGAACGCTGCTCGGTAGGTCTGCGAAGGCGAATACCTCGCCACCCACGCCCAGCCTTTTCAGCTCCTCCTTTTCCGCATCGCTCAGATTGCTTCGACCTTCCACGAGGATCAAGGGTGCACCGCCAGCCCCTGCCCCCTCCCGCCGCGCTTGTAAACTTGCCTGCACGACGGGGTCTTGAAGCCATTCTACCGCCCGATGCTTCGATCCTGAGTTGCTGCCCATGGTGGCCCAGTTGCGGTCATCAATCGTTAGGACCGACGTTTGATTCAGGGGCAGCGCCGCCGCACGACGGAGCTGGGAGAGGGAGGCGACGGAGATTATGGGGGTAAGGCTTAGGGTCTGACATATTTTGACCTGGTACTGCAAGTCCTCGTCCGAAAGGATGCTTAGTTGGCCCATTTTGACCCCGTCCGCCCCAAACAGCTTGGCCAGATAGAGTTGGTACGGATATAGGACTAAATCATCCGCCACGACAGGCACCCGGGCCTCTCGAAGGGCATCTTTCACCTCTCGCACGTGCTGGTACTTCCCTCCGTAATAGGTCTGATCCACCCGGACGGCCACGGCCCCCGCTTGGCCTCCTGCAATGGTGGCCCGCGCCGCTTGCTCTGGGTCGTACAAGGGAGCCAGGACTCCATGGAAAGGCGTGCCCCGCGAGATGTCCCCCAGGACCGCCCACTTGTCTCCCTCCGCCGTTTGTGCTTTGAGGGCCTCGGTCACGTCCAACCCCCGCGCCTTGGCCTGCACGGCGGCGTCTGGGTTCTTGATCATCATCATCACGGTCCGCATCAAGTTCATGAGAGGGGCGTCCTCCCGGACGAAGTAAAGCTCCCGCTCCTTGGTCCACACCATACTTTCGAACAAGCTTCCGGGGTAGACGCTTTCCTCCCTCACGTTCCAAGCCATGTTGTCGACGCGGACGTCGGTCCCAATCAGGGCCGCCTGTCGGTTTACGGCCACCTCTCCCGTCGCCTCATCCATCACCGGTCGCTGCGGGTCAAAGGGCATGTCCAACGGACTGGGCTTCGTGTTCGAGGCTCCTGCGCCAGGGAGACCCCGGTCGCGAAAGCGGATCTCCCGCAGGTCCCGGCGCTTGGCCTTGCAAGCCAACACATGCACCACCAAAGTCTCATGGTAAAGCGCCGAGCTTCTCGTCATCACCAGAGGGGCGAATTGGGCCGTATCCATGACAAGTCCGGCTATGGGAGTACCCGCCAGGGTATCACCAAGCGCCTCTCCGAAGTCCTGGCCGATCCCCTGGCTGGGGTAGGCCGCGTCTTTGGCGAGGAGCACACCCGCGGGCCGGAATTTCGTCACGCCCAACTCCGCCTTGCCCCATTCGTCGTCCACCTCTCTCCGCAACGCCCCCACCAGGTCCATCTCTCCTTCATGCGTGCTGCCCGTGTCTTCCGCGTAGATGCTCAAGAATTGTCCTTTCCGGGCGACGCGACCTGCCAGCCTCAAGCTACCATCGCTGCCAAATACCCATCCCGCCGGCAGCATGGCCGCTGGCTCCTGACTGCCACGCACACTCACCAAACTCCAGCGGTCTGCACCCTGTCGAGCGCCGCCCGGACTCTCAGCTGCCGACATGTCCGCCTCCTCGTCCACATCGCCCAGACCCAACGCCCTGGCCTCTTCCCCTTCCAGCACCGCCTGCAAACCCGCTTCCACAGGAGTCTGCCGGACGCCTCCGGGAGTCGACACTTCCATGATCGTCTTCCCGTCTTCGCTCACAGACTCGACCCGGTACGTGGATGTGTTGGGCACGCGCTTTACCCTTTGATTGACGAAGGTTAAGGCGCGGATGTCACCGAGCAGGGCCAGGCCCAACAGCCCGTTCCCTTCTTCTTGGAAGATCCGTGCGCCCTGAGGGGACCCGGGCCCGCCTTCGCGACTGAACAAGACAACGCCGTCGGACAATCCACCAATGCGGGCGGTGCCGGGGTAGGTCCGGTCCAGGCCTTGCAAGGCAGCTTGGGCGAGGGAGGCGTCCTCCAGGCTCCCGAGGAGCAAAATGACCGGCGGGTCTTTATACGCCTCGTTCACCGTCACCCCCACGCGTTGCTCCCACTTCTTGTCTGGGCCCAGAAAACTGTTGGCAGCAGCCGCGGAGGAGACTTCTCCTACATTTTCCTCGTCGGTGCCGCCCTGGTTCTGGCCTCCTACGGGAACCTCCTGGCCGCTCGCCTCCGCCGCACCCTGCGCTTTCCACAAACGCAACTCTTCCTCGCCGATGTAGAAGCCGCGGCCTGCGACAGAGGGAATGGACGCCAACGTCACGCTGATGAAGGGCAGGCCATCCTCTCCGACCAGGCGGGCGCCAAGACCCTCGAATGCAGGCCTTACGGCCTCTCCCAGTGATTGACCGGCCCACCCAAGTACACGCGTGTGGCCCGGTAAGGCCTGCGCCAGGTGCGTGAGAACTGCATCGATCTCGGATGTATCTGACGAGCGGATAGCGACAATGGCGAGGTCTATGGAAGCGCACGCTGGGAGTTGATACAGAGCCTGCTGGAGGGTTTCGTCCACAGCCTCCCGCACAGAAAGTGACTCAGTCAAAACCTGCGCAGCGGAGCCGAATGCATGGGGATGATCGTAGCGTGCCTTGCCAAAGTAATCGTCCCAGTTCAATTGTCGATTCTTCTCATGCATTCGGAAAAAATTGTCGATCATAAATAGAGGCCTCGCACGTCTACAGCTAGGGCGATGAGGACTAAGAGGAGGTCCTGGAAAAATGGGTGCCGTGACGGTATTTCCATGGGGAACAAACGCCTGCACTAGGACGCCCGTCAATGTCGCAATCAGGCAGAAGAGTAAGGATTGCCTGTGCTGCGAATGTTGTAGGTTTGCCCGCCACGCCGAGAGCTTCATGATTATTGTGGTACCTGCGGCTCGAACGCCTGACGTTCTCACAGTTTAGTCGTGTTTGCGCCGCTCTCCTTCCCTTTCCCCTGCGAGTCCTGTAGGTGGACGCAACGAGAGGTCATGATTCGACAACACACCGCACCTTTTTAATTCTTTCGTGACTGTCGGGATTGTGACCACATTTTCGGGGGCGCCTGAAGATAGCTGGAAATCGCCAGCTGCGTGTCGCCCAAGAGAGGCGTTCTGACCGCTTCTCAACTCAAGTCTGCCACCCTAGTTCCCATGTTCAACCTTTTCATGAAGACGTGCATTTTTGCTTTTGACAGGGGGAGAATACACGCGTCGCCACGGAAAAGTCTGAGAAGCATTAGGTTTCTCAAGGTTATTGCGCGGCGAGCAAAGCATGGAGCTGGTAAAGGACGCAGCAAACGCGGTTCCCCCCCTAAGACGAGTTACCGCGCATATTTTACGGGGACGCAATGCCACCTCCAAATACTTCCGTTTGTGGATTCTATCTACAATGCTCGTCCTACATCTGTTGCCAGGACTCATGACTGTCGTTACGGCTGACGATGGCTTGGAAGCTCAGGACACGGCGCGAGCATCTTGCGATTCGGACATGACTAGTAGCAGGAAGCGCAGCAGCCGCGGCATTAGTGTCGGTGGCAGCCGCTTTTTGAGCAGGAAACGAGGCACGGCCGGCAAGCATGTACTTATGGTCTCGATCAATGAATTGAGCCACATTAAACCTTTGACCGCCCTGGCACGTGAATTGCTGCAGAGAGGGCACCACATCACATTCGTCGCACCTGAGTCGTGCTTACTCAACACTGCCTTCACCTCCACCGACAAGTTCGCAACGGAAGCACCTTGCCAAATCGATACGAAGGGGTGGATGTCAAAATATTTGCCAAAAGCGACCTTTGTGAGCGCGGGCGCCGCCTTGACGTCGGCGGAAAAGGAAGCAGCCACCCCCCGAGACTTGAGGCGGGCGGTCCTCTACGCCCTGCACACGGTGTCCGACGTGAATGAGGCGTTGCTCACGCGGCTTCTCCGCACCTTCAGTCCAGCCTCCAACTCTTCCGGCGGCATGCACGGTGGAGAGGACGAAGGCCAGGTGGCGCGGCTCCCGGCGCCGGACATGATGGTGGCGGACTTCCTGACCACCGCCGCAGTGGACGCAGCCGAGGCCCTGGGTGTCCCTCTGATCGCCAACAATCCTTTCCCCATATGCCATGACCTAACGGAGCCACAAGGCATCCTGGTGCCCGTGCACGCCTTCCCAGCCCCTCTCCGGAGTCTGACCACGTTCAAAGGCCGCATCGCCAACCTGATCAACCACTTCCTGTGGCTCGGGGTGGGGCTCTACGCTGCCCGGCTTCGGAATCTGACCCGCTCTAAGCACGGCCTCCCCGCGCTCCCCTGTCTGGAGCAAATGGCGTTTCGAGGCAGCGCCTTGGAAGCCCGGGCCTGGATATTGCAGAACACGGTCTTCGGGTTGGAGATCCCCCGGGTGGTGGACCCGCGCACCCACATGCTCGGGCCGCTGCTGCTGCCCTTCGGGGGCGAGGCCTGCACTCCGGGCAAGGCCGAGAGAGACTGCCGCGCGGCGCTCAAGTGGCTGGGCAAGGGGAGGTCGGAGCGGCCCGTCCTGTACGTGGGCCTTGCCGAGGCCCTGACCCCGGCGCCCATGCCAGTGACCCTGGCCGCCATGAAAGCCCTGGCATCGGACCAAATCGGGCAGCACTACGACGTGCTCTGGGTCCTGGACGAGGAGAGCCGCCTCCGCTTGGACCGACCGGTCCCGGTCCACATGCTGGTGGTCACTGCCGTGAACCAGCGAGCCGTCTTGAGCCACCCGCGGGCCGCCCTTGTCCTGGCCCAACCCGCCCTGGGCCTCATCTCCGAGGTCCTCTGGCACGGCCTGCCCGTCCTGGGGCTCCCGCTCCGAAGCTACGACCGCGGCGCCTGCACCCTGGCCCAGGACGCCGGGGCGGCCGTGTGCCTCCCTCCCTCGGGCCCTGGCGGGTGGCCGGAGGCGGAGAACTTGGTGCGGGCCATCTGGGAGCTGGCACCTCCCCCCCGCCCTCCTGTTGCCCCTTCCGCCCTCGACCCTTCCTTTTCCTTCCCGGGAAGGCCAAGCAACTTCAGGGCCCAGGCCCGCCGACTGGCGATCATCATGCACGCCTCGGGCGGGGTGGCGCGGGCGGCCGACCTGGTGGAACTTGGCATGCGTGTGGGTCTCGCGCACTTGCAACGCCCGAGCCTGGACATTGGGTTTGGGTTGGGAAGCTCCTGGTTGGGGGGTTCGATGGTGGACGTCCGCCTGGTCCTCTTCCTGATCCTTTTGCTCTGTTACTGGACCCTGGCCCTCAGCTACCGGTTGGGGAGACGGCTGCACAAGTGGTGGAGCGTGGTGGGAAGGAAGGCCCAAGGCGTGCGCGGGGTTTCGGAGAGCGACAGAGCCCAGTCCGTGTTGCAGCAACACCAGTACACGCAGAGCAGCCTGCACAATGGCGGGCGGGCGATGGCTACCTCGGCTCCGCCCCCCTTTGGGTCGCTCTCCCCCGCAGCCTCCTCACAGGCGCCCCTCTCGCCCGCGCCCCCGGCCCTTGCTGCGAGCAGCTCCACGCCCAACATGATGATGCCGGGAGGGTCGGGGGGAGAAAAGATGACCCGGCGGGGGGGGGATGCAACCTCCTCTCCCTCCAGCGAACGGAACATGAGCGGAAGGAGTGGCGGAGGGCGTGGAGGAGGAGAGGGAGGAGGAGGGGCAGGGAATGCGCCGAGGGACCGACCGCCGTTGCCCCCGCGGATGACCAATTTTTGAGGAACGGGTGCGAGTGATGGAGCTTGTATTTTAGTCTGTGAGTACCTTGTCGTTGTCCCTCCCAACTCCAAGGCTCGAGAAAGCAGGAGGCAGGGGGAAAGCGTGACGGTGAGGCTGAGTGCTGGGAGCCAAGCACGGCGTGTGGACGCCTTCGAGAAAGTGAGAGTCGCCGGAGATGTCTTCTAGAACCGCAGGAGGCCTCTGCTGACGGAGTAAAATTTTGGGCCGTGGCAAGTGTGAGCAATAGCATGCATAAAAATCAAAACAAACGTGCGCATGCACCCCTCTTCGACGTGGAGATAGTCATACTCTAGACTACTTGTTGCTTCTCTCCCTTCCTTACGCCCCACACCCTATCGGGCGCGGCCCTTCTTCCTGTTCCCTCAGTGGCCCCTTCCGCAGCCTCGCGCTCGTTCCACCCCTTTCTTCTCGTATATCAACACACAACTCTCACTGATGGTGATGAGTTGCGGGAGGGTCTCCTGGACGTGCAAGTCCTGGATCTCGTACCACTGGTCCGAGGCCCGGTTAAACACGTGCACCCGGTAGGTGCCTGGCGGCGTGGCCTCCCCCCGCGCCGCTTCCTTCTTCTCCTGCCCGGGGGGCGAGTCGTGCACTACGTTGGCCACCAGGTCGTACTTGGTCCCCGCCACCTCGTTGAGCACCGCACGCCCTTGCTCCTCCAGATCCTCCCGCTCCACGGCCTCCTTCGCGTCGCCCCCCCCATGCGCCTGTACGAAGCCTTTCAATTCCCCTACGGTCATCGTCTTCAGGCCTTCCTCTGTGGGCAGGCCAGCCTCCGGCAAGAAATAATCCCT
>Ga0102934_1001604_pt1 | contig 15814 bp, 12 predicted proteins | sample SalPonR2_A_D1_MG_FD_78175 | JGI IMG/M metagenome (GOLD analysis project Ga0102934, IMG submission 78175) | Salt pond soil microbial communities from South San Francisco under conditions of wetland restoration - Salt Pond MetaG R2_A_D1_MG | ecosystem: Environmental > Aquatic > Marine > Intertidal... | reverse complement strand
GTGGCCGGGGCCACCCAGAACCTGCTCGACCAGACAGCGGCGGTGGCCGGGTTCGCCCGGTCGTTGCCCGATGCCGGGGACGGGTTCGCGATCCTCGGGCACTCGATGGCCTCCGACGTCATCGTGCGCTATGCCGGTTCCGGCGCCCCGGTCGACGCTACGGTGGCGATCTCGCTGTTCTCGCCGGCGGTCACCGAAGATTCGCCGGAGAATTTCCTGGTCATCGTCGGTGACCTCGAGGGTCGATTGAAGAGCGAGGCGCTGCGCGTGGTCGGGCTCGTCGCCGAGAATCCGGAGCCGGGCGTGACCTACGGCGAGTTCGACGACGGCACCGCACGCCGGGCGGTGTTCGCGCCGGGCGTCGAGCACGTCGGCGTGTTGTACAGCCCGACCAGCCTGCAGGAGACCGTGGCCTGGCTGGACCGCTCGTTCGGCCGCGTTCCGAGCCCCTACGACGACGCGAACGATGGCCGTGGCATCGCGATCGTGTTGTTATTCGCCGGACTTCTGCTGCTGGCCTGGCCGCTGGCCCGCTTATTGCCGCGCGTGGTCGAGCCGGCGCGGGGTCTGAATCCGCGCTGGCGCGAGCTGCTTCCGGCGGCGTTCGTTCCGGCCTTCGCGACGCCGCTGCTACTGTTCGCGTTTCCGGCCGATTTCCTCGGTGTGCTGGTCGGCGGCTACCTGGCCGTGCATTTCGGCTTGTACGGCGTGATCACGGCCGGCTTCTGCCTCTGGCTGCGACAGCGCCGGGCAACGCCGGTCGTGGCGACGGGATCCCGAAAGGTCGGTGCGCTCGTGCTCGCGGCAATCGCTGCGACGCTCTACGCAGCCGGGGCGTTCGGGCTGGCGATGGACCGGTTCGTGACGTCGTTCGCGGTGACCGAGCCGCGCGTGCCACTGCTGGCCTTGATGCTCGGCGGAACGCTGGCCTATTTCATTGCCGACGAGTGGCTGACCCGCGGCCCGGACGTGCCGCGCGGCGCGCACCTGCTGACGCGGTGCTGCTTCCTGTTGTCGCTGGGCCTAGCCGTAGCGCTGTCGTTCGAAGACCTGTTCTTCCTGCTGATCATCGCCGTGGTGATCATCCCGTACTTCCTGATCTACGGCCTGATCGGCGGCTGGGTGTATCGCAAGACCGGCGACCCGCTGGTCAGCGCGCTGCCCAGCGCGGTGGCCTTCGGCTGGACGCTGGCCGTGGTCTTCCCCCAGATGTCGGGCTGAGCGCGGCGCGGTGTCGCGCCAGGCGGTGACCAGCAGCGTGATCGTCGCGGCGTGGAACAGCATCGAAGCGGGCACGATGGCCGTCAGCTGCCAGATCAGTCCGGTGGCGAGGCAAAGCGCCCAGACCCCGCCGACGTAGCTCACGATCCGGGCCCCATACAGTTCCGGCTGGCCGAGCCGCCAGGCCACCAGGCCCAGCGCGCTGAGCGCCAGAGCGCTCTTGATGCCGGCCATTCCGCGCATCAGCAGCAGCAGGTCGGCATCCCCGGCCCAATGGGCGGCGGGGGCGACCAGCAGCAGCGGGGCAGCCAGCAGCACGGCGCTGCCGGCCACCAGCGCCTGCCGTGTCCGGCCGGGGTCGGGCCGAGTCCATCCGGTGATCGAGGCGGTTTGCTGCATGGCGGAACTCGCGGGGGTCCAGGTCACGAGCATACTCCAACGCCGATCCGGGCGCCTTCGGGACGGTTTCGTGCGCCGTGCGGCTTGCGGCAGGCCGCTGGGGATGCAACGATGGGGCCCGGATTTCCCAGAGCCGTGCCGATGAATCGCCCGAGCCACCCGATGCCGAGCCTGCTGGTATCGATTCTGCTGCTGTCGATCGTGATCCCGGTCCACGCGACGCCCGAAGACGTCGTCCGGCCGATCCAGGGCTGGGACGATTATCGGGACCGTCTGCTCGAAGACGGCTACTCCGAGGCCGACGCCGACGAATGGATCGATTGGGCTCTCGGCAGCCTGCGCACAATGGATCGCGACGCCGGTACCGATCGCATCGGCGTTCCCGCGCCGCCGTTTCGCTTCGACGGGTGGCTGAATGCCGAGCCGATGACGCTGGAGGACCTGCGCGGCCAGGTGGTGCTGGTTCGCTGGTGGACCGATACCTGTCCGTTCTGCGCCAGCAGCGCGCCGGCGCTGCGAACGCTCCATGAGCAGTACGGCCCGCAGGGCCTGACGCTGATCGGGGTGTTCCACCCGAAGGCCCGGCGCGACGATCCGCTCGACCTGCCGCGGGTGCGGCGCGTGATCGAGCAGCGCGCGTTCGAGTTTCCGATCGCCGTCGACTGGGATTGGCAGACCGGGACATTGAAGGACTGGTGGTTGTCCGGGCCGGACCGCCCGGCCACGTCGGTGACGTTCCTGCTCGACAAGCAGGGCGTGATCCGCTTCGTGCATCCGGGCATGGAATACCACGGCGAGAACGGATCGCCGGGTCACGCCATGTGCGTCGACGACATGACCGCGATCCGGGCCGAGGTCGAACGATTGCTGGCGCAGCGAGAATAGAGGCGGTCCAAAGCTGCCGGCGCGGCGTACGGTCTACGCCCGGGTCGGATCGTCCAATCGTGACCGGCCCGCTCTCGCGCCACATGCACCTGGAGACGAAATATATATGGATGTCACGTTGTCGTTTCTCTGGAACCTGGGTCGCGTGATCTGGTTGCTTGCACCGCTGTTCCTGGGATTGGGCGCCATCATCGCCGCGCTTTCGGCCTGGGTCGGCCGGCGCGAGGGATGGTCCATCGGCGACAGTCTCTACTTCGGTTTCATCACGGCGCTGACGGTCGGCTACGGTGATCTCCGCCCGACCACCGGGCGCAACAAGTTGCTCGCCATCGTGATTGCCCTGTTCGGGCTGATCACCTCCGGCATTCTCGTCGCCACCGCGGTGGAAGTGGTTTCCATGACCTTCCGGACCAGGGCCGGCTAGTCCCAACTCGGGTTGTAGGGAACGACGGGTCCGACGCGCAGTCGGCACGCCAGGCACCCCGCTCGAATGCGGGATTCGGATTTCGGCAGAAGGGGCGCTCGCCGGCGAGCGCCCCGATGGACCACTGACCGGCGAGCGCCGGTCAGAAATGGACCGAGCGCGAGTCCAGCGGTTTCTGGTTCGGTGGAGCGAATCGGGTCAGGTCGATCCCTTCCACGGCCTCGGTGTATTCCTCCAGCGTCGGCGTGCGGCCGAGGATGGCGGACAGGACCACCACCGGCGTCGAAGCCAGCAGCGACTCGCCGGTCTTGTCCTCGGCGTCTTCGACGACGCGACCCTTGAAAAGCCGGGTCGAGGTTGCCAGCACGGTGTCGCCCTTCGCGGCCTTCTCCTGGTTGCCCATGCACAGATTGCAGCCCGGGCGTTCGAGGTAGAGGATGTTCTCGTACTCGGTGCGCGCTTCGTTCTTTGGCGCGGCGTCGTCGAACTCGAAGCCCGAGTACTTCTGCAGCACGTCCCAGTCGCCCTCGGCCTTCAGTTCGTCGATGATGTTGTAGGTCGGCGCAGCAACGACCAGCGGCGCGTTGAACCTGACCTCGCCCTTGTCCTTCTCCAGGTTGCGCAGCATCTGGGCGACGATCTTCATGTCGCCCTTGTGCACCATGCAGGAGCCGACGAAGCCGAGGTCGACCTTCTTCTTCGCCCCGTAGTAGGAGATCGGGCGGATCGTGTCGTGGGTATAGCGTTTCGATACGTCCGGGTTCTTGACGTCCGGATCGGCGATCATCGGTTCGACGATCCGGTCGAGGTCGATGACGACTTCGGCGAAGTAGTTCGCGTTGTCGTCCGGCTGCAGTGCCGGCCGGGTGCCGGAGCGGATTTCCTCGATGCGCCGGTCGGCGCGATCGACCAGCCCCTGCAGCATCTGCTTGTCGTTGTCCATGCCGGCGTCGATCATTCCCTGGATGCGCGACTTCGCGATCTCCAGCGACTCGATCAGGGTCTCGTCTTCGGAAATGCAGATCGAGGCCTTGGCCTTCATCTCGGCCGTCCAGTCGGTGAAGGTGAAGGCCTGGTCGGCCAGCAGGGTGCCGATGTGGACTTCGATCACGCGGCCCTGGAAGACGTTCTCGCCGAACGCCTTGAGCATCTGCGACTGGGTGGCGTGGACGACGTCGCGGAAATCCATATGGCCGGCCATCTGACCCTTGAAGGTGACCTTGACCGATTCGGGAATCGGCATCGAGGCCTCGCCCGTGGCCAGGGCCAGCGCAACCGTGCCGGAATCGGCGCCGAAGGCCACGCCCTTGGACATGCGGGTGTGCGAGTCGCCGCCGATGATGATCGACCCGTCGTCGACGGTGATGTCGTTGAGGACCTTGTGGATCACGTCGGTCAGCGGATGGTATTCGCCGTTCGGGTCACGCGCGGTAATCATGCCGAACCGGTGCATGAATTCCATCAGCTTGGGCGTATTCCGCTGGGCCTTCAGGTCCCAGACCGATGCGGTGTGGCAGCCGGACTGAAAAGCGCCGTCGACGGTCGGCGAGATCACCGTCGCGGCCATGGCTTCGAGTTCCTGCGAAGTCATCAGGCCGGTTGTGTCCTGCGAGCCGACGATGTTGACCCGCACGCGGACGTCGGAGCCGGCGTGCAGCGGCTTGCCCTCGGGTACGCCCAGCGCATTGCGGTTGAAGATCTTCTCGACCGCGGTCAGGCCCTGGCCTTCGTGGCTGACGAGCCGCGACGGTGCGAACACGTCCGGCGCCTCGATGCCCAGTGTCTCGGCGGCCAGCGTCTGCAGCTTCTTGCCGAACACGACGGCGTAGGAACTGCCGGCGCGCATGAACTCCAGCTTGCGCGGCGTGAACGATTCGCGGATGTCGGCCAGTTCCTGCTCGCCGCTCTCGTCATACAGCTGGCCGGTCCTGGAGTTCAGTGTCAGCACCGTCCCGGTGGCGACCGAATATGCCTGCTCCAGCACCGGATTGCCTTCGTCGTCACGCACCGGGTTGCCGTCGGCGTCGAGCTTGCGGACCCAGTTCTTCAGGTCCACACCGATGCCGCCGGTCACGTCGACCGTGGTCAGGAAGATCGGCGAGATGCCGTAGGTGCCGCCCACGATCGGTGCATAGTTGACGAAGGGGACGTAGGGGCTGGCCGGCTTGCCGGTCCAGAGCGCCACGTTGTTGACGCCGGACATGCGCGAGGAGCCGACGCCCATCGTGCCCTTCTCGGCAATCAGCATGACGCGCTTGTCGGGATGTTCGGCCTGCAGGGCCTGGATTTCGGCCTGGGCCTCCGGCGTGATCATGCACTTGCCGTGCAGTTCGCGATCGGAGCGCGAGTGCGCCTGATTGCCGGGGGAGAGCAGGTCGGTGGAAATGTCGCCCTCCGCGGCGATGTAGCAGACCACCCTGGTTTCTTCGTCGACTTCGGGCAGCTGGGTGAAGAACTCGGCCCTGGCGTAGCTTTCGAGAATGCCGGTGGCCACGGCATTGCCGGCGCGGTGGGCCGCCTTCAGGCGGTCGGTGTCGGCTTCGTACAGGAAGACCTGGGTCCTGAGCACCTCGGCGGCCTGACGGGCCAGTTCGGCGTCATCGCCCAGCGCAAGGTCCAGCAGGACGTCGACCGAGGGGCCGCCCTTCATGTGGGAGAGCAGCTCGAAGGCGAACGACACCGGGATTTCATCGACCACCGCGTGGCCGAGGATGATGTCCTTCAGGAACTTCGCCTTTTCGACCGCCGCCGAGGTGGTGCCGGGCAGGGTGTTGTAGATGAAGAACTGCAGCGAGTCGGCCCGATGCTCGTGGCCCGTGTCCTGGATCTGCGCGATGATTTCGCGGGTCAGTGCGCCGTCGTCGATGGGTTTCGGGTGCAAGCCCTGGAGTTTGCGCTGGTCGATTTCGGCGAGGTAGTCGGAGTACGAGCTCATGGATGTTCGGGCCTTCGGCATGGACTGGAATCGATGGATTCGCCGGTCGGCGCAGGCAGTTGCGGCCCTCCGTGGCGAAGCCCTAGATTATAGCCCGTGCATAGCCCGTGGCGCCGGCGCGGACCGGCGCGACGGGTCCGCCCGGGCTTGCGGTTGCCGGCCCGCTCCGTGACACTCGAACGATCTGGACCGGGAGTGGATCATGTCGACATCCTTGCGGATTCTTTTCTGTTCGAGCCTGCTGCTCGTGCTGGTGGCGTGCAGTCCACAGGACGGGTCGTCCACCGTCGTGGACGAACCGGCGGTGGAGGCCGCCGTCGGAGTTACGTCGGGCGAGGACCGGTCCGACGGGCCGGCCGCCGAGGACGGCGATCTGGCCGGTACCGTTGCGGCCATGGGGGCGCTGGACCGTGCCTACGGTGCGCGGTTCTCCCCGGACGGCAAGCGCCTGCTGTTCATTTCCAGCGAAACGGGACTGCCGCAGTTGTTCCTCGTCGATCCGAACGGCGGCGGCCGCGAGCAGATCAGCGAGTTCAGCGAGCAGATCCGGGGCTGGGCCTGGTCGCCGGACGGACGGACCCTGGCGCTGGATCTCGCGCCCGACGGCGGGCTGAACCGACAGATCGAGCTCCGGGCGCTGGAAGGCGGAGAACGGCTTCGGGTCACCGCGGGCGGCCGGAGCAACAACTGGCTGGGCGACTGGAGCGATGACGGTCGCTATCTGGCGTACTCGTCGGACGTCGCCGGCGACGGTTCGATGGATGCGTACCTGTACGACGCCGAGACCGGCGAGTCCCGGATGGTGGCCGACAACCCCGGCATCGGTTCGATCCAGGACCTCTCGCCCGACGCGACGCGTGCGGTGGTCTGGCGGATGCGTTCGCGCGGCAACACCGACCTCTACCTGATCGATCTCGAAACCGGCGAAGAACAGCTGATCACGCCGCACGAGGGCGTTGCGCTGTCGCAGAACGCGCACTTCGTGGGCGACTCCCGCATCCTGTTCGCCTCGAACGTCGGCCGCGAGATGATGGCGCTGGCCGAGGTGCGGATCGATGGCGATGGGCAGGCCATGCCGTTGACCTACATCGCCGAACGGGACGACGCCGAACTGGAGGGCATCGAGATCATCGCCGACCGCGGGGAGGCGGTGCTGACCTGGAACGCCTCGGGTCGAAGCGAGCTGGCCTTCGTCGACCTCGAGACCGGCACCTCGCAGCCCGGCCCGGCGGCGCCGGCCGAAATCGTCGGCGTCACCGATGTCGCGCCGGACGGCCACCGGCTGGCCCTGACGATTTCCGGCTCGACCACGCCGACCAACGTCTGGACCTTCGATCGGCGCAGCGGCGAATTCACGCAGATCACCGAAACCGATCCGCGCGGCCTCGACTTCGGGTCGCTGGTCGAGCCCGAACTGATCCGCTACCCGGCCCACGACGGCCTGGAACTCTCCGGCTGGCTGTATCGCCCGACCGGGGTCGCGGAGCCGGCCGCGTACGTGCTCGATTTCCACGGCGGACCCGAGGGGCAGGAACGACCGTCGTTCAACCCGACCATCCAGGCCCTGCTGAGCCGCGGCATCGGCGTGTTCGCGGTCAATGTCCGCGGTTCGTCGGGTTTCGGCAAGACCTTCGTCAACCTCGACAACGGCGCGCTGCGCGTCAACGCCGTCAAGGACATCGAGTCGACGGCGGACTACCTGGCGGAGCAGCGCATCGCCGATCCGGATCGGATCGGCATCATGGGCGGCTCGTACGGCGGCTACATGGTGATGGCCGGCCTGACCGAGTTCCCGGACCGCTTCGCGGCCGGCGCCAACCTGTTCGGCGTGGTCAACTTCAAGACCTTCTTCGAACAGACCGAGCCCTGGATGGCCGCGATCTCGACCGTGGAGTACGGCGATCCGGTCACCGAGGCCGAGATGCTGCGCGACCTGTCGCCGATCCACAAGGTCGACCGGGTCACGGCGCCGACCATCGTTCTGCACGGCGCCAACGACACCAACGTGCCGGTGGTCGAGGCCGAGCAGGTGGTCGACAGCCTCGAGGCGCGCGGTGTGCCGGTCCGCTACATCCTGTTCCCCGACGAGGGCCATGGATGGCAGAAGACCGAGAACCGAGTGACCTCGACGGTCGAGATCGTTCGCTGGTTCGAAGACCACTTGAACAGCGAGACATGAGTACGCCGGTGGCCGGAAACGACCCCGACGCTCCGCCGCCCGGTCGTGCGGAGAGCGGTCGCGGCACGGGCCGACGTCTGCGCGGCCTGGTGCTCGAAGGGCTGGTGATCGTCGCGTCGATCCTGCTCGCGTTCGCGATCGACGCGGCGTGGGACCAGCAGCGCGACCGCAAGCAGGAAGAGCGCTTGCTGGAGCAACTGGTCGGCGAGCTGGACCTGTACATCCGGCTCGGTCCTGTGGCCCGGCAATCGGCGGAGCGGGTCGAATCCGACGTCACGCTGCTGCTGGATGCGATTCACGGCTCGGAGCGCCTGGACGATCGGGCCTGGCAGCGGGCGCTCCTGTTCCTGGACCGGTCCTACCAGTTCTCGGCGGCCACGCCGGTGTTCGACCGGTTGACCACCGAGGACGGCTTCAATGCGATCAGCGATCCCGAAGTGCGCAAGCTGCTGGCCGACGTCGCGTCGTACCTGGGCGTTGCCCGGCGCTTCGAGGAACTGCAGGACCAGTTTCTTGCCACCCAGATGTCGCCGTGGCTGAATCGGAACGTGGACCGGTATGCGGCCCAGCGGGCGAACGACGAGGACGGTGCTGACCGTCCGGCCAGCCGGTTCGATCCGGGCTTCGACGCGCTGCGGTCGAGGGAATTGAGCAATCTGCTGATCGAGCGCAGGAAATGGCTCTACCTGGTCACGATGTTCCGCAGCCAGGCGCTGGAGCGCATGGAGGAACTGCGCGAGGTATTGACGGACTGATGTCCCGGGGCGTGTTCGGCGCGGGCCGACACTCGAAAATTCAGCGTGTTACGGTGAACGGCTGACTTTGATGGAGACTTGTTGTGTCCAAACGTTCAGACGTTCACGACCGCGTACTCAACGCTCGCTCGCTCGAAGACATCGAGACCGGCTACCGCGCCTGGGCCAGCGATTACGATCAGGATCTCATCGATGAAGCCGGCTACGTCGCACCGAAGCAGTGCGCCGACGCGCTCGGCGAGCTGCTGCCGGATTCCGGCGCATCGGTGCTCGACGCCGGCTGCGGCACCGGACTCGTCGGGGTCTATCTCGCAGAGGCCGGCGTTGACGCGATCGACGGCATCGACTTCTCGCAGGACATGCTCGACGTCGCGGCGGAAAAGAACTGCTACCGCTCGCTGCTGCAGGCCGACCTGAACCAGCCGCTCGATATTCCTTCGAACCACTACGGCGCCAGCGCGTGCGTCGGCACCTTCACCACCGGCCACGTCCGTCCCGAGGCGCTGTTCGAACTGATCCGGGTGACCGAATCCGGCGGTCCGATCTGCTTCACGGTCCGCGACTCATTCTGGAAGGAAACGGGGTTCCAGGATGTGATCGACAAGGCCCGCAAACGCGGTGTCGCGGAACTCGTTTCGCAGGCCGAGATGCCCTACATCAAGGAAGAGGGCTCCAGCTGCCACCAGGTCATGATGCGGGCCAGCTAGCCGCGGCGAGACGGCCCGGTGCACCGGTCGCTGGCTCGGGTTGGCGATCGCCTGCGGAACGCGCGTCGATATCCGCCGGCATAGTGACTCCCGGAGGTACCCGAAGCCGCACGGCCCGGCAGCGGAACTCGTGTCCGGATCGATCCTGCTGCGATCGTGGCCGCGGTTGAGCGCGGGCGAACGGCCAGGGCGCCGATCCGAAGGCCGATCGCCGGCAGGCCGGAGACGGAGGGATCAGTCCGGCAAGCGCTCCGAGGTGAAAACGCCGTTCGGCTGGTAGTAGGTCACGGCCACGATCTCGCCGTCGTCGTCGCTCTCGAAGCCCACGGAGAACCCCTGGAGGTCGCCGATGTTGAAGCGGCCGTCGACCCGGGGCCTGAGCGTGTAGACCGGCTGGCCAGGAAGGACGAGCTGCAACCTGTTGCCCGAGAGCGTCACCTCTTCGCTCCGTTGGCTGATCGGGTCGGTGTAGGTGCCGACGAATCGATCCAGGAACCCGGGATCGGACAGCCGCGGATCGGGCTGCTTTTCGAACACGATCGGCGACGCCGTCGGCTCCATCGGGACCTTGACGGCATCGATCACGCCGTCGAAGCTTGTCTGGAAGCCGAACTTCATGCCTTCGAACGTCGTGTCGCCTTCGGTCTCGGCGCCGCTCCAGACGTTGTAATGCCAGTGCTCGAGCGGGGCATCGATGCCGTTGTAGCGCAACGTCATCGCCTGGTCGTCTGCGTCGCTCCACGTCAGGGTGAGTTCACCGTATCCCGGGTGCGCGTAGGTGCCGGCATAGGCTTCGGCCGGATGCGACGGCGATGCATCTTCGATGCGCTCTGCATCACGGCGTTCCTCGGCTTCTTCGCGCGCCGCAAGGGCACGCTTCCGGCGTTCCAGCGCCTCCTGGATTCGCTCCTGCGGCTCGGTGCCGAGCACCCGGTCGGCGGCGGTGCGCGCGACGAGATTTCCGAGGCTCGATTCACTGTTGGTGAACGCGACGACGCCCAGGTCGTCTTCGGGGAACAGCATCACCGAGGTCACGAAGCCGTCGATTCCACCGCCGTGGCTGAGCATGCGATGACCCTCGTAGACGTCGACGAACCAGCCCATGGCGTAGCCGACCGGAACGCTGCTGCGACCGGCCGGTGCCGAAGGGACACTGATCTGCGCGCTGTGCAGGTCAGCGAGCGTGGCGCGGTCGATGAGTCGTTGCCCGTCGATGACGCCGCTATCGAGGTTGAACTGCAGCCAGCGGGCCATTTCGTTGACGCTGGAATTGACCGAGCCGGCCGGACCGACCAGGTCGATCGGCCGGAACGGGATCTCCTCGAGCTCGCCTTCGACTTCACGATGCGGTCGGGCGTGATCGGCATCGGCCTGCGAGTCGGAAACGCTGAAATTGCTGCGCTGCATTCCGAGCGGCTCGAACAGTCGGCTGCGCACGGCAGCTTCCCAACTCTTTCCGGTCAGGCGCTCGGTCAGGTGGCCGGCGGCAAGGTACATCAGGTTGTTGTACTGGAAGCGCTCGCGCAGATCGGCGGTCAGCTCGAGGTGCGCGAGACGGTCGACGAGTTCGGCCCGGCTCCCGTCGTTCTTGTTGTACCAGGACAGGTCGTGGCGCGGCATTCCGGTGCGGTGGGTGACCATGTCGCGGGGCGTGATCCGCGGGGCGATCAGCGGATCGGCCACGTCGAATTCCGGCAGATGGCGGCGTACGGGTTCATCCCAGTCGAGTATCCCGTCGTCGGTCAGCATGCCCAGCACCGTGGTGGTCATCGCCTTGGTCGTCGAACCGATCGCGAACAGCGTGTCGGCATTCATCGGCAGCTCGTCGTCGAGGTCGCGGTACCCGAAGCCGCGGGCGTAGACGACTTCGCCGCCGGCCACGACAGCGATGCCGAGCCCGGGCACGTTGAAGTCGTCCAGCGCCTGTTCGATTTCGGCATCGAGACCCTCCAGCGCTTGCCGGGCCTGGTCGGCAGCGTTTTCGCGGGCCAGCGAGAACGGAAGCTCGGCGCCGCCCTGCGAGAACGTCCCCTCGATCGTCGATTCATCGATCAGCACGCCGTCGAAGGTCGGGTCGCCGGGCACACCCGGGATGGCAAAGCGGATGGCGTCGCCGTTACGCTCGACACCGGACAGTTCGCCGTCGATCAGTCCCTGGACCGGGATCGAGATCGTGCCGGTCAGCGTGGCGCCATCGGCGTCGAACGTCACCTCGATCTCGAGCGCCGGACCGGGCGTCTCGATGGAGCCGCTCCATTCGCCATCGAACGGTGTTTCGGCGTGGCCCGGCGGGGCGAGCAGCAACAGCGCGGCGAGGACGACAGCCTGGATGAATCGCATCGGAGGCACTCCATGGCGGAAGACGATGCGAGTATTCCACACCGACGGTCCGGCGGCATGTGCCGCAAGGCCCGGGTGCAATGGTCCGATGCCGCGCCGAAGGTCCCTCGGAAACGAAGGAACCGGGCGCGCCGGCCCGGTTCCGTGAGGCGACCCGACGGCGGATGAACCGCCGATGCGGGCTTGGATGGTCAACCCGTGCTCATCAGTCGACGATCACGCCCAGGCGAACGACGTTGACGCTGGACGCCACGATTTCGCGTCCCTCGATCCAGTCATCGTCGATTTCGCCGATGACGCGGACTGCGTCGCCGACGCGGATCTTCATGTAGCCATCGTCGTCGAGCGGGTTCTCGGCCAGTTCATCGACCTCGACCGTGAAGTCGCCGACGTCATCGTGGATCCTGAACTCGTCGTGGTCGTCCGCAACCATCGTGACCGTGCCGGCGACCTCGACGAAGTCGTCCATCATTCGTCCGGCAACCATGCCGTAATCATCGGCATAGTCCTCATCGACGATGAAGGTCGTTCCGAGCTTGTCGATGTACAGCGCATTGGCTTCCAGCTCCTTGCCCTGGAAGAAATGGTCCTCGACCAGGCCCGAGACCGTGATCCGGTCGCCGGGGAGCAGTTCGTAGGCCCCGCCGTCGCGGATTTCATCCTCGATGTCGACGGTGACGGTTTCCGTGCCGACCCGGAGGTCGAACTCATCCTCCCGGGCTTCGATCACGGCACCAGACAGGGTAATCGAAGTGTCGTCTTCGAGGCCGCTCAACGCGCCACCGTTATCCTGGGCATGAAGGGGCGAAAATGCCAGTCCGGCGGCCAGCATGGAGGTAATGCTTGCACTAAGAAGATGCTTTCTCATGGTTGCTCCTCGTTCGAGTGGGCGTTGCTGAGCTGGTTCTTCACCAGCGTTCACATTCATGCTGCTCGACATGGAGCCGGTGGTCCTTAATCCATATCAACCGTCCAGGACCGATGCGGCAGGGTTGCGACAGTCGCGCCGTCCCGGAATCCCCGGAGACCTTTCGATGCAGTGGATTCGGCGCTCGCACTTGCGTCTCTCAGCCGGCTCGGGGCACGTGCTGCGTTCTCGGAGAGCCCGGCATTCCATGACCGAAGACCGTGAATCGATCGAACCGGGTCGATGCCGTTGACCGCCTCGAACCACGACGGCATCAGCGGATCGTTCGACTCCGGGGTGCGGAAGCGGGGTGCCGATCGAACGGCCCTTGATCGATCGAGGTCTTGCTGCCTTCGCGATCGGCGCGGTCGGGGGTGAGCTGCGCGAGCGGAACGGGGAGCAGCGTTTGCTCGAGCCGTTCGTTGGCGAGCTGCAACTCTTCATGCTGTTCGGGCTGCCGGCTCCGGAATCGAGCGAAGGCATCTCAGACGACATCCAGGCGTTGCCCGATCCGATCCATGGCGCGGCGATCGTCGATGCCGAAGACTGGCGAGCTGTCGTTCGGAACCCGGACCGCACCTATCGGTTTTCTGCCGCCAGGCCGGCGTTCGAACGGTCAGCGAACCGTTGGGCCGAGTGCGGCCGGCACCGCCGCAACAGTGACGTGGCGTTCAAGCGACCGGGCGGGACGGCCCGCCCGGCGCGGCGCGGCCCGGACTCAGGCCTTCGGGGTGTAGCCGCTGCACCAGCCGTTGGCGTTGACGAGCTTACCGGGGAACAGCTGGCAGCCGCCCCAGGTATCGCCGGACGCGCCCTGGTAGAGCGTGCAGTTGGCGCAGGCCTGGCCGGCTCGGTAGGCCGGGTACTTTTCGGTATCGACGTTGGCGACGTCGTGCTTGTAGCCCAGTGCCTGCGCGGTCGGGTCGTCGAGGTTGACCTGCGGCATGTCCCCCGTGGCCGGTTCTGCGGCGGGTTCGGTGGCCTGCTGGGCCATCGATTCCGGTTCCGGTTCGGCCTGCGGCTCCGGGGCGGGCGGGGTCGGCGGTTCCGGCTCGGGCGTGGCGGCCTGCGGCGTGGTGGATCCCTGGTCGGACGACCGGGCCGGACTGGCCGGTGGAGTGGGGCCGTCGTCCGAGCATCCGACGATCACGGTGATCGGCAGGATGGCGGCGGCGGTTCCGAACAGGCGCAGGAATCGTCGGCGTTGTTCGGGGTTGGCTTGCACGGACGGATCGTTCCGTTTCTTCATGCTGGCTCCTTGTTCTGATTATGACCGCGAGCATGGAGTATAGGATCGGGCGCCACAATTGTTCAAATGGGTCCTATCGATGTCGATCGTTCAGGCCCGCATGGAATCGAGACCCCGCCGGCATCCGTTCGCTTCCGCTCAGAACTTGTCGGGGCGCAGGATCTCGACCTCTTCGAGGTAGGTGATGCCGGAATAGTTGTCGAAGAACTGCTCGGTCACCTCGTCGGCGATCCGGTTGGCCGCGTCCTTGCTGCCGGTGATGACCTCGATCTTGACGTTGCTGAACTCGTCGACGACGTTGGCCCGGTTGGTCGAACGCACGCCGCGGCTGCCCTTGCCGCCGGCAGGCGTGATCGTGTAACCGCGCGCGCCGGCATTTTCGATGAGCTTCGCCACCTTCTCGACGATGATCTTCTCGGTAATGATGACGACCTTGCTGGCCTTGTGGTGATCCATGGTTCCTCCCGCGCGTTCGGCGCGTGGTGGTTAAATCCGAGGCATCAGAGCCCGAACACGGCCTCGGCCAGTGCAATGTACAGCGGGATGCCGATGGCGATGGCCACCGGGGTGCCGATGCTGGTCGACGAGCCGATATACGACGAGGGGTTGGCCGAGGGAATCGCCGCGCGCAGCGTCGGCGGCCCCGAGATGTCGGAGCTGGACCCGGCCATGACTGCCAGCAGCACGACGCCGCCGGGACTGAAACCGGTGAGATGGTGGGCGATGCTGCCGAGGCCGAATGCGATGAGGCCGTGGATCAGCGGCGCGAAGGCGCCGTAGACCGCGTACCAGTGGGCCACGCGCCGGAGCTCGTTCAGGCGGGTCCAGGCTTCCATGCCCATGGTCAGCATCAGGATCGACAGGAAGCCTCGGAACAGGGGATCGTAGAAGCTTTCGAACACCCGTTCAGGATGGGTCAGCAGTCCGAGCAACAGGCCCAGCAGAAGGGCAGACAGCGCCGATCCGCGCAGGCTGTCGAGAATGATCGCGCCGGCATGCAGCTTTTCTCGCTTACCGCCTTGTTTTTTCGCCAGGTACATGTTGGCCAGCAGGATGGCGACGATCAGGGCGGGAATGTCCATGAACGGGTACAGCGCCGGGACCCAGGCCTCGAAGACCACGTCCTGTTCTTCCAGCATGACCATGGCCGCGGCCAGCGTCGAGGCGCTGACTGCACCGAACAGGCCGGCGGTCGCGATCCCGTCCTCCGTCCTGACGCCCGGAAGACGCGCCAGCGTGAACCGGCCGACGATGACGATCGCGCAGCCGACAACGAAAGCGATGATCGCCGGCAGCAGCATTTCGGACAGGTCGGCCTGGCGGATTTCCAGGCCGCCTTCCAGGCCGATGCGCATCAACAGCATGAACACGCAGAACTTGTAGATGGCGTCCGGGATCTGCAGCTTGCTGCCGCAGGCGGCCAGCAGCATGCCGCCGATCAGGAAGGCCAGCGCCGGCGATTGGAACTGGGTCAGCAGTCGGCTGAAGAAGTCGAGCAGCAGGTCCATCGGATGCGGCCTCGGGGGAGTCGGAGCGCATCTTGCCCGCAGCGGGACTTTCAGTAAAATAGATTTAAGTTGATCAAACGTTCCACAAAAAAGAACGAATCATGAAACCGGACGCCTTACGCCGCCTCAACTTCCGCCACCTGCATTACTTCTGGATCGTCGCCCAGGAGCAGCACCTGACCCGCTCCGCCGAGCGCCTGCACGTATCGCAGTCGGCGATCTCGACGCAGATCCGGCAGCTCGAAGAGGAGCTCGGGCACGCGCTGTTCCTGCGTGAAGGACGCTCGCTGCGCCTGACCGAGGTC
>Ga0102934_1001603_pt1 | contig 15815 bp, 13 predicted proteins | sample SalPonR2_A_D1_MG_FD_78175 | JGI IMG/M metagenome (GOLD analysis project Ga0102934, IMG submission 78175) | Salt pond soil microbial communities from South San Francisco under conditions of wetland restoration - Salt Pond MetaG R2_A_D1_MG | ecosystem: Environmental > Aquatic > Marine > Intertidal... | reverse complement strand
TAATTATCAAGCATAAAGGCTGCCATTAGGGCGTTTGGAGGCGTTCCAATCAGTGTACCGATTCCCCCGATGTTGCAGGCATAGGCAATGGATAACAGGAGTACTATTTCAAAATTGGTTATGACGGGTTTTTCACTATCTCTCTTATTCTCAACAAGCTGAAGTACAGACAGTGCAATCGGAAGCATCATTAAGGCTGTGGCGGTGTTGCTAACCCACATACTCAGAAAAGCGGAAGCAATGATAAAGCCAATGATAATAGAAGATGGCTTTACGCCCATCACATTCACAATATTCAGAGCAATTCGCTTATGCAGATTCCATGTTTGCATGGCTATGGCAATAATAAACCCACCCATAAAAAGAAAAATCAAAGGATTTGCATAGGGTGTTGTTGCATCACCGATAGGTGATATGCCAAGGACGGGAAATAAGACAATAGGGATCAGTGATGTGGCAGCAATAGGAATAGCTTCTGAAATCCACCAGGTTGCCATCAGTATGGCAACAGCGGCTGTTTTCCAGGCAGCATCATCAAGTCCTTCAGGAGCCGGAAGGAAGAGGAATATGAGAAACAGGATGAATCCAAGATATAGCCCAAATCGAGACGAATCAGTAATTCGATTTAACATAGTATCATTAAATTAAAAAATGCGCACTATTATGTAGACAATCCCGAATGGGAAAACCCCTATTGAAGTGAGAAAATCTTTAGAAGCTGGTAGAGTCGAACAACGCTTTCATCATTTTTTTATACGCTGGGGTTAGTTCAATACTGCGGCGCTCCATCATTTTTTCCATCGCTTCAATGGCTTTTTCAAAATGATAGGGTACAATATCATGACCGCTAACCCAGCTAAATGAAGGGATATATTTTGGGGGATATCCATCAGAGAAGAGATTGCAGCAAACTCCGCAAAGCGTTCCGGTATTGAGCATGGAGTTAATACCCGTTTTGCTGTGGTCTCCCATAATAGTACCGATAAATTGCTGCCCGGTATCAACCATTTTTCCGGAACTCCATTCGGTAACTTTAACAGTGCTGTAGTTATTTTTGAGATTTGATGTATTGGTATCTGCGCCAATATTTACCCATTGGCCAAACACAGAGTTTCCTGCATATCCATCGTGTGCTTTATTTGAATAGGAATGAAATATTACGTTGGATATTTCGCCGCCTACTTTACAAACCGGACCAATTGTAGTGTCTTCGTATATTTTGGCTCCCATTTTAACCACCGACTTTTCACAAATTGCCGATGGACCGCGAACGACGGAGTTTGCCATTACATGTGCATTTTTGCCAATATAAATGGGCCCTTTGTCGGCAACAAGCATTGCCCCGGGTTCAATTACAGCTCCTTCGTCTATGTATATATTCTCCGGCTTAACAAACAGAGTATTGGGAAAAATCTTCTCATCGCCATAGGCAATTTTTTTGGATAAGATGAGGTCATTTTTTATTTCATTTCCGTTTAGCTGAAACAATTCCCATATGTTTTTAACAATTTTATTCTCTTTTGAATCAGTTTCAGAAGTTTCTAATACTGTTAAATCTATACCCGATTCACTCCATTTTTTATGCTCTTCTACGGAGATTAATGCAGCTACAAGGGAATCATCACAGAGCAGTCCCTGAGAAATTTCTAACTGCTTTATCTGTTCAATTAAATGTACATTCGGTATAAATCGAGGATTAATCCATAGAACGGCTTCATGTTCTTTATTTACTGAGGGTGTCTTAAATACTCCTGACATGTGTTGGCGCACAGGGCCTCCTAATTCAGAACTGTTAGGTAAGTCGAGTGCATACTTCCATTTTTCAGCAAGTGTTAAAATTCCAACTCTCAAATCATAAACGGGCCGGGTAAGAGTTAATGGATGGAAATTTTCCATGTAGCGATCTTCGAAGAAGGAGTATTGTAATTTCATTATATTTTGATTTCCTTTTCAGGGAATTCTGATTTGTTGTCTTGATGATTTACGAATTGCTAAATAACAAATTATTTTCAATCAAACGTTATGAATATTATGTGCATTTTAAAAAAAAGCACATAATGGTACGATGAAGAATAAAAAACTGATTAAAAAAAACATATCAGTTAATTTCAGATCAATAAAAAAATAAAGAAAGACTATGTGCGGAATAGTAGGTTATGTAGGTGATAGAGACGCCGCTGAAGTATTAATTAAAGGGTTGAAAAGACTTGAGTACAGAGGGTACGACTCTGCCGGACTTGCCATTATGAATGGCGAACTTAATATCCAAAAGGGGAAAGGTAAGGTTGCCAACCTGGATAAGAGAGTATTGGAGAACAACTTAAAAGGCCATATTGGTATTGGTCATACGCGCTGGGCAACTCATGGTGAACCAAATGATGTTAATTCTCACCCACACCTGAGTGAATCCGGTAAAATTGCTGTGGTCCATAACGGTATTATTGAGAATTATGGGTCACTCAAACGATCGCTAACAGAAAAAGGGCGAACGTTTAAGAGTATGACTGATACCGAAATTATAGCTCAACTGATTGAGGAGATCTACACAACCTCCAAGAATGTTACTTTCGAAGAAGCCATTCGTCTCACCTTAAAACAGATTGTAGGGACATACGGCTTGGCTATAGTAAACCTGGAAAATCCGGAAAAGATTTATATCGCTCGTAAAGGGTCACCGCTGCTACTGGGTGTTGGCGATAATGAGATGTTTATCGCATCAGATGCTTCGCCCATTGTAGAGTATACCAACAAAGTGGTTTACCTGGATGATGGTGAAATGGCGGTTGTAGAACGAGGCGGTTACGACGTTAAAACAATTGATGATGTGAGCCTGACGAAAGAGGTTCACGAATTGGCGATCAGTCTGGAGGAAATTGAGAAAGCAGGCTATCCGCACTTTATGCTGAAAGAAATTTTTGAACAGCCAAAATCACTTGCTGATTGCATGCGTGGACGGATTGATCCTGATAAGGGTACCATCCAACTTGGGGGTATTGCAGATGTGATGGATGACTTAGCTGGTGCTAATCGAATTGTTATTGCCGCGTGTGGTACCAGCTGGCATTCCGGACTGGTAGGAGAATATCTATTTGAATATTTGGCTAAAACACCCGTTGAGGTTGAGTATGCATCAGAGTTCCGTTACCGTGATCCTCTGATTGGAGAAGGTGATGTGATGCTGGTCATTTCACAAAGCGGTGAAACAGCCGATACTCTTGCTGCCCTTCGTGAAGCAAGAGAGCGTGGAGCCAAGGTTCTCGGTATTTGTAATGTGGTTGGTTCAACAATCTCCAGAGAAACGGACGCCGGAGTATTTACCCATGCCGGACCCGAAATTGGAGTGGCTTCAACCAAGGCATTTACAGCACAGGTTGTAGTGTTGACGATGATGGCACTGGCTCTTGGTATTAAAAAAGGGCATATCGATAATAAAAAGGCGAAAAAATACATCAAAGAGCTGAACACTATCCCCGAAAAAGTAGATCAGATTTTGAAGGAGTGTGATGATGTGACTAAGGAGATGGCTAAGATGTTTACATATGCGCCGAATTTCCTCTATCTGGGACGAAGCTATAACTTTCCAGTAGCCCTGGAGGGCGCATTAAAGCTCAAAGAGATCTCCTATATTCATGCCGAGGGATATCCTGCGGCGGAGATGAAGCATGGGCCTATTGCGTTGATTGACGAAATGATGCCGGTTGTAGTAATTGCGGCCACAGATCATACCAATGACAAAATGATCTCAAATATTGAAGAAGTGAAAGCCCGTAAAGGTCGAATTATCTCTATCATGAATAAAGAGAATAGTGATGTGAAAGATCTTTCGGAATACTCTATCTCAATTCCTTCAACCTACGATGTTTTTACCCCTCTGCTTACGGTAATACCACTGCAACTTCTCTCGTACTACATAGCTGTGAACAGAGGATGTAATGTGGATCAACCCAGAAATCTGGCAAAAAGTGTAACTGTTGAATAGCGAATGTAATCTTAAGTGGTTGAGTTCGTTGTAGCAACTTATGAAGGTATCCGTTAAAAATATGGTCTGTCCCCGTTGTGTGGAATCTGTTTCAGATATCCTATCTGGGATGGATCTGACTAAAGCCCATGTTAAGCTCGGTTCAGTTGAATTGGACAGGAGTTTTACTGAGGCAGAATTGGATCTGTTTAGTGAACGTCTTCAATCCAAGGGTTTTGAGCTCATTTTTGATAGAGAGACTGAACTCGTAAACGAAGTGAAGGCGGCTCTTATAAAATACATTGATCATCTGGAGCACTCACGGACACCGGATAAACTCTCCATTTTTGTATCAAGGCAGACAAATTATAACTATTCCTATTTGAGTAAAGTCTATTCTGATCAGACCGGGGCAACGATTGAAACTCATCTGATTGAGATGAAAATTGAAAGGGTGAAAGAGCTGCTCAGCTTCCGGAAGTGGACACTCAGTGAAATTGCGTGGAAACTGAAATACAGCAGTGTACAATATCTATCCAATCAATTTAAAAGAGTAACCGGGATAACTGTTACTGAATTTCGCAAATCCGGAGCATTAACTAGAAAAACGCTCGATCAGATTTAGCCAAAAATATTACACATCTCACCATTCGCTACATAACAATTGCTGGTAATTTCTTTTTTAATTTAAAGTCGGAAACGAAAATAGCGTTAGCTGAATAGTACTAAGATTGATTTGTTATGAAAAAGCGTATTCAAATAAATGGCATGCACTGCGCGGGTTGTGTAAACTCTGTTGAAAAAGCATTGGGAAAAGTTGAGAAGGTAAAAGGGGCGAGTGTTCAGTTGACTACTGAAAGTGCCGAAATTGAATTTGAAGGTGATGCCTTTCCTTTTGATGAAGTTCGTGAAGCTATTGAAAATGCAGGTTATGAAGTAGAAGAGCCTAAAAATGATTCAGTAACTTTTCAAATTGGTGGAATGCACTGCACAGGTTGTTCTTCTGCTGTTGAAAAGGCGATTAGAAAACAGGACGGTGTTGTCAATGCAAATGTAAATCTCACTGCAGAAAAAGCATTTGTAGACTTTGACAGTTCGCAGATATCCATCGATCAAATAAAAGAGAGTATTGAGAACGCCGGTTATGAAGTGATCGACGAGCAAAAAAAAAAGCTAATAAGTTAGAGCAGAAAAGAGAGAGAGAAGAGAAGAAACTTTCTGCAGCCAAGCAGAAAACAGTACGGAGCTGGATTGTTACGGTTCCACTTATGATTTGGATGCTTCTCAGCATGGTACTGGGCATTCAGATTACTTCACATCTTGTGATGGAGATGGCCATGGTTCTAGGCGCAGGTTATGTACTTTTTGGGCCCGGGTTCGAAACACTAAGAAGCGCATTGATCTCATCCAAAAACTTAACCCCCAATATGGATGTGCTAATTGCCCTGGGTACTACGGCATCGTTAATTACGGGTTTGGTCTCGCTTGGTCATATGCTCGGGTTAATAGAATCAGCATTCTACAGTTTTGCCGGAATTGCAGCTATGATTATGGCATTTCACCTTACAGGAAGGTATATCGAAGCAAAAGCGAGGGGCCGGGCATCAGATGCCATTACAAAACTTTTAACACTGGAGGCGAAAACCGCCCGGATTATCAGAAACGGTGTGGAGGAAGAAATTGAAATCGACAAGCTAAGAAAGGGCGATGTGATGATTGTCCGTCCCGGTGAAACCATACCGACAGATGGGGAAGTAGTGGACGGTAAAAGCTCAGTTGATGAGTCGATGGTAACCGGAGAATCTATGCCGGTAGTTAGAGAAAAGGGTGATGAGGTTATTGGGGGTACCATCAATACAGAAGGTTCCATTCGCGTGCAGGCGAAAGAAGTCGGTGAAAATACATTTCTGAACCGTGTTATTCAGATGGTGGAAGAAGCTCAGGGTTCCAAGATTCCAATCCAGGATTTTGCGGATAAGGTCACGGCCATTTTTGTGCCGGTTATCCTTGTTCTTACAGCAATCACGTTTACTGTGTGGCTGATTTTTCCGGAAACACTACGCCCTATTTTATTATGGGCAGACTCATTTATTCCCTGGATTATTACAGATCTTGAACCGGTTAGTCAGGCATTTTTTGTTGCTTTGGCTGTTTTGGTAATTGCATGTCCCTGTGCTTTAGGTTTGGCTACTCCCACTGCACTGATGGTAGGAACAGGGCTGGGCGCCGAGAACGGAATTCTTATTCGGAAGGGAGAGTCTATTCAGCGTCTACAGGAGGTCACCACTTTTGTTTTTGACAAAACAGGAACTTTGACAAAAGGTGAACCGGAAGTAACTGATTGGTTTGATGTGGGGAACAGTGATTTGGAGCTGAAAAAGATGATTGCAGCCGCTGAGAATTACTCCGAGCATCCAATAAGCAAAGCTATTCTAAACTTTACGGGAACAGATAATCTGCCGGCTTCCGAAGAGTTTGAATCGTTTACCGGAAAAGGAGTGAAAGCCGTTGTTAAAGGATCCCGAATTTTGGCGGGTAATGTTGATCTGCTCGAACAATTTTCGATAAATCAGTCAGATCTGGTAAAGGATAAAGCAGACGAACTTCACTCAGCCGGTAAAACAACCATTTTTCTGGTAATAGATGATGTAGTTGTCGCTCTTTGTGGAATTAAAGATACAATCAAACCGGAAACACCCGATGCTATTCAGGAAATACATAAACTAGGCTATAAAACCGTGATGTTGACGGGCGATCAGCAGAAAGTGGCTAACATCATTGCAGAGGAGATCGGTATAGACGAAGTATTTGCACAGGTAAAACCGGATGAAAAATCTGATGTGATTAAAAGATTGCAAGAAGGCGGGGAAGTGGTAGCTATGGTAGGAGATGGAATAAATGATGCTCCGGCGCTGACTCAGTCGGACGTAGGTATTGCATTGGGGACAGGCACGGATATTGCTATTGAATCGGGTAGCATGATTTTAATTGACGGGAATCCAAAAGCGATAATCCGGGCGATTAACTTAAGTAATGAGACGTTTAAGAAAATTCGTCAAAATCTGTTTTGGGCATTTTTCTATAATATTATAATGCTTCCTATTGCCATGATTGGATGGATGCATCCCGTTTTGGCTGAAATTGCTATGGCCTTTAGTTCTATCAACGTGGTGGGGAATTCAAAACGACTGCAAAAGAAAAAAATCTAGACTACAGTGTATTTGTGAGGAACTTTATAAGTGCAATTTTGTAACAAACCGCTCTTTGAGTACTCTTTTAAAATACACAGCATTTATAAAGATTTGTAAATAGTTGTGTAGTTGAAAATTTAAAACTTGATTTTGGTTAGGGATATATTTAGATATAACAGTCCCATTTAGCCATTCTTTAAAATTTTTGTGTTCTCTGATGAAAAACTGGAAAACTTTACTCTTCAAGGTAGCTCTGCTCGTAGTTATCGCAATTGTCGTTTTTACTGGGTGATTTAAAATTTAAAAGCTAATTATAGCTAAGGTCGCCACATTTTTATACATTCAAAACTGAATGACATAATGAGTGTATAAATGAGAGATAATTTAAAATTTATCAGCGACCACACCGAGCTTTTCGGAAAACTTTTAAATCAAACATTTGATGCCCTTCTTGTATCCAAACTGCGAGGCAGTGATCTCGAGACGGTATTTGCAAATCAAACCTATTATTCGATCAGCGGTTTAAGTGAAGATGATGTTATAGGTTCACATCCACGGATAACGGCCTCCACAACTTCAGCGAATAACCTATACGATTCAATCCTAACTCATTTCAAAAAGGATACACTTTTTGAAACAGAATGCACCTGCCTGAACAAGGCAGGGTCACCATTTTGGGCAATTATAAAATCTTTTCCGCTAAATGCAGGCGATGAGAAGTTTTGTGTTACGATTATAAAAGAGATCACTATTCGTAAAAAGCGCGAAAATGAATTGAAAAAAGCTCTACAAGAAGCCGAGTCGTCCAAAATAGTGAAGGAAAAGTTTCTGGCAAATATGAGTCATGAAATGAGGACTCCGCTGAATGGTATTCTTGGAATGACTCAGCTTTTGGAAGGAAAAGATTTAGATGAAGAGAATGCAGATTACGTGGAAGAGATTAAACTCTCTGCCGAAAATTTACTTGCCATTGTTAACGATATACTGGAGTTCAACTTTTTAAAATCTACCCATTTTAAATTAGAGAACAGGAAATTCAATATCCGCAAACTACTTCGTCAGGTAGTAGATAATATAAGAAACCAAACCGAGGAGAAAGGATTAGACCTTGAATTGGTTATTTCAGAAAACGTACCTGAGTACTTGGTCGGAGATTCTGTTAGGCTTTCCCAAATCGTAATGAACATCTTGAGTAACTCAATCAAGTTTACAAAAGATGGTGAAATCGCAATTATTGTAACGAATAGGGATACAGAAAATGGAAAAATTCCAATTGAACTAAAGATTAAGGATACCGGCATTGGAATTCCTGAATCGATGATCAATAACATTTTTGAGAGCTTTAGTCAGTCATCGAAATCTACGTCATACAAGTTTGGAGGTACAGGTCTGGGCCTATCTGTGGTGAAACAACTGGTAGGTTATATGGATGGAAAGATAGATGTTGAAAGCACTGAAGGTGTTGGAACTTCTGTCTCATTGCGAATCCCGTTCTATTTACCCGAAAAGGCAGTTGATTTTAAAACTCTAAAAAGTTCAGAAACCGACAGTAAAAAAGAGAGTTTTAGCGGGCATAAAATTTTAATTGTAGATGATTACACTGTAAATCGCAGAATTGTGAAGGGCATGTTGAAAAAACTGGGTGTAGATGCTGACGAAGCGGAGGATGGCAGTACCGCTTTGGAGATGGTCGATCAAAACGTTTATTCTGCAATTTTTATGGATGTACATATGCCCGGAATGGGCGGATTGGAAGCCACCAGAAGAATTCGAGAGCACGATGATGAATCGAAAAGGAATGTGCCTATTATCGCTATTACAGCTTCCGTTTTGGACAGAGATATTAAAGAGTGCAAACAGGCGGGGATGGACGGTTTTATCGCCAAGCCATTTACCTACGATGAACTTTACAGTAGTTTTAAAGAATTTATAAAAAACGGCAGGTCGGCAAATTCTAAAACAGCTTCAGAATCTAACGATTCTTCAGGGCTGGATCTTAATAATCTTTACGAGTTAACCGGCGGTGATAAGGAACTTTTAAAAGAGATAATGGAGCTCTTTTTGGATCAAACACCTGGTTTGATGAGTAAAGTATTAACCCATTTCAAAAGCAATGAGTACGACAAAGTGAAAGAGTTTTCACATACTCTGAAACCAACTTTCACTTATGTGGGAATGGATAAAGCAACAGAGCTTGCTGAGCAGATTGAGTTGATGGCCGGTGAAAATAATCCGGATGCTGAAAAGCTGGAAGAGTTAATCAATGAGATGAACACGATTTGCACACAAGCAATAGATAAAGTTAAGAATGCTCGGTCATCCATGTCATAAGTATCGCAACATTTGGAGGTGTGGAATCCCATCGAGAATATAGGTTTCTCCCGCTGATTTAAATCCAAGATCTTTATAAAACTGCAGAAGATGAGCCTGAGCCTCAATCCTGATCGCTTTGTGACCGTTTTCTGCTATATGAGCAATGGATTCCAATACTATTTTTTTCCCGTAGCCATTGCCTCTGAATTTCTCTTTCACCACAATCCTGCCAATCGAGATTTCGTCGTACTTAACCTCCGGTGGAACAATTCTGCTGTATGCTGCCAGCTCATTACCAATCCTAAGCAGTAAATGTTGAGAGGATTCATCTAAGCCATCAATATCCTCGTAGACACAATTTTGCTCTACGATAAAAATATCCTGACGCAGTTTTAAGATATCATAAAGTTCTGAAGGTGATATCTTGTCGATTCCATGATAAAGAACAAATTTCATGCAGGGTAAACTTTTTGGGTTTTTTCACGTAAGCTCAGGAAAATGTAACGAATCTCAATGCTATGTTAAAAATCCTACTCATAAACAGTTTGGTTATTTTTTTTGGTGCTTACCTTTTAGACGGTGTGTCAGTAAAAAACTATTTCACTGCATTGGGGGTAGCCATTCTACTCGGTTTGATTAATATTTTTATAAAACCGCTCATTATTTTTCTGACCTTGCCGCTCACCATTCTAACCTTGGGGCTATTCATTTGGGTGATAAATGCCTGGATGTTGATGTTGATTGATAAGCTTGTTGAAGGATTTACTATTCGAAATTTTTGGTGGGCTCTTTTCTTTGGTCTATTTATTTCTGTACTAAACGGAATTCTGTTCAGGATTTTCTAACCAAAGAATATTCTGAGAAAAATAGATAATAACTGTGGTTAAAAAAGTGACCATCTTTTTTCTTATTTTGTGAAATCTGTTATAAATAATAATCCAATACTTTAATTGGAGATTTAGCAAGAGAAATCCTCTTTTTTATCTGATGCTTTATCATAATTAACAGCCGTTTCAAAACCCACTACAGATCACTTAATAGTATTTCTACCCCGGATGGTAAAAAAAACAGTAACAGTAAAAAACGAAGCGGGTTTACATGCTCGCCCATCATCAGTACTTGTAAAAACTGCATCCAAATTTGAATCAGATTTTTACATTAGCATGTACGGTTATAAGGTAAATGGGAAAAGCATTTTAGGCGTTATGACGCTTGCGGCTGAGTCCGGAGCAGAAATGGAACTAATCTTTGAGGGAAAGGATGAACAGGAAGCGTTGACCGCAATTTCTGAACTATTTGAAAATAAATTTGAAAACAACTGAAATAGTCTGATATGGTAGGTCGAATCGAATTTGAGGGTGTACCGGCATCCGGTGGAATCGGAATCGGGAAGGTGCATATTCTTGAAGAGAGACAAAATGAAGTAAGCCCTGAAAAAATTCATGAGGATGATATTCAACTCAATATTGACAAATTTAATCGTGCTTTTGGGGCATTGAAGAAAGAGTTTGTGAAACTGAAGGAGGATGCAAAGGGTGAAGTTGCAGACATTATAGATGCACAGATAGAATCTTTAAAAGACCCTGAATTATATAAAACGATTCTCCATAAAATCGAATCAGAGCGATATGAAGCTGAATACGCCATTTTTAGTACTCTGAATGAATATATCCATATCATGGAAAACGCTGATGTCGAATGGTTGAATGAGCGTACGATAGACTTGATAGCAATCAGGGATCAGTTGATAGATGTTGCAAAAAATAAAAAACAGACCGAAGATCTGGAGCCAGGATCTGTCGTTTTTGCAACAAATGTGTCTCCTACATCAATGATTGAGCTTAGCAGAAATAGCATTGCCGGCTTGGTTATGCAAAAGGGCGGACTTACATCTCATGCAGTTATCTTGGCACAATCTTTAGACATTCCTTGTGCGATTGGAGTAGAATGGAAAGCTAAGCGTTTTAAAAACAAAGAAGAAGCCATTGTTGACGGAGATCTCGGAATAGTTGTTGTACGTCCCTCAGAAAGTGAACAGAGGGTATATGATGAGCGTAAGAGAACACATCAGAAAAAAACCGAGAAACTTCTTCAAATCTCAAAAAAACCAAGTGAAACAGCTTGCGGTAAAAAATTTAGACTTCAGGCAAATGTGGAGTTTTTAGAGGAACTTCCAAAAATAAAAACACATGGAGCTGAGGGAATTGGACTTCTAAGAACGGAAACAATATTGTTTCAAAAAACAGGGTTTGATGTCAACGCTCAGCTCGACTTCTACAGAAAAGTAGTAGAAGCAAGTGATCATTCAGATGTTACGATACGTTTGTTTGACGCAGGCGGGGATAAACTGTTGGATGACATGGATACCGAATCAAATCCTTTTTTAGGATGGCGTGGAATCCGAATGCTGCTTGATGAAACCGAGCTTTTAGGGAATCAATTGGAAGCGATATACAGATTATCGGGAGAGTATAAAGACAGAATCAAACTTTTGGTGCCGATGGTATCCTGTGTTAGTGAGATACACAGGCTCAAGAAGAGAATAATGGACGTAAAAGATAAGCTCACCGAAGAAGGGGTAAAGTTTGACCGAAATCTTCCAATTGGCGTGATGATTGAAGTTCCAAGTGTTGCTTTAATGGCAGACAGGGTAGCAAAAGAAGTTGATTTTTTCAGTATTGGAACAAACGATTTAACTCAATACACGCTGGCCGTAGATCGAGGAAACGAAAAAATTTCATCTCTCTATCAGCCATATCACCCAGCAATATGGAAGCTAATTAAAATGACTCTTGATGGAGCAAAAAAGAGCAATATTCCGGTGACTGTTTGTGGTGAGATGGCTTCCAAGCCAAAAGCCGCTGCATGCCTTTTTGGTCTTGGAATTGAAAATTTGAGTATGACTACCAGAGCGTTGCCATTGGTGAAAAGTATGCTTTGCAGCCAAAAAATGAATGATATGAGAATCTTCTCGGACCAAGTGATGAAAGCGAATTCTCCCGAAGAGGTTCAGATATTAATGAATAAGTTTGGAGAGTAGTAAGCTTTAATCTCTCAGGTTATGTTTGCTTAGTCTTTATAATTACATAACAAATACAGCTTTTTAAGCAGGCGTATATAGAGTCTTAAGAAGGGAAGCGATTCCAATATTTAAAAATTAATGTCATTATACAATAATGTCTAATCTTATGAATTTTTAAACCCTTAAAAACATAACAATATTTGATATATGTCTTTATTTAAGTTAAAACATTAGTTATTATTCTTTTTAATCGTTTAAATAAATAGAGATAAAATGATCAGTAAAGCTTATACACCCAAAAGAACAATCTGCAAAGTTACTTTTACCGTACCCGGTGAGTGGGCAGACGAAAAAGTGAATCTGGTAGGAGATTTCAATGACTGGAATGAATCATCTGATTCCATGAAAAAAAATAAAAAGGGAAATTGGGAACTTACAATGAGACTAAAGCCGGAGTCTACTTATAATTTCAGATATTTACTGGATGGTGTGAAGTGGGAAAATGATGATAAAGCAGACCACTATTCGCCCAATGAATTTGGAAGTGATGACTCCGTAGTTATTACAGGTAAGTAATTCAGAATGAGTCAAGTTTTCGATAAAAAGCTTTTTCAAAATAGATTATCCACTCGTTGGCTTGGAAGAGATTTTGAGTATCTGAAGAAGGTTGACTCTACAAATTCGTATTTAAAAAAGATTCCCGCCGAAGAGTTGAATCACGGGTTCGTAGTTCTGGCCGATGATCAGGAGAAGGGGAGAGGACAGCATCAAAAAGATTGGGTTACAAAACCCGGTGAGAACCTGACTTTTACGTTGGCTTTAAAACCTGACCGCGCTGAGGGATTAACGCTATTAACTCTCTCTTGTGCATTGGCGGTAGCAAATGTTCTTCAGAATTACAGCAGGAGACCATTTCTCCTCAAATGGCCGAATGATATTTATGTTGATCATAAAAAAATTGGAGGAGTGTTGACAGAATGCTCCTTTCTAGGGCCAAAACCGGAGAAAGTTCTGATCGGCATTGGGGTTAATATCAACCAGGAGGAATTTAATGTCGGTAGTGTTCAACAGGCTGTCTCATTACATCAAATAACAGGAGAAAAATTTAAGCGAGAGGAGATCCTCGCTAATATTTTAAACAGGATTGAACAACTGTATCAAAGTTGGGTAAATCGTGAAATTACGGTTCATAAAGAGATTAGCAGAGCATTAATCGGTTTTGGTGATTGGATAAGGTTAAGTATTGATAACGAAGTTATTGAGGGGCGATATAAATTTTTGGGAGTTAATGAAAAAGGTGAGTTATTAGTATTAAATGAGAAACTAGAGCTCAATACCTATTCACATGAGCAAATTCGAATCATCACCGGTAGCGAAAGCATTTCAAAAGTCCGTTAAGAATTATCTTCCCGATTCTTCAACATTGATTACCGGAGTAAGTGGTGGCCCCGATTCAATGGCGCTTATGTATTTATTGCATCGATTTGAGCTGAGTGCAGTTGTTGTGCACTGCAACTATCAAATGAGAGGAGAGGACTCTGAAAAAGATCAGAGACTCGTAGAGAAAATGAGCGCCTTTTGGGGATTTGAGTGTGTTTCAGTTCGTTTGGAAAAAGAGTCAGCTTCCAATTTTCAGGAGTGGGCAAGGGAGCGCAGGTATGAAGTGTTTTTTGATTTGAAACGTGAGTTTGATGCAGATTTTGTGACAACGGCACATCATCAGGACGACCAGATCGAAACGATATTACAACGTATTTTAAGAGGGTCGGGAATCTCCGCATGGAGTGGCATTAAACAAATTGAAAGTCAGCTTTTCAGGCCTTTGTTGGATGTGAGTAAATCGCAAATCATGAAATTTGCAGAGGAATTCAACATCCCCTATAGAATTGACAATAGCAATGAAGAGTCGACGTATGCCAGGAATTTTCTTCGCCATAACTGGTTTCCTGAGCTTCAAAATTTTTTCCCGGGATGGCGCGATAATATACTCAAGCTCTCTGTAAGGGCAACTGAATTTGAATTGATGGCCGGTGAGGTTCTGAAATCGGTAAAAGACAGTAGTCGGTCCCTGAGCCGGTCCGGTTTTTTAAATTTACCCGATCAGGTTCGTCCTCCTGTACTATATCATTTTTTAGAAGAAGTGCCTTTTGATATCAGTGCCAGCAGTTCTTTACAAAAAGTAGCTGAAAAATTAGCTGAACTTCAGTCGGGTAAAGCCGTTCAGTTATCCAATGAATATCAGATTATAAGAGATAGAGATCAGTTTACGATTCAAAAACTTAAAAGTGATCGAAAACCACCGGTTAAAATCAGCTCAGATGATCTCAAACAGATCGAAAAAGTTTATGGGTTACATTTGAACGTCGAGAAATTCACGGAAGAATTTTCTTCTGAGACACTTTCAATGGATTTTTCAAAAATAGCATTTCCAATGACGATTCGTCAGTGGGAAGAAGGCGATTCTTTTCGTCCGTTGGGCATGGAAGGAACACAACTCATATCCGATCATTTGACAAACCGGAAAGTATCATCGGCCAGAAAATCTGAAGCTTTTGTAGTAGAATCTTTTGATGGAAATATTTGTGCCGTTATATTCCCTCACCATACTTCGGACGATCAACTAGGGACAATATCAGAACAAGTCCGCTGTTCTTCTGAAACAGAAAAAGTACTAGTCATTCGCAATCAAACGTAATTCATGAATTTGTATCTGCCCGAGAAAATTAATGTTCAGGGTGAGGAGTTCAGAGTTTACCTCACTCAGGAAGAAATTCAACAGAAGATTAAACATATTGGCCAAACACTAAGCCGGAAATTTATGGACAAGAGACCCATTTTTATTGGTGTTCTCAACGGGTCATACATTTTTCTTGCAGATTTGATGCGATACGTGAGTATTCCCTGCGAAGTAGACTTTTTGAAATTGAGCAGTTACGGGGATGAAAAGGTCTCTTCCGGACAGGTACATGATCTAAAACAGATCGATGCAGATATTAAAGACAGGCACGTGATTATCGTTGAAGATATTGTAGATACCGGTTTATCGATGAAATATTTGGTTGATAAATTGAAGCAGCATGAACCGACCTCTCTGACGGTTGTAACACTGTTGCATAAAGCAGAAGCAACCAGGCATGAGGTGCAGATAGATTATGCTGCATTTAAGATCCCCAATCTTTTTGTTTTAGGATATGGGCTGGACTTTGCGCAGGAAGGAAGAAATCTGGGGCAGATTTATATTCAGATAAAAAAGGATGGGGATTAATTTAAATTTATTTGTAATCGAGGTTGCAAAGGGCTCTGAAAGCTTCATATATTTGATGCTCTGAAC
>Ga0102934_1001602_pt1 | contig 15815 bp, 15 predicted proteins | sample SalPonR2_A_D1_MG_FD_78175 | JGI IMG/M metagenome (GOLD analysis project Ga0102934, IMG submission 78175) | Salt pond soil microbial communities from South San Francisco under conditions of wetland restoration - Salt Pond MetaG R2_A_D1_MG | ecosystem: Environmental > Aquatic > Marine > Intertidal... | reverse complement strand
CCACTCTTCTACTGCTTGACCGTCCAGCTCTTTTATCGTTTTGGAATTTGTAAGATACATGACGAAAATATTTTAGACCAACCGGGCAATCAGTACAACTTAGATATAGCGCAGTCAAGAAATGTCGGCGTGAGGAGGGAATTGGGTGAAGTAACTATGGAAACAAAGCAGCATGAGCTCCCATGCTCATGCGGGATGTTGTAAGCGAAACCTTCGGCCGAGCGTGGGAGCTCGCCCTGCTGGATAATATGAATGTAGCCCGGGTGCCTCTGCCCGGGCGCACGTTGCGCGGGCATGGGGACCCGCTCTGCACGTTAATTAGTTAACCGTACCTTTTGGCAACCGTCCAGGAAAATACTAACAAATTCTATTCTTAATAAGGGTGGGAGCTTCCGGCGAGGAAGGTTCCACGTGAAATGCGTCTTTCACCAGCTTTACTGCCCCTTCCAAATCCGCCCGATCATTATAGTGAATCCAGACCACCGGCTCTCCCGCTACAACTTCGTCTCCCACGCGACGTTCAAGCTTGATTCCCACGGCAGGATCAATTTTTGCTCCTTTTTCACGTCTCCCCGCACCCACCAAGCTCGCCGCCTGACCAATCTTAAAAGCTTCTAACTTGTGGAGGTAACCACTTTCCGATGGGGAAACAGACTGCTTTGCGCCCGCCTGCGGTAAAAGATCCGGGTCGTCCACGATCTTCGGGTTCCCGCTCTGATTTTCGACAAATTGACGGAACTTCTCCAGCGCGGCACCGGATCTGATTTGCTCCCGAGCTTTACCTAGTCCCTCATCCAAAGAATCCACTTGATCCGCCTGTAGCAAAAGCTCGGCGGCAAGGTTAACCGATACCTCCCGCAAATCTCCTGCCACCCTATCTTTTAGAACTTCAATAACTTCATCGACCTCTAAAGCGTTTCCAATGGAATTGGCCAGAGGTTGGTTCATATCGGTAATCAAAGCCGAAACCGAAAGACCAAACTGTCCACCTATATCCTTACAACCTACTGCCAGTTCGTTCGCTCTCTCCATATCTTTCATAAAGGCTCCGTTACCGACTTTCACGTCAAGTACCACCCCATCCGGGTCGCACACTACCTTTTTGCTTATAATGCTGCCAATAATAAATGGAATGGACTCTATAGTGCCGGTTACGTCCCGGAGGGCATAAAGCTTCCGGTCGGCGGGAACCAGGTCCTGGGTATGCTCCATTATAGCCACTCCGACCTTATCCACAGCCGAGATAAATTCCTCTCTGGAGAGATTGGTGCGAAAACCAGGAATCGACTGCAATTTGTCTATGGTTCCCCCAGTATGCCCCAACCCCCGTCCGGATAATTTCCCGATTTTTAATCCCAAAGATGCGACAACCGGAGCTAAAATCAACGAAACACTGTCTCCCACTCCGCCCGTAGAGTGTTTATCGACCTTAAACCCCGGTACTCCCGATAAGTCGACCCGCGATCCAGAGTTAACCATACTTCTGGTTAATCCAGCAGTCTCTTCTCTGTCCAAATTGTTAAAGTAGGAAGCCATGAGGAAGGCAGACATCTGATAATCGGGAATGGAACCATCGACGTAATTGGATATTACCCGGTCAATCTGCTCTGGAGTTAACCTCTCTCCATTGCGCTTCTTTATTATTATATCAAGAAAATCCATTAATTATTCCCGCCTGTAGGGCTCGCCAAGTTTATCAGGAAATCTTGCCCTACCTATGGCTCCGGCTACCACCAGTAGCGTAACCACGTAAGGGATCATCAAAATAAACTGCCAGGGGATGACTTGCTTGATGGATGGCGCACTGGAAACCCAGACCCCCAGGCTATCGAAGAAACCAAAGATAAAGCCACCAAGAAGTGCCAGAAGTGGGTTCAATTTGCTAAACACGACTGTGGCCAGGGCGATAAAACCACGGCCTGCAGCTAGTTCCTTGGTCAATACCCCAAACCAATCGACGGCCATAAACGCACCACCGAACCCTGCCAGGGCGGCACCAGTCACCGTAGCAAAGAACCTAATTTTCTCTACGTTAACACCGGCCACGTCAGCAGCCCGGGGGTGTTCACCTGTTACGTTTATCTTTAATCCCAGCTTGGTGCGAGTCAATAGGTAGTAAACACCGGCTACGATCAATAGAGTAAGGATTGTAATATAGCTAATTCCTCCGAAAGGTGTGGCAATTTTTGGCATTCTTACTGCAGATGGAACAACATGGTGTCCGGGAGTTCTCCACACGGCAATCAACCCAAAGGCCATCAATCCACCGCCAAATAGATTAATACCCACACCGCTAATCACTTGATCACCTTTTAGATAAACACTTATCAGCCCGTGAATAATTCCGATTACCAGACCAACCATTATTCCAAACAATAATCCAACGTAGGGCGAGCCAGTGGATTGAGCACCGATCGTTCCTACAAAGGCGCTAATTAACAATATCCCCTCCAGGCCAATGTCGATGACCCCTGCACGTTCACCAATTATCTCACCAACAGCAGCCAGAGTAATCGGTACCATTGCATTTAGGGAAATAATAAATATCTTGAGAAAACTTGTCAGTATCTCCATTATGAACTTCCCTTCAACTCACCAATCCAATTTCGAATTCCTGGTATCAATTTTGACCAAAAATCGAGCAGTTCCGGTGCGGCAAGAGCAATGACTATGACCCCTTGAATGATCCGAACCATTTCAAGGGGTACCCCGGCAGTTATTTGCATGGTTCTGGCACCTACGTTTAATCCAGCAAAAAAAATAGCAGCAAAAATGACACCTATGGGATGGTTTCTCCCAATTAAGGCAACACCGATTCCGTCGAAACCGAGATTCCTCACGGTTGAAAAGTCGGCATAAAGGGCAAAAGTCGGAGGATGTCCCACGATCTGTAACGCCCCGGCAAGACCGGCCGCCATTCCGCCCAAGATAAACGTGGAATGAACTGAGAAATTTTCGTTGATCCCCGCGTAGTTGGCTGCTCCCGGATTCTGTCCAACGACCCTCAACTCAAAACCCAGAGTGGTCTTCCAGACGAGAAAGAACATGATCAAGGCGAAAATTACCGAAACAACCAGTGCGTAAGTCAAGCTCGTTCCGCTCAGCATGCCCGGTAACCTGGCGGTGGGTGCCGCGCTAATTGACTTCTCAGCCCGGCCTGGATCTCCCAACCAATCAATCACCAGATACATACCAAGATATAAGGCTATCCAGTTCAGCATAATCGTGGAGATTACCTCGTGAATCCCCCGGGTGGTTTTTAGGATGGACGCAGGCATGCTCCAGAGAGCCCCCGCCAGCATGCCAGCCAGAAGGGCGACAATCAAATGAAGCCCAACGGGCAAGCTTATAAGGCTAACTGCAACCGCACCAATTGCGCCCAAGAACATCTGTCCCTCTGCACCAATGTTAAACAGCCCACCCCTGACACCTATGGCAAACGTGAGCCCTGTAAGGATTAAGGGGGTTGCCTGGGCGAGGGTGGAGCCAAAACCGTAAAGACTTCCGAAAACTGACGAAAAAACGGCCTGATATGCAGCAATTGGGGGATAACCCCAGAGCGCCATAATAATCGCTCCACCCGCCAACCCAACCAATCCTGCTAAAACAGAAGTTATAATGGGCTTAAGCCTTGTGTAAATTTGTTTCATCATTCAAATCCTTCCTCACTATCTTATGCTCCAGTCATCATCATTCCGATCTCGTTCTTATCAGCCGAATCGGCATCCACTATACCGACTATATTACCTTTAAACATGACTGCAATCCTATCACTCAGGGATAAAATCTCATCTAAATCTTCCGATACAAGTAAAATCGCTGAACCTTTGTCCCTTAAAGTGATAAATAACTCCCATGTATTACTAACTGCACGACGATCAAGGCCATGTGTGGGGTGAGAGGCAATAATAATCGGGGGATTGTTCCAGCTCTCCCTGCCAAGTATTAACCTCTGGATATTACCACCAGAAAGAATTCTCGTCTCTGATTTCCAGATGTCAGGACATATGACGTTAAACTCGTCAATGATTTTTTGGGCATGATCAGTAATTGCCTGACGATCCAGAACGCTGTAACGAGAAAACGGGGGATCCCGATAATTTCTCAATACCACGTTTTCACCAACGGTCATTTGCTCTACCACCCCTATTTCCCGTCGCTTTTCGGGCATATGAGCGACACCTTGATCCTGTACCGCACGCGTTGAGGGGTTCGTCATGTCCTCACCCTGAATAGTCAGCATGCCCATATCGATAGCCCTCAGCCCGGTAATTGCCTCTATTAGCTCCGACTGCCCGTTCCCTGACACCCCGGCAATTCCAAGAATCTCCCCCTCCTTTACATCCAGAGAAACTCCGTCAACCTGGACGTTTCCTCGTGGTCCAGTCACCTGAACGTCATTTAGAGAAAGAGCAACGTTTCGTTCTTCAAATTCCTCTCGCTCCAGGTGGATAGGTATCTTCTCGTCCAACATCATTTCGGTCAGCTCTTCCTCATCTGTTTCAGTTATCATCTTCTGTCCCATGACCTTGCCCAGTTTCAATACAGTTACCCTATCCGAAACTTCCATGACTTCTTCCATTTTATGCGTAATAAAGACTATTCCAAAACCGTCATCAGCCATACTTCGCAAAACCTCGAAAAGGTGATCCGCCTCCTGTGGAGTTAGAAGTGAAGTGGGTTCATCAAGGATAAGAACCCTTGGTTCGTGATAGAGCACTTTCAGGATTTCTGCCCTCTGCCGGCCTCCAGCAGACAGATCACTGACTTTTACCGTAGGGTCAACTTCCAAGCCGTAATTCTCCGAGAGCTCTATTATCTCCCTTTCCACGCGCGAAACCGGGTTGGACAGATCGGAGTCTTCCGTTCCCAGCGCCACGTTCTCCGCCACGGTAAAGGGCTTGGCTAGCATTACCTCCTGGTGAATCATCCCCACACCATGCTCCAGACCGTCCTGAGGAGAGTTCAGTTTTACCTCTTCTCCCCGAATGAAGATCTTTCCACCAGTACTGCTGTAAAAACCGGATAGAATGTTGGCCAGCACTGTTTTGCCGGCACCGTTCTCACCAAGCAGGGTATGAACTTCACCAGCTCTGACGTCGAAGTCGATCTCGTCAAGAATCAGGTGTTCCCATACTCCGGGAAATCCCTTCGATATACCATCTGCCCTGAGCAAAATTTCAGTATCTGATTGTTCTAGGGGTTGTTTATGGGCCATTATGTAAGTAATAAGAAAAGCCCACCAACCCTAGGTCGATGGGCTCTATATCATTTAGCTTATGGATACTCTTTTCGAACTTTTTTGATCTCCTTGTCCGTGGTTGTTACGGGAACAGTGATCTTACCGCTTACAAGCGCATTCTCCAGTTCATTTGCGCCCGTCCAGATAAACTGTGGGACATCTTCTCTCATTTTAAGCCAGTTCGCTTTGATTTGGTCAATCTCTTCCTCTTTTATCTGCTCTCCCTGAAGCCCAAATTGTATGAAGTCGATCAGATCGTTAAATCTGCTCATGGAGACACCCTGATCGGACAAGCCCAGAGTCATGGTTCCGCCTTCAAAATTACCGTTAATTGCAAGTTTTGCCGCCAAGTATGAAGCCCTATCCACGCGCTTCATTCCGCTCACTAGCACTTTATTGCCATTACCCAGGTAATCCTGGTTCGCATCAACCCCTATCATAAATGGAGGTCCCGCTTCCTTTCCTTGTTTATCGAGGTCCTCCTTTACAGCTTCAAGGATTCCCAGTCCCAGCGGGCCGGCAACGTTGTAGACTAAACCCGCGCCCTGAGCGAGCTGAGCCTGAGCAGCGGTTTTTCCTTTTGCTACGTCACTAAACGTACCAGTGTAAGTCCAGAGTAGACCCACGTCAGGTCTCTCCCCCGTTACCTTTTCGTAGTAATCCAGTCCCCACTGTATTCCTAACCTATAGCCTGCTTCAAACTTCCATAAGACAGGGATCTCAATACCTAAAACAATACCCACGTTATCGTAACCGTAATGAGCGGCAGTCATCGCCGCCAGTGAGCCAACAACCGCGCTCACTTGTTGCTCTTTAAACGTAAAGTTCAATACGTTCGGCTCGTCCACTACAGCGTCAATTAACGCAAAACTCTGATCGGGGAATTCTGTAGCTGCTTGCTTTACTGCATCCGTTAATAAAAAGCCAACCGCGATGATTACATCGTATTGCCCTGTTCGAGCCAAAGTCCTAAGGTTGGGTAGGTAATCCGCTTCACTTGCGGGTTGGGCAACCTGCAGTTCAGCATTAAAATCTACGGCGGCTTCATCCGCCCCTTTGAATCCCATGTCGTTAAAACTCAAATCACCACGGCCACCAACGTCAGTAACGACAGCAATTTTATGCTCTTCCGCTGCCACATCCATGTTTCCAACTACGGCAAAGGCAAAACCAACAATGCCCACAATTAGCGAAAATATAAATACCCGTTTCAGCGTTTTAGTAATTTTATACATATAAACCTCCTTTCAGTAGGTAAATAGACGATTCAAAGATTCACCTCCAGAAACCCCCGGATAATCACCCCCTAGCAAATAATGTTATAGGAAACTATTTTGCCGGATCCACCGAGGCAAGAGCTTGGCCTATTTCTACTACGTCTCCACGCTCGGCAAATATATCCTTTATTAAACCATCCGTCGGAGATTCAACTGAAAAAGTAGACTTCATGGTTTCAACTTCGGCAACTTCCATACCTTTTGTCACTTCATCGTTTACATTGACTTTCCAGTCCACAAGAGTTATCTCTTCAACTTTACCCATTTCCGGGATTTTTATCATCTCCATAAACTAACCACCTGACCTAAAGAAACCAAATTTGAGCAAATCAAATCATCTACAACTTCGTTCGGTAAAGTAAACCCTTCACTCACGTAGGTTCCCTCCGTTTGAGAGATAAGAAAGCTTGAATCCCAACACAAGCCGCGGCGTACTCAGCTCAACGCTTATCTACTTGATAAACTGAGATTGCACAACCCCCCAAATTATCCTACATTAAATCCTAGAATAGATCAAACAAATATGCGCAACAATCCCAATTGAAAGCCCTTGAATCCATTGATCACTACAAGTCGTAACGAGCATCTACAGGGGAGTTCACGGTTACCCTTATCCAATGCCTGCTGCCTAAAAAAACACCAACAGCACGAACATATAAATAAGGGAAGAGTTGAATCCACAACACAACTAAAATATAATTTCCTGGCGCAAGAGAACCTCTGGTCAGGAGGGCAAGATGGGCATACTTAAACTACGATTAGGCATGTTGGGTAGCATAGCGCTGATTATCGGCATTACTACTCTGGGACTATCGATTCTACTTAACGGTATCCTGGGCTTTCCGTTCATCTGGACCTTAATCATAATAATTCCTTTTTTCTTGTTGCAGTGGTACTTTGGTCCAAGAATGGTCGAATACTCCATGAAAGTAGAAGAAGCTCCGAAAAACAGATATCCCGACCTCCACTCGACAATCGAGAACATCAGCCACAAAGAAAGAATACAAAAGCCGAAGGTCATGGTTTCCAAGATGGAAATGCCAAATGCTTTTGCTTACGGTAATGTCGTAACCGGAAAGAGAGTGGCGGTAACCGAGGGCCTTCTAAATACCCTGGAAGATGAAGAAATTGAAGCAGTGCTCGGTCACGAAATGGGTCACGTAGTACATCACGATGCAGAAGTGATGATGTTCCTGTCCATACTACCTGCCATATTTATGATGCTGGGCCGGACTTTACTTTGGTCTTCCATTCTGGGTGGAAGACGCCGTAACGGCGGAGCGCTTATTGTAGTCGCTCTGGGCGCGATGTTCTTCTATTTTCTTCTCAACCTCGCTATCCTATGGTTTTCCAGGCTAAGAGAATACTATGCCGATGAGTACGGTGCTACCTCCATTTACGATGGATCCAGGAAACTCCAGGAAGGTCTCGTAAAAATCGAAAATTCTATGGCCCGTTTAAAGGAAAAAGCAAAGAAATCCAAATCCAAGAAGAGAACGGCTTCAGCTCAAGCGAGCATGGGACTTAACCCACTTGGAGCCGGAATGAAGGCACTATTTATTACTGATCCAGAGGTTTCTACAGCAACTGAAAATCTCACGGACCAAGAAATGGTTGAAAAGTACAAAAACGAAACTCCATCACTGGGTGAAAAACTCTTTGAGCTATTCACGACCCATCCAGCGATAAGTAAACGGTTGAAGGCATTGGAACAATACAGATAAACCGGGTACGTCACTTCACATCAATTTCCTCAAGTACCTTTCGGGCATCGCTGATGACATGATTCGTGATCTTTTCCGCCAATCCCACGTAGTCTCCTGGTCTTAGTTTCTTCAGTCGAGCTTTTTCATTGGTGGGCAGCGGCAACTCGTCTATCAACTCCGTGATCTCCTGATAGTTCAATTCTTTTCCACGCACCAGTTCTTTCACTACCTCGTAGGCATCTATATGTCCGTATTTTCGCATTGACGTTTGCCAGGACTCGGATAGCACCTCAGTGTGATTTTCCAGGTCGTCATTTATTTTTTCCAAATTAGGAGCAATCTTCCTTAACCCCTTAAGAACGCTTTTATAACCAATTAAAGAGTGGGCAAAAGCTACACCAATGTTCCTACGAACAGTAGAGTCAGAAAGATCTCGTTGCATCCGAGAGGTAGTCAAATAATCGGCAAGAAAATGTAAATCCGAGCTTGCTTTACTCAAGTTGCCCTCTCCATTTTCGAAATCGATCGGATTTACCTTCTGGGGCATAGTAGAGGAACCAACCTCCCCAGAAACAGCCTGTTGGGTGAAGTATTCGCGCGAAATATACGTCCAACAGTCACGCGCAAGATCGACCAGAATATTGTCGATCCTGGACAGAGCCTGAAAGAGACTTGCCAGGTTGTCATAGGGTTCAATCTGAGTTACGGCCATTTTGGGAACCAACCCTAACCTGGAGATAAACTCCTCGGAAAAACCGATCCAGTCAACTTGCGAAAAACTGTCTTGATGTGCACTTAAGTTACCCGTAGCTCCAGCTAACTTTCCGGTAAGTTCTCCTGTTCTATCCCTAAGTTTGGCTAATTCCCCAAGTAATCGAGAGATGAAAATCGCGAATTCTTTGCCTACGGTAGTTGGAGTAGCCGGCTGGCCATGGGTCCTTCCCAACATGGGCTGGGCAGCATTATCCTCTGCCAGATCTACTAACTGTTCTAAGAGATCTACCAGAGCTTGAATTATTGGGCCCTGTATAGACTTCTTAACTAATCTTCCGTATGCAATGTTAGTTACGTCTTCTGAAGTCAATCCAAAATGAACGAACGGAAGCAATTCCTCTAAATTGTGATCGCGAAGCTTTTCACGCAGGTAGTACTCGACGGCCTTCACGTCGTGGTGAGTAGGGGGAATCTCCTTATAGCCTTCAGTTTCTATTTTATGAATGAGATGGGCTTCTTCGAGGTCAAAATCTTCGAAGATCTGCCTCAACTGCTCCGAAGGTACCTGGATCTTTACCTCTTTCAGTTTAGCGAGCTCAATTAAGTATTCGAGCTCCACGAAAACTCTTTCCTTGTCCAGCCCAAATTGTGAGTAGAAAGGCACAAGCTCTTCCACTCTTTCCCTATATCTGCCGTCAATAGGCGAGATAGCCTGTAAATTAGTAAATTCTTTCATAACGATCCTCTGAGGTAATTCAATGTTCAAATCACGCAACTTTATGAACCAATTTTGTAAAATAAATGTACTAGATGCAAACAACCACCTTCAACCCCGTTTGTGAAAGACGGTGTCCGTGACATCAAAAACACAAAAATAGGCAGAACCTCTATCAACTCACTCTCTAGTTATAATCGCTAATTAAGGACCCGGCAATTCGGAAACAGCATTGCTGAAACACCCTTAAACTCTTAAACTTTGTTGTTGGTAGAAAAAAACACGATGACGATATCAACTTGTCAAAGCTTTATCTCAGTTAAGTTGATACAGTCAAGAACCCCACCCCAAGCGACGGGGCTTGTAAAAGACAAATGAAAGACAGGACCTTCAACTTAATAACCGGAAATTGGTCCAGCAGTCAATCGAGGACATGATCCTTGAGAAAGTATGCAGGTAATCTAAACGTTGATCTCGCATTCTGGTAAAAATAGAAGAAACGTGCTCGATTGACTGCTGGACCAAACTGAGGAGGTAGCAAGTGAGACAACCAATAATTGCAGCTAATTGGAAGCTTCACAAAAACAGATCGGAAGCCGAAGAATTCTTAAATAAATTCAGGGAAAAGGTTAAGTACGTATCAGGCGTCGAAATCGTCCTTGGGCCCACCTATACCACATTAAGTACCGTGGTGAAGGGAACAAAAGGAACTGAAATCAAGGTAAGCGCTCAAAACGTCTATTACGAGCTAGAGGGTGCCTACACCGGAGAAATTTCTCCCGACATGTTATCTGAAATTGGATGTGAATATGTAATAGTGGGCCATTCCGAGCGTCGCCATCTTTTTGGGGAAACGGATGCCATGATCAACAAGAAACTGCATGCAGTCTTCAACCACGATATGCTTCCCATCCTCTGTATCGGGGAAACTGAAAACGAAAGAAACAAAGGTCAGACAGAACAGGTGTTAAAACGCCAGCTGGAAAGCGGTCTGGACGGCCTTGATGCCTCTCAGGTTGCGAACATGATCGTTGCTTACGAACCCGTTTGGGCGATAGGTACTGGAGAATCCGCGTCCCCCGACGATGCCCAGAGCGGTTGCAAGTTTTCTAGAGATCGAATAGGTGAAATATTCGACGAGGATACATGTCAACAAACAAGGTTACAATACGGCGGTAGTATTAAGCCTCACAATGCAAAAGATCTCATGAGTCTACCGGATATTGATGGAGGACTTATTGGCGGAGCTTCGCTAAAACCCGACTCATTTGCGGAAATCATCTCGATTACCGAGGAAATCTACCAAAATTAGCCGAGAGTGCCCCAGGGCTTGCCCTGGAGTGAATCGGCTGTTTTGAGTCCAGCACTCAATTGAGATACGATACTTGGCCAAATCTTCGTAAGTTTTTCCACCTCTAGGCAAAGCTAATAGTAAATGCGTACGTCAATATAACCAGGTACGTCCCCTCAATTGAGTGCTGGGTCAATCTTTCGTTTTTCAGACCCGAGGTTATTTTTACCATTGTCTCTTTATATGCCCCGCCCTGTGGGCGGGGTTCTTGACTAACTGCTTCTGACCGAGTACTGCATATCGCGGGTATTGTGAGAAACACCAACCCTACCCTGGTTGTCAATTGCAATCAGCCCAGCCTGGGAGTTTGTATACTCGGCCAACTTACCGATAGAATCTTTTGCACCGGTTTGAGGATCCTCTCCTTGTTCCAGATGGTAAACAAGCTCCCGGGCAAGGTTCACTTTAATAATCGCCTCACCAATACCAGTGGTAGAAGCACCGCCAAATTCATTACAGTAAACGCCAGAACCAATTATCGGAGTATCTCCCACCCTACCGTACATCTGCGTGGTGATGCCTCCAGTGGAGGTAGCAGCTGCCATGCTTTGGCCATCCCAGGCAACCGCTCCTACCGTATCGTGTCCTTCTGCCAGCTCAACCAATTTCTCCAATCTATCCTTATAGCTTAATGTATCCAGCTTGTCAACTATATTCTTCCATTTTTCGATCTTCTTGGGGCTTCGCAAGTCCTCCGAGGTAACCAGATCATAATGCTCGGCGAATTCAGTCGCTCCCCGACACTGCAATAAAATGTGCGGAGAATCCTCCATTATTTTCCTCGCCACTTCGATTGGATGTTTAACTTTCTCCACGTTGATTACTCCGCCACAAGATAGGTCATTTCTCATAACGGCCGCATCCAGGCGAACCTCGCCATCTAGCTGTAAACTGCCGCCATAACCGGCATTAAACAGAGGATTGTCCTCCAGGACTTTTACCGCATCGACTACCGCAGACAGCGGAGTGTCAGCGGATGAAGCTAGGTCCGCAGCCTTATCCAAAGTCGCCTGCCGTTCGAGTTGTAAATCTTGAGGGATTTTACCGGCACCACCATGCACCACAATTTTCATAACCTATCGGACTGCCCCTCGGGATAAGTGCCACGAAGAACTTTGGGTGGATTGTAAGAGATGTCCAGGACTGTAGATGCCTGATCATTCAATTGTTCTTCTGATTTAATAAAAAGGTCAACCAGACCTCCGTACTTATCAACAATCCTGTCAAAATCGGTCATTGGTGGCTCGCCGGATTTGTTTACACTGGTCCCCACTAGGGGATAGTCAATAAGATCTTCAAGCTCTCTAAACGAATCACTACCAGGAACTCTTATCCCCACTTTTTTTTCGGTACCAACCGATACTTCCGGAGCTTGAGAGCTCGCAGGTAAGATAAGCGTGTAGGGCCCTGGAAGTAAATCATCGATAATGCGTTTCTGTCTCTCTGAGATATCCACTACGTATTGGTGAACGCTCTCTACTGAGAACAAATGCAGCGTTAACGGTTTCTCTTTGCTTCTCTGCTTTACCCTGTAAATCCGGTCAGTGACAGATTTTTCTAAAGCATTTCCACCTATACCGTAAACCGTATCCGTAGGAAATATCATTACAGTTTTCGGTCCAAATACGTCTTGGACCGTAAGTTCTTCATTTTCATCTCTCAACTTCGCTCAGCCTCCTAACAAAGAGCTAGCTCGCAGTTACAAAGTGAATCACATCGCCGTCCCTGACGGCATAGTCTTCACCACGAGTTTTCAACAGGCCTTCATCGTGAGCCTCGTTTCTCCCACCTAATTCTAGCAAATCTTCAATTGCCACCACTTCCGCGTGCACAAACCCCTCCGCAAAGTCAGAATGTACCTTACCCGCTGCTACCTCGGCAGTGGCACCTCGCGGAATTGTCCACGCCCTTACTTCGGGTCCGTCAGTTGTGTAGTACGTTAACAAATCCAATAAGTTATATCCGCCTGTTATCAAACGATCAAGAGCTGATTCCTCCAATCCCCACTCTGATAAGTACTCTATTTGCTCTTCTTCCGATAATCCCAGCTCCCTTACCTCCGCCTCAATTTCACCGTTCACAACCAGGGAAACGGCATCTTGTCGCTCGGCATATTGATTGACAGACTCTATACAATCCCGGGAAGAGTCGTCGCTAACGTTCGCCACGTACAAAACTGGCTTCGCAGTCAAAGGCGCTATGCTCTTTAATTCATCCAACTCTCTCTGAGAAAAGTCATGTTCCCTAACAGGTAGGCCCTCCTCAAGATCAGTTTTAAGTATTTCATATAGTTCTCGCAGGTGATCCTGATCGCGATCGAGCTTTCTCAGCCGGTTCTCCACAGTTTCGAGGTCCTTTAACATAAGCTCGGCTTGGATCGTTTCAATATTAGAGATAGGGTCCAAATCCCCATTTTCAACAGGAACATTAGGGTTCTCAAAACACCTCACGACATGAATTAAAGCGTCAACTCCCCTTATTTCGGCCAAAAATTGATTGCCAAGTCCTTCCCCTTGGTGAGCACCTTTCACCAAACCAGCAAGATCGTAGAACTCTATTTTGGTATTGACCTTCTCCTTTTTCGGGAACAGCTGAGCCAGTCTGTCCAACTTGGAATCGGGAACTTCAACCGTACCAATTTGCTCTTCTGTAGTACAGAACGGATAAGCCTCGACATCGGCACCTGCTGCCGATAGAGCGTTAAACAGCGTCGACTTACCAGCATTTGGTAAACCAAGAAAACCACAGCTAAACCCCATTTGTTACCCCCATTGCCTAGATGACCGGGAGCTGTAAACTCCTCACAGAAAAGTGACTTGAATAGTTTCGGCCCAAAGTATTGTAACCTAAATCATTGTAATAATTAAACATAGCGCAGGACACTTATTGACTCCAAGAGCCACGCCGATGCAAATCTCTAACAGGAATACGGATAATAGACAACTACAGGGTGCTCAACTACCCTGACTGGTTTTCGCAGTTTCTCTCCTCATTCCAATGCAAAAATATATTCCCGCCGAAAGGTAAGATGCACCAATACCCAGGTAAATCAACATCACCGAATAAGGAATCTTAAAAAAGACCGCGATAAGGCCAACCGAAACCAAAAAAGAACTTGTTTTGCCCCAGACATTGGATGGAATTACAGATTGATCCCACTGATACATGAAACCACCAGCAACTATCAGGGCCAGGTGAGGAACCAAAAACAATGCAAATGCAATCATTGGGATCTGACCGTTCCAGGAGAAAAGACCAAACAGGGACATAAACAGCGTCTTGTCGGCAAGTGGATCTAATACTTGCCCCAAATAAGTGATTTGATTCAGTTTCCGGGCTACTAAACCATCCAGTACGTCGGAAACAAGGGCAAGAGCCAACAAACCCAAAGCTAAATTAACTTGACCATAGGCGAGGGAAGCTATAACGAACGGAGTCAACACCAATCTCGCCATGGTGATCGTATTTGCGAGGTTCATCTAGAGAATGATAACTAGAGGTATTTTTCATTGCAACACCAAGAACCTGACAAGATTACATGTAACAGGTTGCTGGAGGACCAACTGCTGCTTGCGTTATTAAACCCTCGAGCAACTTAATTCTTCCCAACAGTGTTTTAGAACCACTCAATTTAGGTTATGATTAGTAAAAAGTAAACGCGAGGTTTTCGGCCATGATTTTGAACGACGAAGAAATTGCACAAGCAAAACCACTATCTCCACTCGTCAAAGAACTACAAACCGACGGTAAAGTTAGCTACGGACTAGGTTCCTTTGGTTACGATATTCGAATAGACCACGAGTTTAGAATATTTACTGACGTCCATTCAACGGAGATAGACCCAAAGAACTTCAATGAAGAAGCTTTTGTGAAAGTTGAAAAAGAGACTTGTTTAATTCCTCCCAACTCATTCTGCCTTGGTAAATCACTCGAAAAGTTCGAGATGCCCGAAGACCTGTTCGGCCTGGTGGTAGGAAAAAGCACGTACGCAAGGTGCGGAATAATTGTAAATATGACCCCCATTGAGCCCGGCTGGAATGGATATCTGACCATCGAGGTATCAAATACTACACCGTTACCTGCCAAAATCTACGCGGGAGAAGGAATCGCTCAAGTGGTATTTTTCCGGGGTAACAGGCCAAAAATTACTTATGGAGACAGACACGGAAAATATCAAAATCAAAAAGGCATAGAGGTGGCAAAAATATGAACGTAGAGCTAGTACGTTATACCGACAAGCCAGAGCAAATGATTGCCAGAGCAGCGCGGATATCGCATATGGCTTCCGGAAAAGGAATAGAAAACGATCGAGATTTGATAAGAAAACTAAGAAACTGGGGGCATTGGTCCCCGTTTGAGTTCGCCAGTGCCACGTTTTTTGTCGAAGGTATAAGCAGAAGCTGTCTCGCCCAGCTAACACGACACAGACTGGGAAGTTTTATGGTTAGATCGATGAGATACGTTAAACAACACCCGGACGAAGTAGTCGTGCCTAAAACTGTTGAAGAGGCAGGCTGTGCTAAGAAGTACAAAGAACAAGTGACCTCTAATTACGAAGTATACCAGGAGATGATCGACGCAGGAGCACTAAAGGAAGACGCCAGGTTCCTGTTACCTATCGGCAGCAAAACGTCTCTATATTTCAAAACCAATTTCCGCGAATATCGCCACATAATAGACATCAGAGGAACCAAGGCGGCCCAGTGGGAAATCAGGGAACTTGCAGGAGAGTTTTTAACAAAACTGTACGAACTTGCTCCCTCGGTGTTTGAAGACCAAAAATAGCTTCCAAATCAGAAATGTTGCACTT
>Ga0102934_1001601_pt1 | contig 15816 bp, 14 predicted proteins | sample SalPonR2_A_D1_MG_FD_78175 | JGI IMG/M metagenome (GOLD analysis project Ga0102934, IMG submission 78175) | Salt pond soil microbial communities from South San Francisco under conditions of wetland restoration - Salt Pond MetaG R2_A_D1_MG | ecosystem: Environmental > Aquatic > Marine > Intertidal... | reverse complement strand
TGGGTCACGCGCCACCGCACGGTAATAGTAGCGCTCGTCTTCGTCGAGATCTTCTAAGTCTGCGCGGAAGGTCCGACGGTCGTTACGGTCGATGCGGCCCATACGTGAGCGCTCGTCGAGGTCATCGTCGTCTTGGCCATACTCAAACCAGACGTCGGCGAAGCGCGCGCTGTCTAGGTCGACGTTACCGTAGACTGAGGCTTCGTCGTCTTCGACGTCGATAGCGCGAAGGGTTTCTACCTCGACACGGGCGTTGCTCGTCGATTCGCCGAGTACACGTGGTGTTTGGTACTGGTAATTGTAACGATACTGCGGAGTCTCAATGTAGTACCCTTGCTGTGGGCTCTGCATAAGGGCTAATTGCGCAAGCAGTCGATAAATTTCATTAATAAGTTGCTCTCGGGTTTGGTCGTAGGTTTGCGCCTGCGCAGCCATTGGCACGGCGCTGAGCGCCAATACTACGGCTGCACACACACCAACCACGAGGTGTTTGGTATATTGCATAGTCATATACCTACTATACGACCACAAGTGAGCTCAAAAAGCAATACCTTCGTTAGCGGCGTTGCCAGGCTGTGTCTTGCCGCACCAAAAGCTCGGACGCGCGGTCGGGTTCGGACATAATCTCATAGACGAGCTTCTCGCCTCGAATCCCCTGCGAAGCTTTGACGAGGAGGATATCGTCACGTCTGAGGAGTGTCTGTACCTCACTACTCGCCCGGTCAATGCTATCGTACTGGCGAATATGCTTCTCTGACATGCCGTGCGCGAGCGCACCACTAGCTATTTTGCGGGCACGCACACCAACCGTAATCAGTTCATCGCAGCAGGTAGCGGCCAGCGCACCGATTTTTTCGTGTTCAGCAGTCGAAAAGTGCCCCAATTCGAGCATATCGCCTAAAACAGCTATTTTACGGTGACTACCTTTAAGTTCTTTGAGGGCTAGCAGCCCCCGCTCGGCCGCGGTTGGAGACGAGTTATAGGTATCGTCGATAATCAGACTATGTTTAAGACCGGGGATGATGCGCATACGCCCCGCTGGCGGTTGGTGCTCAGCCAGAGCTTCTACCGACGCACTGATGGGTATCTCAAACTGTGTTGCAACCGCTACTGCAGCCGCGTAATTATACGCGTGCTGGACACCCAGCGAGCCGTTAACAACAAGCGCGTGCGTGCTGTTGAGGTGCGTAAGTGTAAACTCGAGACCAGCCGCCACCCCGTCGTTGTACACCACCTGATCCGCCGAAGCGGTAAACTGTGAAAGTGAGTACCGGCTAAAGCCAATGCTTGTCTGGGGCAATTCGGTTATGACACTGCGGATTTGTTCGTCATCGTGATTGTAGATGAGTGTACCGTCAAGCGGAAGCGCGTTAACAAGCTGCATCTTCTCGGCCGTGACAGCCGCCGGTGAGTCGAAGTACTCAACGTGCACCGGAACGTCCGGCAAGCGGGTCAGTACGACCAGGTCGGGCGTAATCCACTCGCAGAGGCGCGCCATATCACCCGGCCGATCGACCCCCATTTCAAGTACGAGCACATCGGGGTACTCACCGGGGTACGCGACAATGAAAAACCCATCGATGATGTTTTTTAGCCACCCAAACGGATTGCTCCAGGCGTTTTTAAGGCCGAGCACCGTCAGCGGCACCCCGAGTTCTGAGTTAAAACTTTTTTCGCTCTTGCGCGCGTGCGTGTGATGTTTGAGTATGGCATAGAGAGCGTCTTTAGTAGACGTTTTACCAACACTACCGGTAATCGCAATGATAGTGGGTTGGGTGCGCCGGAGTAAAAGAGCCGCCTGCCAGGTAAGGATGCGGACAATAACAGTTTTAAAGAGTGACTTCATAAGATTATCGATCGGGGGCTACCGCGTAGTAATTAATCAAAAAGCGGGTAATGTCCATAAATGGTTCGGTGAGTGTCTCAGACGCATAGCGTACACCCTTTGGTTCTACAGTATACAAGAAAACCAAGAACTCGGGATTGTACGCCGGAAAGTAGCCGAAAAAGGAGTGTAAGTAGCGGTCGTCGTAGTAGCCACCATTGACACTATCGGCAATTTGAGCCGTGCCCGTTTTAGCGGCAATCGTGTGGTTTGGCAGTGCAACGGTTCCGTTGCGCAGTGCGTCGTCGACCACACTCGTAAGCATGCGCGATATCTCCTCGCTCGTCTCGGAGGAGAACACCTGTTGGTCGTTTGGGTACGTCACGTCGCGCAGTGTACCGTCCTCGTACTCAACGTGTTGCACGAGATGAGGTGTCACTAGTCGACCGCCGTTCGCTAAGGTTGAGAGTGCGCGCACCGTGCCCACTGGTGTCAGGGCGATACCCTGCCCAAACGACGCTGTGGCGTACTCGACGTCACGGGGTGAATTTAAGTTACTCACTAATCCAAAGGCTTCGTTTGGTAGATCGATACCGGTTTCGCTACCGAGTTTCAGATTGAGAAAATACTCACGAAACCGCTCTTTGCCCATCGTATCAACAATGAACGCCACCCCCGTGTTAAGTGACTGGTTGAGCACTTCTTGCATGTTGACCGTTCCGCGACCTTTACCGTCGAAGTTACCGATGGTAAAGGTATCGAGCTCGAGACGGCCCGAGTCGTAGTACGTGGTGTTGGGGGCTATCGCGCCGGCATCGAGACCAGCCGCTACCGTCAGAGGCTTTATAATCGAACCCATCTCGTAGACGTTTTCGACTAACGGGTTTTGAAAATCGGTTATCGATGCACCTTCGCGGTTGTTGAGGTCAAAGGTTGGCACGGCGTCGAGCGCGTAGATAGCGCCCGTTTGTGGATTCATGATGATCCCGCCAGTGATGCGGCTGCTCCACTGCTCGTTCGTTTGCTCGAGCGTTTGCTGCAAGAGTCGCGATACGGTCGGTTCCAAACTGGTCACAATATGACCAGGCCGGGGACCACCGAGGTCAGATTCGTCTACCAGTAGATCGCCCAGGGTAGAAAAGATTTCGGCAAAAAAGTCAACCGAGAGGGTTTCTGGGTCACGGTTAAGGATATCTTCGTAGTAGCGTTCCAGGCCATAGCGTCCCGTTGGAAACGGGCTGTCAGCGTCAAAACCGGTGAAGCCAATTGTCCGCGCGGCGAGTGTCTCGCCCGGATAGTAACGCCACTGGTTTTGGTAGAGAAATAGGCCATCAATGTCGGCGGCGGCAATTGCGTTCGCTGCTTCTTCGGGCAGTGCCTCTGCCAGTTCAACGTAGGTTCGGTCGGGTAACGTTGCCCGGGTACGAAAGAGCGCTTCGTCCAGCTGTACGTGCGGTGCGATAGCGGTCCACGCTGCTGCCACATCGGTGAGCACGGTTGGATCGACGGCGAGCACATATCCTCCCCGGACCGTGGCGGCCGACACCCGCTCTCCTTCGCGGGTGGTCATAAAGATACTACCTCGATCGTACACGTCTTGCACCGTGTGCACATACTGCTGTTCTGCCCGCGCAACGTACTGGTCGTGGTTGAGCACTTGAATTTGATAGAGTCGAGCTACCAAAATCACCGCCAAAGTAAGTATGACGGTGGTGATAATGCGAATTCTCAGTATTGCGCGCGTGCGGAGCGTCATGGCTGTAGCGTATCACGAACAACGAGCGCTGTGTCACCACGTTGCAAGAATATCTTGTCGGGCGTCGTTACAAACCCAGGTAACGCTGCCACCCGTTCACTTACAGCGTGCTGCGCCTTAATATACTCAGTCTCCAGAGCAGCAATTTTAGTATTTACTTCTTTAATAGACTGGGTCGTCTCTTTACGGACAACCACGTGCATAACCGTTGCGCTTAGAAGATACATATACACGACAGTCAGACAGAGTAAAACACCACTGGCCAGCATGAGGAGGCGTTTTTCTTTATGAATTTGTTTACAAATTGGGCTCATAGTTTTTCGATAGTCCGTAGTTTTGCGCTGCGGGCCCGAGGGTTACTGGCCACTTCAGCTGGGGTGGGGACGATTGGTTTTTTGGTCACCAGTACCCCTTGATGATCGTGTGCGTACGCCTTGAAGCGCTGTTTGACCAAGCGATCTTCAAGACTATGAAACGTAATGATGGCGAGACGACCGCGGGGCGCCAGGAGTGCAAATCCCTGCGCGATAAGATCCTCCAGGGCACCGAGCTCGTCGTTAACGACGATACGAATGGCCTGAAAGGTCTTGGTCGCCGGGTGAATAGCGTGTCGTCGCCGAAATGCCGGTACGGCTTGGGTAACGATTGCTGCCAGTTGAGCGGCGGTTGTGATTGGTGCTTGGCTGCGCGCTGTCACGATAGCGGCTGCTATGCGGCGAGCTGCGCGCTCTTCACCGTAGGCGTAGATGATGTCGGCCAGATTCTCCTCTTCCCAATCGTTGACCACATCTGACGCAGTAAAGACGTGCGTCGTCGGGTCACCGAAGGTCATTAGGAGTGGCTCATCAGAATGAAAGCTAAAGCCTTTTTGCCCAGCCTCAAATTGCTCACTCCGCCAACCTAGGTCGGCTAGTATGCCATCTGCAGTTTCTATGTGCTGTGCTGCCAATGTCTCGTGGAGAGTGCGAAAATTGGCGCACACTAACGTGTGTCGAGGATCGGTGGCTGGATTGACGGCGATGGCGCTAGGGTCGACATCGAGACTTACCAACCTACCCTGCGGTGGAAGCGTAGCTAAGATAGCCGCACTGTGCCCCCCACTACCGTACGTGCAATCGACGATGACTCCGGCGCGCTCTACGGGTAGCGCCGCAATTGCTTCGTCTTTCAGTACCGTAATGTGGGCCATAGCAGGAGTTGTGGCGGCTGCCCACGACCACGATGGGTGGTCAGGTGTTATGTTGGAAGGTTACAGAATACCGATATCGCCCAACTTCTCGGCTAAGGTGTCAGCCTCGGCTTCGATTTGTGACTTATAGGTATTCCAACGTTCCTCATCCCAGATTTCTACACGATCATGGATTCCGGCTAACACGACCTTGGCGTCGAGCTTGGCAAAATCTTTTAAGAAATCAGGAACGAGAATTCGTCCATTCTTGTCTATTTCTACTTCAGTCGCTCCCGACAAAAAGAAACGGTTGAAGCTTCGCGTGTCCGCCTGACCTAGTGGCAGTTGACCAATCTTTTCGGTGATCTTCTGCCACTCTCTCAGGGGATACACAAAGAGACAGTTGTCGAGTCCGCGAGTGAGAACCACACTACCACCAAGTTCTGTGCGCCATTTAGACGGCACAGACAGCCGTTTCTTGGTGTCCAACGTGTGTGTGTACTCACCGATTAGCATATTCGACTCCTGAGTTAATCTGGGCACCAGCCACGATTATCGCGGTAAATCGTGACCGTGGCCCAGATTAACTCTCTCGTATAGTTACTAGGGATTCTAGCAGCTATACCACTATCTCCCACCACGTAGGTATTATAGACCACTTTCTCCCACTAGACGACACAGTTGTCCCCAACAACAAAAAACCGCCTGTAGGCGGTGTACTATTCTCGCTGGACTAGTTCTTAATCGTGTTTTGGCTTCATTAGTGGGAATAGCTGGGTCTCGCGGAGTGGTTTATCAACCAAAAAAGCAAACAAACGCTCACCGAAGCCAAAGCCACAGGTAGGCGGCATGCCGTGCTCAAGCATCTCAACAAACTCCCAGTCAGGCATCATGGCCTCTTCGTCGCCACTCTCGAGAAGTTTTTGCTGCACCTTAAAACGCTCGGCTTGGTCGATGGGGTCATTGAGCTCGCTATACCCTCGCCCCACTTCGCTCCCCGCAATAATGGGCTGAAACATCTGCACGACCTGCGTACCTGGTACTTGCTTGGCCAGCGGGCCGACGATGAGCGGATGGTTAATTAAAAAGGCGGGCCCCGCAATCTGTTTGCGGCAGTACTTCCACAACGTATCGGTGAGGCGCTCCCGGTTCTCTCCGTCAAACTCGATACCGAGCTGGGCGGCTCGAGCAGACATTTCTACCTCGGTGGCGGTGGTCACGTTAATGCCCGTTTGCCGCTTAATCTCCTCGACATAGTCGATTTCATACCACTCATCGGCCAAATCGAAGGTAAACCCACGCGTCGTGAACGTCGTTGTACCAAACACTTCCTGGGCAATGTGTCGATAGAGTTCTTGGACTACCTGCATACCAGCGCGGTAATCGGCGTACGCCCAGTAAAACTCAAGGTTGGTAAACTCTTGCAAGTGCTCAGGACTGCTCCCCTCGTTGCGGTACGCGCGACCTATCTCAAACGTCTTGGGGAAACCAGCGGCCATCAGTCGCTTCTGCCACAACTCACCAATCGAAATACGCAGGTACACGTCCATATCAAAGTCGTGGTGGTGTGTCCGAAACGGGCGTGCCTCTGCCCCACCGGTGGTCACTTCTAGCGTGGGTGTTTCCACTTCAAGAAAACCACGTTCAGTTAAAAAACTACGGGTCGCGTGCCAAAAGGCGGCTTTTTTTCGGAACAACTCTTGTCGCTCGGGGTTAAGGAGAAGGTCGAGGTGACGATTGCGGTAGCGCTCGTCGTCATCTTTAATACCAAAGTGTTCGGTGGGGATATTTTGAATCGCTTTGGTGAGCACGTGCCAGGTCTGAGCAGCAACTGCCTCAGCCCCTCGCTTGGTTACAAAGGGTACACCGGTCACCTCGATAAAATCACCCGGGTCGATGGCATCATTGAGTAGCTCAAACAGCTTTAAGCCAAGCTCGTCGCGCGCGAAAAAGATTTGCATACGCGCAGTGCCATCATACAGGTCGGCAAAGGCTGAGCCGCCGTGGCGACGAAGTGCCATAACGCGACCCGCTACCGTTACCGTCGTGTCGTCGTCGACCAGGGTGTCGAACCCGCTCAGTACAGTCTCGAGCGAATGGGTGCGCTCACTGGCGGCAGCGTACGGATTCATACCCGCCGCAACGAGTATGTCTCGCTTGCGCAGGCGATCTTGGCGGATTTCGTCGAGGGCAGACATAGTAGAGCTATCCTAACGCAGATTCAGCCGAACGTCTATTTCTACATTCGACCAATCGCTCAAAGTCGAATAGGTGCGTGAGATGCGCGGCGTGCAAACAAAAAGCCGCGAGTGGGGCTTGAGCCCAGCGAGCGGCTTTTTTTGTGTAGCGCAACAAAGCAGATTACGTGCTTATTCGACTTTGAGCAGTTTATACTTCTGCTTACCATTCGGCGTCTCAAACTCAATCTCTTCCCCTTTCCCTTTACCCATCAACGCTTCACCGAGTGGTGAGAGGTATGAAAGTTTCTTGTCGTGGATGTTGGCCTCTTCTGAGCCGACGATGGTGTAGCAAATGTTACCTTTGTCACCGGTTTTTTGGATACACACCTCGGAACCAAGCCCCACCACATCGCTCTTATCATGAGAAACAATCTTTGCCTCTTTAATAACCTGCTCGAGGTGAGAAATTCTCTCCTCAATAGCGGCTTGCATGTCGCGGGCCTCTTGGTACTCGGCGTTCTCGGAGAGGTCACCGAGGCTGCGGGCATACTCGAGTGACTCGGCCACTTCTTTACGACGGACGGTCTTAAGGTGCTCCAATTCTTTTTTAAGTTCGGCGAATTTTTCTGAGGTCAGGTAGGCTTGCTGATCGTTCATAGACTAGTTTCGTTACTAACGTGACCTCAATTATACGCAGAACGACACCGGGGTCAAACCGGGGATAATTATTCCTCGCTCTGCGGCGCAATGTAAGCTGGTCGGTACTCAGCCATCCAGTCAAACACCTTCCCCATCACCGTCGTTCCACCGAGCCGGTTTTCGTACGGTGCATTCTCCATCAGCATGATAAAGGCGTACCGTGGTTCTTCGTAGGGCCAATATCCAGCGGCCCAGGTATTGAGGCGGGCTTTAGCGAAGTCGAGCTCGGCCGTACCCGACTTGGCCGCTATTGCGACGTCGGCGCGCTCTAACGAGCGCGCCGTACCGCCCGGGTAGTTCGTGGTCATGTGCATACCCTCGGCAACAACAGCTAGGGCATCCGGATCGAGATTGAGTTCGACGTACTCGCCGACAGTATCTTTCTGGAGGTGCGGGGTAAACAATTTACCGCCGTTACCAAGCGCAGCGTAGGCGACGAGCATTTGGAGAGGGGTGGTCTGCCAACCATACTGACCGATAGACGTAAAATAAGTGTCGCCCAGACGCCAATCATCGTCGAATACTTCGGCTTTCCAAGCTGGCGTGGGCAGTGTCCCGGTTTGTTCGTTGGCGAGCACGATGTCAGTCGTATCACCAAAACCAAACCGTTTCATATACTCACTCATTTTGGTAATCCCTAACCCTGCCTGGTCTTGAAACCCACCTCCGATAATATAGAAGTACACGTTTGAGGAGAATGCGATTGCCTCGCGCATATCCATCACTCCGTGCGCGCGCCAGTCACGGAAAATCGATGGTTGACTGGGAGTATAGGGGTTAGGAATTACTATCTCACCGGTACTGACTATCGTCGTATCGGGAGAAATAATATTTTCGGCTAACGCGGCGTACGCTACGAACGGCTTTACAATTGAGCCCGGTGTGTAGGCGCCCGCTACGACTTTATTTAAAAACGGAAACCGTTCGTCTTGGTTGTATTGCGCTATGAGTTCGCGGTCGTCGCCATCTGCCATTACTTCGGGGTCATAGGAGGGAAAGCTGGTCAGGGCGATAATTTCACCAGTCGTGATGTCCATAATCGCGCCGGCTCCGCTGCGAGAACCAGATTGCGCGGTGGAGGTCGCGATAATTTGATACATCGCCTCGGAGAGCTCTGCATCAATGGAGAGCGTCAGTGGTGCACCAGCTTGTGGCGACTCTACGGCGTACTCGGTCAACCGATCACCATGAGCGTCGACCTCGATAAGTCTTTGCCCGTTAGTACCAGCCAGCTGCTCGTTATAGGAACTCTCAACTCCATTACGGCCAACGTACTCGGTGCGAAAGTAGAAGCCTTGGCGATCCTTTTGCGGGTAGCTAACGTAGCCTAAGAGCTGCCCCATCCCCAACCGATCGGTATAGGCGCGGACGGGAAAGTCGTACAGGTCTCCATAATCTTCTTCGTTCCAGACAACCAGCTCACCGTGACGATCGAATATGACCCCGCGCTCGGCGATAATAACGTCCTCGCGGACACTATTGTTTTCACTCACTGCTCGATGCTCTGCCCCCGCCACTACTTGTAAAGTAAAGAGCTGGTACAGAAACCCTATTGCAATCAGCCCGAAGACACCAGCAACAAAGTACACGTTGCGGCGTGCGAGTGGCAGCTCCATTTTACCCTCCAAGCGTTGCTGGTTTAATGCCGACACATTTACGGCGTCGAGTAAGACTTCATCAATATCAACATCTCGTTGTGGTATAAACCGTCGCATCTACGTAGTATAAAACACTAATCGACGTTGTACGAACGGAATCGTCACCACCGCCACGAGTGCTGCCAGGGTGAGGTACGGTACTGGTGCCAGATAATACCAATCGATGAGAATTGCTAACCCTACCGGCACCACTGGACCAAACCAAAACATATACGCCCAGAGTAAACTGATTGCCACTATGGGCGGACTCCAAAATAGCGCGATACTTATGAGGAGGATGCGAAATAGTACCAGCATACGATTTATTCAGTACTAACCGACGAGGTGGTGGCGGTCGATGAGGTGGCGGTCGACGTACTTGATTCAGGAATGTCGACCAACACACCCTCCGGAACGGGTACGGTAAAATAATCTGCCCGAGTGCGGGCGACCGTCTCACGCGCCTGCTCAAAATCTATCGTTGTAAGCGGCTGTGTGCCCACCAGTACGTACTGAAGAGAACGGAGCGCTACCGGTAGCTGTACAAACCCGAACTGCTCTGGTCGCGTAGCTTCAGTCTCGATGTGGGTAATCGACCCGAGAATACCCAGCCCAGCCGCAGGGACAGAAACCGGGTTACCGACCGCCAAGGGAATCCCTTGCGGTACCCCGACCCGCACAATGCCACCGCCCTGCCCGACTGCAGTTGTATAAATATCAGGGCCAAAGATGAAGACCGTGCTGGCAACCCCAGGGTCTGATATGAGGGTAACCACACTTTGTCGTTTCGTTACCTGAATAACGCGCCCGATGAGTACATTCTCTCCTCCAAACACAGGAGCATCGACGACAACGCCATCGCGAGTACCGCGGTTAATAACTAGTCGGTCATACGGGCTCAGTGGTGGTTGCTGGAGAATCCGCGCACTAACGAGCGTGCTCGTTGCATACCCCAACTGAGCACGTAACTGCTCGTTCTCAGCCCGAAGCGCTGCCACCACATCATCTTGTGCTGCCTGTAATGCCAGTGTATCGCGTAATTGTGCTTCTTCCGCCACGAGGGCGGCGCGTGAGCGTAGGTACATCGGAATTACCGACTCACTTTCGCGCACCCAGCGCTCCACCAGCGAGATGGGCTGCAGCACGTAGCTGGCCACAGTCGAAGCAGCGCGGGGTACTACAAATCCAATCGCCAATGCGATGAGTAGTAGTATCGCCAACGCACGAGTACGTTTAGTCGATGAGTTGCGGCGATAGTTCCCCTTCGTTGTCGACCAGTATTTCTTCATAGATTGATAATTGTTCAAGGACGATACCGGTTCCACGAACCACTCCCCGTAATGGGTCAGGTACGACAATGACCGGTACTTGCAACACCTCTTCGAGCAGTGGCGCAAAACCAGGGATAAGCGCACCGCCACCCGAGAGGTGGATACCACGCTGCATAATGTCGGCAACCACCTCCGGTGGCGTCTTTTCTAACACCCCGCGCACCGTTTCGACGATGGTGTCGACCGGTTGGCTAATGGCATTTCGGATATCGATGTCGGTGATAACCACCTCGCGCGGCAGTCCGGTCACCACATCACGACCGCGGACAACCAGTTCATTTTGTTCATCATTCTGGACAATCGAGGCGAGTTTCACCTTAGCGTCTTCGGCTGTACGTTCACCGACGAGTACCTTAAATTGGTCACGAATGTAGGTGACGATGGCTGCGTTGAGGTGATCCCCGGCAGTGCGTAGGTTGGTAGCCGTCACAATCCCACCCATGCTAATAACCGCGATGTTCGCCGTCCCGCCCCCAATATCGATAATCATACTGCCCACTGCTTCGCGCACCGGCAGCTTGGCCCCGATGGCTGCTGCCATCGGTTCCTCAATCAGAAAGACGTCGCGCGCGCCAGCATTTTTAGCAGCATCGCGTGCGGCGCGCATTTCGACGTTAGTAATACCACACGGGACGCCAATTAAAACACGCGGGGCAATAATGGTGCGTGATTGCCCCCGTACGGCGTTAATTAAGTAACTCAACATTTCTTCGGTAACCTCGAAATCTGAGATGACACCCTCCACCAGCGGTCGCACGACTTCGATATGTGCCGGGGTGCGACCTTGCATCGACTTGGCCTCTTTACCAACCGCCACGAGCTGGCCCGTTTTACGATTGATGGCCACAATAGTGGGTTCGTTAAGGACAATGCCGCGTCCTTTGACGTACACCAGCGTGTTCGCGGTACCGAGATCTATACCAATATCAGTCGACACCGTCGCCATTAATTTTTGTACGTGCCGACCCACCCAGGACATATGGAGGCATTGTACTACGCTTTCGAAGTTGCTCCAAAATCGGTGTACAACTCTTCCTCAGTGAGATCGCGCGTCTCACCCGTAGCGCGAGTAACTACTTCAAAGGTGCCATTCTCTCTCCCCTTCTTGCTGACTATAACCCGGTACGGCATACCCATTAGGTCACTGTCGCTAAACTTCTCACCGGCGCGAACGTCTCGGTCATCAAACAGCACCTTCACGCCGCGACGCTTGAGCGCCGTGTAGATACCGTCGGCCCAGTCTTTGACGGCGGCATCGTCGGTGTTGAGTCCGATTAGGTGTACGGTGTACGGCGCGACCGTTTCGGGCCAGACAATTCCTTTATCATCAGCAAATTTCTCGACCAAGACACCCATCATGCGGGTAATCCCAATCCCGTATGAACCCATCCAGACGGGCACCCGTTCACCCTGTTCGTTATTGAAGAAGAGTTCCATCTCCTCACCTTTCTTCTGGCCAAAGTCAAAGATATTTCCTACTTCTGCTGTCTTAGTCGGTACCAGTTCATCTTTTGTCACTCCAAGCTCCGCCAGGTCGACTGACGCCAACACCTCTTCGTTGATGGCAACTCCTTTTTCTTTACAAAGATATGTTACGTCTTCGCCAACCGAACATACGGTTTGAAATTCATGACTAAACTCGGTGAAATCCCCACCTGACGCAAAAGTGATGTACGTATCCTCACCCACTCCCAGACGCTCAAAACACCTCATGTACGCGTGCTTGCTGCGCTCGTACAAGTCGGTATGCTGTTCTTTGGTCGCCGCAAAGCTATAGGCGTCTTTCATGATAAATTCTCGACCACGCATAATGCCAGACTTAGCACGCACTTCATTGCGAAGCTTGTTCTGAAACTGGTAGATGGCGCACGGTAGGTCTTTATAGCTTGATATGTGATTCTTCATCATATTTGCTAACGGTTCCTCGTGAGTCCAACCAAATCCGACCTCACCTCCGGCCTGTAACTCTGATTTAAACCACGCGTCAACTACTGCGCTGTCCCAACGGCCAGACTTTTCCCAAATATCTTTCGGCTGCAAAGTGGTGGCCAGCAGCTCGTTACTGCCCCACTCAGCCATTTCCTCACGCACAATTTGTTTAATGTTTTGGACTACCATTAATCCGAGTGGTAGTAGCTGGTACACACCAGCCATTTCTTTGTGAATATACCCGGCTCTAATCAAGAGTTGTGCATTTCGTGCCACTTCGTCAGTCGGAGCTTCTCGCAGCGTTTTGGTAAATAGGTGTGATTGTCGCATACGATATATATTAGCCAACTAAACGCAGTATGTCATTAACGGTCACCAGAACCATGAGACCTAGTAATAGTATGATGCCAACGGTGTTGACTCGAAGTACCCAGGCTGGATTAATCGGCCGGCGCGTCACCGCCTCAATCGCCACCATAACAAGGCGACCACCATCTAATGCAGGAAACGGAAGCATATTTATGACAGCAAGATTCAGGGAAATAAAGGCGGTGAATAGTAACAGCGAAGTAAACCCGATGGCAGCAGCGTCTCCTACCATCCCCGCGATTCCAACCGGCCCAGCGACCTGCGAAAGATCACCCTCGCCGACGACTGCCTGACTCAATAGTGTCCAAAGCCCCACGGTAACCGCGCCCAGCATCTCGATGGTGTTGGTACTTGCCTTGCGTATCGCCGCAAATAATCCGAGCGATTCGGTAACCAAGAACCCGACCGACACTCCAATGACTGGGCGCTCTGGCGCATCGGGTACGATTCCCGTTGCTGGTGTAACGCTCACCGTCTGTGTGTCGTCTGCCTGTTGGAACGTAAGTTCAATCGACGAACGGGCGTGCTCTGCGATGAAGGTTTGGAACGGGGCCGGAGCGAGCGTGGTAAGCGTACTCGAACCGGCACTAACGCCAGTAATGGTCGCACCGACCGGTACACCTGCCTCTGCTGCTGGCGAATTAGGTGCAAGTGCTACGATCGTCAAGGGCGTCCCCGCCGGGGCGGCAGACTCCTCAGTTACAGTCGGCACGCCGACCATAAAAATAATTACGTAAATGAGCCATGCAAAAATGACATTCATGGCCACACCCGCGATCAAGACCAGTGCTTGTGCCCATTTTGACTTGTGCACAAATGAGCGCGGGTTATCACTCTCACCCGTCGCTATGTCCTCGGCGTTCTCACCAGCAATGCGTACAAAACCACCGATTGGTAAGGCGTTGAGCGTATATTCGGTTTCACCGATTTTTTTACCATATACCTTAGGTGGAAACCCAATACCAAACTCGTCCACCTGCATGCCGGTCTTTTTAGCCGTTATGTAGTGTCCCCATTCGTGGACAAGAATGAGCACAAATAGGACGGCGAGAAAAAGTAATACGGTCATGCAGTGCACTATTACTGAGTCAATTCTGTCTCTTTAGCAGCGTAAAGTTCGTCGAGTTTGGTATTAGTTTGATCAACCTGCTTCTGTACCTGTTCTCGAGCCGTAAACTTCTCGTCTTCGCTTAATTCACCAGCTTTTTCTTGCGCATCGAGTTGTTTCATTATTTCGTCACGCGCCGCCCGGACCGACACACGTGCATCTTCAAGTTTCTGTTTGGCCAACTTGGTGAGTTGCGCGCGACGCTCACTCGTCAGCTCAGGAAAGATAACCCGCAAACCAGCAGAATCGGTTGCAACCGAGACTCCTAAATCAGCTGCCGTGAGTGCGCTTTCAATGGAGGCAATCTGGCTCGCGTCCCAGGGGCCAATACGTAATGTACGAGCATCTTCAACCCCCACCGAGGCGACTTGGTTAATTGGCATTTTGGTACCGTAACTCTCAACTTTTACACTGTCGAGCAATGACGGTGCCGCTTGTCCGGTGCGAATGCTTGCAAATTCTTTGCTGAGCCATTCCGTACTCTCGTGTAGTCGTTTGGTAAAGTCGTCCATAATAATCATGTATAGCTACTAAGGTGCGCGCATTGTACCCTGCTCACCGCGCTGAAGCTAGTGCGAGTATCACCTCTTCTATTAGCATCTTTCGTGAAGCACCGGAACGTGTCCGATACGTCTCGATCAGCAGTCGAACAGCTGGGGGCACCGTCGTGTCAGCCGCTGCCGCAGCCAGGATTGCCTGCTGCCAAGACGTGTCTTTGGCTTTAGCTCGTTCGGCACACTCAGCCAGTTGCACCGCTACGGGCTGCGCTGCGAGCGCGTGCCATACGCTTGCTTCTGGAGCCGACTGACCGTCGCGGATCAATGAGACGCGCGACCGAACCGTTTCCAAAAGCATCTCACTACTCGGTATGACGAGATAGAATACAGCCGTCTCTGGTGGGTCCTCAAACAGTTTTAAGAGGGCGTTTTGCGCTTCGTGGGTAAGCGTGTTGGTGACAATAACAAACGAGCGTTTCGCTGCCGTGACGGGGCGTTGCGCGGCTCCTTCAGCGAGTCTCCGACTGTCTTCAATCCCCCACTGCTCAAGGTGGAGATGGACAACATCGGCACCCTGCTGCTGGAGCATGGTTGGTAGTACTGACACGTCGGTACCAAGATAGACGTAGGCGTGGTGCTGGTCGGGCATCAGGTAAGCTTACGAGCTTTTTGCTTGTTTGTCGATAATCGTGCTAACCACGCGTCGGAGATAGTGCTCAAAGGTCTCTTGCAGGTCGTGGGTCATGCCTTGTTCGTAGCGCCACCCATTCATGTAGTCGTGAATACTCTGTTTAACTTCTGGCGTGGCTCCCTCGAAACGACCAGCTATAACCAAGTTCATAGGTAGATTTCTGAGTTCTTTATAGAGTGGGTGTTCGACTCCTTTCGGCCCAGAGCCAAGGATGCCGCCACCTTTAAAGAGACTCCATTCGGTCAGCAGTTGTTCAAGACCAGCGGTTACTGATTCCGCCATTAAGGGGTCACCCGTTGCCGGTTGTGGAACTTTTGGTTCCTCTTTTGGTTTTGTAACCTCAATCTCATCGGCAACTGCTGCCACAGAGCGCAGTGGCGCACCAGCGTCGACGGTGGGTGCGGTACTTGTATTCTCTGTTGCAGGCGCAGCTTGTGCGGGGGGCGGAACTGAGGCGTCCGGTGACGCCTGCCAGCGATCGTTAGTAGGTGGTACTGGGGGGGTAGCTGTTTCGGCTGTCTGCGGGGGCGCCTCACTAGCTGGGGTCGGTGGCTCAGCAGTCGGCACGGGCACTTCTGCTTCTTGGGCAGCGGCTGGTTTGGTATCTGCGGGGTTGGCGGTTTCTG
>Ga0102934_1001600_pt1 | contig 15822 bp, 13 predicted proteins | sample SalPonR2_A_D1_MG_FD_78175 | JGI IMG/M metagenome (GOLD analysis project Ga0102934, IMG submission 78175) | Salt pond soil microbial communities from South San Francisco under conditions of wetland restoration - Salt Pond MetaG R2_A_D1_MG | ecosystem: Environmental > Aquatic > Marine > Intertidal... | reverse complement strand
CACCGGTAATAAGCGGGGAGAAACCGGAATTTTAAGGAAAGGCGGATCGCAGATGAAACAAATGATTCTTGCTTTTGCGGTGCTTTTATGTACCGGCTGCGCCCTGACGCAGCCCACCGATCCCTATGCACCGGCCGACAATTCCCCCGCTGCGGCGCGTTTTCCGGCATCTTCGGCCGGTCTGCCCGAAGAACCGATTTCCTTGGACCAGGCTGTTGCCATCGGCCTTGCCAACAATCCGGAAATCGCCGCCTTAAAATGGGATCAAACCGCGGCGGCCGCCAGACGGGACCAGGCATTTGCGCAAAGACTGCCCCGCCTTGGCGCGGAAGGCGGGTTTACTCATCATTCGGATGAACAGCGGATTGCCCCTGTGCGCGAGCCGGGAACACCCTCAATATTAACCCGTGACATTGCCTCTGCAGATCTTGTGCTCTCTGTGCCGCTTTTTACAGCCGGACGCCTGATAAATCAGGCAAAAGCGGCTGACCTTCTCAGAGCGGCGGCGGCCCAAAAATTTTCCAGCAGCAGAAAAACACTTGTCTTTAATATTTCCAGCCTGTTTTACAACATGCTCGCCCAGGAGCAGGTCATTGAATCCATGAAATTTTCCGAGCAGACCCTGGCAGCCCATCTAAACCGCATGGATGCAATGGTTCGTGCGGAAAAAGCCGCAAAGGTCGACCGGATGCGCACCGAAGTCCGCCTGGCTGACGTGCGTCAGCAGCTGGTTCAGGAAAAAACCCGCCTGGCCGTCTATCGCCGGACCCTGGCCAATCTGCTAGGGATCCCGGATCATGCATATATGCTCCAGATACAGGGCGATCTGGAGCTGCCGGAAAAACTTGACATGCCAACGTTTGAAGCGGCCTTTGCCAAAGCCCAGAAAAAGCGTGACGACTATCAGGCTGAACGCGCCGCCCTGGAAGCAAAAGCCATGCAGGTGGATGCGGCGAGGGCCGGTCACTGGCCCATGGTTTCCCTGTTAGGCACCTACGGGGGGCGCTGGGCGGCCGGGGCCACAAGCGGAACCAACGATGAATCCGATGATGAGGGCCGCATTGGTGTTGCGGTGGAAATGCCGATCTTTGACGGCGGGCAGATCAGCGCGGCAATCCGCGAGCAGCGGGCGGAGCTGACTGCTGCCCAAAAACGGCTGCATGCATTTGAACTCGATATCCGGCTGGAGATTGAAACCGCTCTTGCCGATATTGCGTCTTTTCGGGAGCGGGCAGCAGCGCTTGAAAAATCCATCGCCCAGGCCCGGGAAAGCCTGCGCATTGAACAGCAGAAATATGAACTGGGAAGGGGCACCATTGTGGACGTGTTAGATGCCCAGGACGCGCTTCTGGATGCTGAAACTACCTATCACCAGGCGACCGCCGGGCTCCGGACCGCACTTGCCCGGTTAAAGCTTGCCACAGGAGAAATATGAAACTGCGCTTTGCAATGATCGCACTGATACTGGCCGCCCTTGCCGGCGCCGGTATTTTCGGCATTCGACTCATGGGCCCGGATGCGGAAAAGGGTGCGAATCCGTCAAAACCCAAAAAACCGCCCGTGGTTTCGGTAGTCGCTGCCGAGCAAACCACACTGACTGAAAAGCTGACGCTAACCGGCTCAGTTGAAGCCGTTCAAACAGCCCGCCTGGCATCGCCGGCAGAGGGGCCGGTTGAGCTTGTCACCGTACGGGAAGGCGACCAAGTCCGGGCCGGCGACACCCTGATTTCCATCGGCCGAAAAAAGGGGGCTCAGGCCGCCACCCAATCCCTTGAGGAAGAACTGGCAAAAGAGACAGACAATCTGCGCCGGACCCGGCAGCTGGTGGAAAGCCAGGCGTTTCCCCAGGAAGCACTTGATCAGGCCCGGGCAGCGGTGGAAAACGTGCGCGCGCGACTGGTTCAGGCAAAGGAATCTGCGGGCGACTATGTTGTTTTCGCCCCGTGGGACGGCGTGGTTTCCTGTCTTGCGGTGCGAACCGGTGAATTTGCTGCCCCCCGCACCCCCCTCGTGGAAATCTATGACCCGGCCAGCCTGGTGATCCGCACGGCTGTACCGGAAAGATATGCTGCCGGAATCCAGCCCGGCATGCGGGTCGACATCCGGCTGGACGCTTATCCGGAAAAATCCGTGAAGGGCCGGATTGCGCGGGCCTATCCGTACCTGGAACCCCGACTGCGGACCCGGACCTTGGAAATTGTGCCGGAGCCGCCAATGGATCTTTTGCCCGGCATGTTCGCACGCCTCAAAATATGGCTGAAAACAGTGGACAATGCCGTGGTGGTGCCCGGCCAGGCAGTTGTCTTCGCACAGGAAGGCGAAGCGGTGTTTGTACTGGAAAACGGCAAAGCGCTCAGGCGGCCCGTAACAAAGGGTATTGAAGATAAAAACCGCATCCAGATCACTTCAGGCATAAGGGCCGGGGAAAAGGTCATTGTTGCCGGAAATGAAAAGCTCAAATCCGGCACCGCGGTCCGTGTGGCGGAAAATAAAGAACCCGGCCGCCAGTCATCTCCAAAAAGGGCAGAAGGCGGCCGTAAATGAAAATAACGCAATACGCGGTTTCCCGGCGCCTGGCCACAAGCGCCATCGTCTCAGCCCTGGTGGTGCTCGGCCTCTACGGCCTGTTCCGGCTTCCGGTAAACTATCTGCCGGAAGTGACCTATCCGCTGGTCAAAGTCCAGATTCAATGGCCGGCGGCAACCCCCGAGGAAGTCGACACCGAGATCGCTGATCCGGTGGAACGCCTCATGGCCACGGTGGACCGCCTGGATTATCTCTCTTCTTCCTCGGTCGAAGGGCTCTACGCGCTGGATGTTCGATTTGAGTACGGGGCGGACATTGATGTGGCATTCCAGGATGTGCTGGCCGCCCTGACCCGGGCCCAGCAGCGCCTGCCCGAAGATATTGAAGCGCCTTACGTGTTCAAGGCAGATCCGTCCCAGCTTCCGGTCATGCAGTTGACGGTTCGCTCAGAACGCTGGAATCCGGTAGAGCTCAGGGACTGGGCGGACAATTGGCTGCAGGATCGGATATTGGCGGTTTCCGGCGTGGCCGGAACGGAAATCATCGGCGGCCTTGAACGCGAAATCCGCATCCAGCTCGATCCCGAGGCATTGGAGAAGCATCAGCTTTCCATTGATGAAGTCAATCGCCGGGTGGCGGCCGAAAACGTGGAAATGACCGGCGGCCGGGTAACAGTCGGCCCAAAGGAGATCATCGCCCGCACCATGGGCGAATATACCAGCCTAGATGACATCCGCTCGGTGGTAGTAGCCCAAGATGGCCATCAAAAGGTTTATTTAAAAGATATCGCGAAGGTGATTGACGGCCACGCAGATGAACGGGTTATCACCCGGTTCAACCGCGCGGACTGCGTCAAGATCTCGGTGCTCCAGGAGGCAGAGGCCAATACCGTGGCCACGGCTGAAAATGTCAATCACCTGCTGCAGGAGCTTGCGCCCGAGCTGCCCGAGGGGATTTCCCTGGGTTATGTGGAAGATCAGGCGGTCTACGTCAAACAGGCGCTTCAGGGTGTTTCCAACGCGGCCATTGCTGCCGCGGTGTTGCTGATCATCGTGGTTTACCTGTTTCTGGGCAGCGCAAGACAGGTCCTGATTATGGTCATCGCGCTGCCCCTGACCCTGGTGTTTAATTTCGGGCTCATGAAGCTGGCCGGCTTTTCCCTCAATATATTCTCCCTGGGCGGTCTGATCGTGGCCATCGGCGTGGTGCTGGACAACTCCATCGTGGTGGTGGAAAATATCTCCCGGCTGCGGCGCGAAGATCCGGACGGGGAAGCCGCCGGCCATGCCGTATCAGCCACCATGGAAGTGGGCCCGGCCCTGGTGGCAGCGACCCTTTCATTTATGGCGCTGTTTGTGCCCTTTCTCATTGTTCCGGGGCTTATCAGCCTGCTGTTTCGGGAACTGATCCTGGTCATTGCCGGCATTGTCCTTATCAGCCTGGGGGTGGCTGTATCTGTAACCCCCATGATTACGGCAACACTTTTCAGCGGCAGCCTGCGGAAAAGGAGCGCCGGCCGGTTTGAACAGATGTTTGCAAGGTTTACAAATTTTTATGGCAGGCTGCTCGCCCGGGTGATCGCCTGGCGGTGGGCGGTTATACCCGTCTTTCTGCTGGTGCTGGCCGCTGCTGTGATTCTGCTGGGAAGACTTGGCGGCGAATTTATGCCTTTGATTGATGACGGCCGGATCATGGTCAAGGTAAAAATGCCCACCGGCGCATCCGTTCACGAGACCGACCAGGTGCTGCAGCGCATTGAAAAAAAACTTGCAGACGATGACCGGATTGAAAGTCTCTTTTCTTTGGCCGGCGGTCAGGTAAAGGGGCTGACCACCTTTGAGATCGCCAATGAAGGCCAGGTGGATATCCAGCTTGTTCCCCGCGCGGCGCGCGATATCAGCACCACCGAATACGTGGAAAGGCTGCGGAAAATGGTGGGCGCCCTTCAACCGCCCGGCGGCATGATAATGGCCCGGCAGATGCCCATCAAGGGCATCCACGGCATGCGGGCCGCAGATGTCATCGTCCAGGTCCGGGGCCAGGACATGGAAACCCTCGGCGAACTGGCCGGGCGTACCACTCAGCTTATGGACGGATTGGAGCGGTTCCGCAACGTCTCGGTTTCCATGGACATGTCTAAGCCCGAGTATCAGGTACAAGTGGACCGGATAAAAGCTGCGGAACTTGGGGTCTCTGTGTCAGATGTGGCCACATCACTCAGGTCCCTCATCACCGGCGCGGTACCCACCCGGTTCCGCGATAAGGCGGAGTATTACGATATCCGGGTGCTGGTTTCAGAAGAAAGCCTGAACAGCCGGCAGGACGTGTCACACCTGATGGTCTCCGGCTCCGTGGATGGACCGGTCCGGCTGCGCGATATCGCTGACGTGGGCCAGGCGACCGGCCCGGTGGAGATCATCCGGGAAAACCAGATCAAGCAGATCAGCGTGGAAGCCGATATTGCCGGCAGCGATCTGGCCGGCTCGGTAGGGGCGCTTCGGGGCGCCCTGGCTGGAATGGACATTCCGGCCGGTTATGGGTTTGACTTCGGCGGAAATGCCGAGATGATGGCGGACATGAAGGACACAGTTTTTGCTGTGCTGGGCTTTGCCCTGTTTTTTTCCTTTATCGTGCTCACCGTCCAGTTCAACAGCATCAAACTGCCGGCCCTGATCCTTTTCTGCGTGCCGGTCTGCCTGTCCGGATCGGTGTTTCTCATGCACGCCGCAAACCTGCCCCTGGGGGCCACGGTGATCATCGGTGTGCTGGTGGTGGTGGCTGCCACGGTCAATGACGGGGTGCTGCTTTTAACCTATGCTAGAGATATGCAGAATCAGAACGGCCTCACGCCCGCAGCTGCCGTGGCGGATGCCGCAAAGATCCGCCTGCGCCCCCGGCTCATGACATCCGTGACCACCATGATGGGGTTTCTCCCCCTGGCGCTGAATGTGGGAGAAGGCGGCGACATGCTCCAGCCCATGGCCGTGGCCGCCATCGGGGGATTGGGGATGGAAATCCTGGTGGCCCTGTTTCTGATGCCGTGCATGTATGTCGTCGCAAATAAATCCTGGGCTGGATAACATATTGCGCCGGGATTGGGCTCTCTTCCGCAATTACTCATCCGCCAATCCGTACTCACGGGCCATTTCCCTGTCAAAATCCGCCTTTCTGGAAGGGCATCCTTTTCGCGGGCAGAGCTGACAGTTAAAAAAGGTAACTTCCGTGGGGAAAAATATCCCGGACTCAGATTTTCCGGGATGCATGAGCATGCTTGGCGCAAGCTGCACCCCGATGGCTCCCTCCACATCTCCCAGAATGGAAAACAGGGGCCGCTGCTGGGCAAGGGGCCAGTCCTCGAGCGAGCCCACGTTCATATAGGAAAGCTTGTCTATCTGGTATTGATCCTGCAGGCGGGCACGAAGATTTTGAATGGCGTCCTGCAGGGCCACGTTGGCAATGGTGTCCATATAGTATTGTTCAAGATAATCATCCCGGGCCCTGGCCGCTTCCTCCAACTCCGCCCCGATGGTGATGACAAAGGGGAAAGCCCGTTCCGCGGATTCCAGGTTTTTTCTAAGCACCCGGCTTTCCAGGCGCACGCCTTCGATGGCAACCGCATCATCTTCCTTTTGCTGAATATAGCAGGCTTTGTGCGCACATCTGGGCCGGATGAGCGCAGCCGCCTGATCCGCCATGGATTGCACCTCCTGCCATTCCCGGCTGTCTGCCCTCAGGCGCAGGCGTTTTTGGATCTCCGCGGTGTTTATCCGCGGCTGCAGGTTGTCTATAATTTTCATCAGTCTGGGGCTCTCCTCCATTGCAGCCCAGCACAAAGAACAGGGCGGAGCACGACCGGTTCACTAAAATTTGATAGCTGCTGAAGCCGCCCGCTCCGCACTGGACAAGGCACCTTCCAGGTATCCGCCAAAATAATCCGCGGTTTCTGTGCCGGCAAAGTGCAAGCTCCCATCCCAGATGCTTGTTTTTCCTGAGGGCGGGTGGAACTCGGGATGATTGTGGGCAGCCCGCTGATCATATTCAGTGGCTGTAAATTCTTTCTTTGCCCAATCCTGGTAATAAATTCTGACGGGCTCTCCGGCCGCCTGTCCGTAAAGAAGGGTCAGCTGGGTGAGGATGGCCTGGATTATTTCTTCGTTGTTTTTACGCCGCAATGCCGGGATGCCGACAAATCCGGTCAGCCCATAAGGCCTGTCCATCTCACCGGATCCGTCATGAATTTCCGCTAAAGGGCCGCACATGCTGAATCCCTGGCCGGAAAGGCCCATTTTGCGCCAATCCGCCCTATCATACAAAGCAAAGAATTTGGCATGTCCGGCCATCCAGGTGCTTGCTTTTAACATGGCCTGGGTCAGATCATAGGGGAAATCAGGTGTAAACACAATCGAGCGGGCAGCAAGCCGGGGCGGCACGGCAAGAATGATTCTGGCTGCCTTCAGCCGGCACTTGGGTTCCTGGTCAAGACGCCCCACCGTGACCCGAACGCCGCTTTCTATCCGTTCGATTTCGCAGACCGGATGATTCAGCCGGATGATATCTTCGGGAATCCGGGCGCAGAGCTCTTTGACAAGAGAGATCATCCCCCCGCTTATCCGCCATCCGGGCGGATCCATTGGATAGCCGGGAATGGTTTCAGCCTGGCCATTTTTAGCCTGGAGCCGGCTCAGGCCTTTTTCAAACTGAGGATACCCCTTAAGGCCCAGCTTCTGTATCAGCGCGTTTACTCTTGGGTTCATCATGGGCCAATACCAGGATGGCCCCAGATCAGTAAAAAATCCCTGATGCTCCGGACTTAAGATTCTGCCCCCGACACGGGAACGGGCTTCAAGCAGAACCAGGGATTTTGTCTTTTCAGCCAGCAGAAAGGCGGTATAAATCCCGCTGAGGCCGCCCCCGATAATTATGGTATCAACTTCTTCCGTATGCATATCTGCTCTGAGTCCTCATTTTTTTTAATTTCTATAAAACAGTCAGGTCCTTTTCAAGAGCGTTATGCGTTTCTAAAATAAAAGATGCCTGATAAATTTTTAAGAAAATTTATCCATTGATGGACTCGTAAAAAGTCGATTCTGGGACGGCAAAGAAAAAAGTTCAAGATCGCGGCGCGCAAATCCCGAGGAATGCAGAGTGCTTATTCGTACGTGAAATTCCGGGGGATGCAGCGCAAGAAAGATATTGGACTTTTTGCGAAGCCGTCGTTCATTAATTTTCAATTTTTGACATAAGTCAAACCATCAATAATAGTAATATGAGAAATAAATATTATCAGGCTTGAGAATGTTTTGAATCAAGGAAAAAATTTTTTAGGAGAGTCATCACACAAAAAAGAAAAGGAGCAACCCATGTTTTGTTTTCAATGTCAGGAAACCGCAAAAAATCAAGGATGCACAGTTAAGGGCGTTTGTGGAAAACCAGAGAATACGGCTGATTTGCAGGACCTTCTCATCTATGTATGCAAAGGGATCTCAGTCTATGGCGAAAAATTGAAAGCGCAGGGTACCGTAGACAAAGATGCGGCCAACTTCATTTGTAAGGCACTTTTTACCACCATTACCAATGTCGCGTGGTCAGATGACGTGATTATCAATCGGATCAAAGAAGCCTTGAAGGTCCGGGAGTCGGTAAAAGAAAAGCTCGGCGCCCCCGTATCCGATACACTCCCGGATTGTGCAACATGGTATTCAGATGATAAGGAGCAAATTCTTGCCAAGGCAACATCCGATGAGGTCCGCATTACAGCGACAGAGAATGAGGATGTGCGATCCCTGAGGGAGCTTCTGGTCATCGGAAGCAAGGGCATTGCCGCCTATGCCGATCATGCAGCCATTCTCGGCAAGGAAAAAGACGATATTTACGAGTTCTTAATGGAGGCCCTGGCTTCAACCACCAAAGATCTCTCAACCGATGAGATGATCAATATGGTCATGAAGGCAGGCGATACAGCCGTTAACACCATGGCGCTGCTGGATGAGGCCAACACCAGTGCCTACGGAAATCCCGAGATCACGGAGATTAATATCGGGGTTCGAAATAACCCCGGCATCCTGATCAGCGGCCATGATCTAAAAGACATGGAAGAGCTTTTAAAGCAGACCGAAGGCACGGGTGTGGATGTCTACACCCACGGGGAGATGCTGCCGGCCAACTGCTATCCGGAATTCAAAAAGTATGACCATTTTGTGGGCAACTACGGCGGTTCCTGGTGGCACCAGAACAAGGAGTTTGAATCCTTTAACGGGCCGGTCATACTGACCACGAATTGCCTGATCCCCATCAAAAAGGACAACACCTATCTGGACCGACTGTTTACCACCGGTGTTGTAAGCTACAACGGTGCCAAGCACATAGCGGACCGGCCGGCGGGCGGGGTTAAGGATTTTTCCCAGGCGATCGAGCTGGCAAAAAAATCTCAGCCGCCGGAGGAAATTGAATCCGGTAAAATCATGGGCGGATTTGCCCACAATCAGGTTTTAGCTTTAGCTGACAAGGTTGTCGAAGCGGTAAAGTCCGGCGCCATCAAACGCTTTGTGGTCATGGCGGGCTGTGACGGCCGTCAAAAATCCCGTAGCTACTTCACCGAGGTGGCGCAGAACCTGCCGCAAGACACGGTAATCCTGACCGCCGGCTGTGCCAAGTACCGCTACAACAAGCTGGATCTGGGCGATATCGGCGGTATCCCTCGGATACTGGATGCCGGCCAGTGCAATGACTCCTACTCCCTGGCTGTGATTGCATTAAAACTGAAAGAGGCCTTCGGGCTGGACAATATCAACGAACTGCCCATCTCCTATGATATTGCCTGGTATGAGCAAAAAGCCGTAGCCGTGCTGCTGGCGCTTCTCAGTCTTGGCGTTCAGGGCATCCGGCTGGGCCCCACGCTGCCGGCATTTCTTTCCCCCACCGTGGCCAACGTGCTTGTGGAAAAATTCAATATCAAGCCCATCGGCACGGTTGAGGAAGATATCGCCGCAATGATGGCGGGAAAATAAGACATCTTAAAAATAACTGGCTCAGCATGGCGCTTTCCTGATGATATTTGAGGGAGCGTCATGCTTCAGGTTTTTTAAATAATTACAAGCTGATGTGCCAAAACCCCCAAAAAAACTGATAGCATATGATCAAACGGCCCGGCCGCAACCGATTCCAGCAACTGCCCGGATTTCGCATAAAAGATCGGGCATTACCAGTTCAGTTACCCCCACGGCGGTCCAGGCCGGAAAATCCTCAGGAATAAATTCGCCTTTGACCTTTGCAAATTCGGCGATTTCCTTCATGGAAGTGTGATAGGTCACCAATTCCACAACATCCGCCAGCCCGGCGCCGGCTTCGGCCAGAACGTGCTGCAGGTTGGCAAAGGCCGCCCGCGCCTGGGCTTCGACACCTTCTGCGATATTGCCGCTCGCATCCATGCCGACCTGGCCGGAGACCCAGACCATGTCGCCTGCGCAGACCGCTTGGGAAAACTGCATGCGCTGGTATATCTTTTCGGTTCCGGGCGGGTTGATCAGGGTTTTTCCTGCTGACTTCATAAAAAAATTTCCTTTTTTTTTTTGAGAGAACTACTTCACCTGCCAGATTTCTATTCGATGTCCCTCCGGATCATAAAAATAAAACACCCGGGCGCCCCAAGGGTGTTCCTTGATTTCTGTCGGCTCAAGGCCGGAATTAGCAAAGTCTGCCCAAACGGTTTCAATGGCATCTGTTTCCAGACTCAGGGTGATACCCATGCCGCCGCAGCTTTTGATGGAGGCGCGGCTTTCGTCTGCAATACTCAGCCGTGAACCATCAGTCAAGCAGAATTCCACGAACCAGTTGTTTGAAAAATTCACCGGCAGGCCGAGCCGGTCCCGGTAGAACTTGACGGTTTGTTCCCATCTTTTACAATAGAGAATGGTGTTTACCGTCTTAAGTTTTTTATCCATTATGCCCCGTACTTCCGGATCAGATCCACGCTTCAGCGGTGTTGATGAGGTTTCTGGCACCCACATTGTGGGCATTGTCCATAATGCCTATGTCCTCGAGTTCTCTCGTTATCATGTCTGCCTCCTTGAATATTTCGGCACGAGTGTGCTATTAAATATTATACGCCTTTTTCATACCTTGTTAACGCACGGCTGAAACCCGATCCTTGATTTAAGTCAAATAAAAAATACAAGCCGCAGAAAGGTGAAGCTTCCTGTGGACAAAGAAGCTATTGACGAAAACATTTTTTCTCAATCCGATTTGCTTAAAAATATACCCGAAAGCCAGGCTTCTGAGATACTGAACACCGGTATCCGGAAAACCCTTCAAAAAGATGAGGTTTTATTCCATCAGGGGGATTCGGCAAAAAAATGTTATTTCCTGCTGTCAGGCCGGATCAAGCTGACAAAGCTGCATGAAGAGGGGCGGGAGGCTGTAATCCGCTATATCGGCCCTGGGGGGTTGACAGCGGCAGGCGTTGTCCTCAGGGAAAATCAATATCCCGTAACGGCAAAATCTCTTTGCCCGGCTACCGCGATCGGGTGGGACAAAAACACCATGCTCAGCGTCATGCATCAATATCCCCAAATTTCTATCAATATGGTTTCCCTTGTTTTGGATCGGCTCGAAGAAATGCAGCAGCGGTTTCTGGAAATCACCGCCGAGCAGACAGAACGCCGGATTGCCCGGGCACTTTTGGGGATCATGCAGCACGCCGGCACCAAAACAGACAACGGCATCCGGATCGAAATTGATTTGAGCCGGGAGGACATAGCCGATTTCACGGGCACGACGCATTATACAGTAAGCCGCATATTAAGCGACTGGACCAGAAAAGGCTGGATTGCCACCAGCCGCCGGCAGATTACGGTCATGGACGCCCACGCCCTGAAGCTGTGCACGGAAACTTCGCTGCCCTGAAATTTTATTCTTTTCAAAATTTGTATAGCCTTATCATAAAACCCTTTCAGGCTATCAGGCTTGGTCCCGCCTTTTTTCCATCAAAGGATAAGCTTCTCTGTGGTTTTTTGTGGGCATGAGAGAGCTCTTTTCTTGTTTTTTATTTAAGTGCAACACTTATGCGTCACTATATCAAGTGCCGTTTTGACCTGCATGGGCTTATATTTTCATTTTTTTGCGCCAGCGCAATGAAACCGGGTGTAATTTCTTTTACCCTGCTTCCATGACCAATCCATCACCAGCAATAACATCCGGAATGACCGTAAGAACGATCCTGGAAAAATATCCGCCGGCGGCATTCGTGTTCTTAAGGATGGGAATGCATTGCCCCGGATGCCAGGCAGAGGCCTTCCACACCCTGGAAGAAGCGGCCCGGGCACACAACCGCGACCCGGAACGGCTGGTAGACAAATTGAACCGGGAGCTTTTCTGCAGCAAAAATGCATAAAATTGCGGTTCATCGAAGCGGTGGGCGTTTCTTGGCCTGCAGCGGCTGCTCTTTTTGACCTAAGTCAAAGCAATATTTGCTGGGTACTCATATAGATATAAGATTAGTTGAATAACAGATGAACGCGATGTTTGAAATTTTGGGATTACACTGGAGAAGAGGCCAATGCCACAAAACGCCGAATCGCTGGTTTGTCGCAGCAACCAAGCCAATCAGTCGGAGCCTGAATTTTTAAAAGAAGTGATTCAACGTTCCGGTGTTAATGATAGTCTGTGTTGGCATTGTTTAAGCTGTGGCGGCGGATGTCCATTTTCAGAAGATATGGATATCGGATTAAAAATGCTTTCGAAACGCAAACTCGATTTGATACCCAATAAGGTAAAAAATTTAAATCAGGTTTAAAAATTATTTATCAATGATAATTGGGGAAAAGCAATGAATCCGGGCCATTTTAAAGAAATCTCATATTTCCCGGGCTATTCCCTCACCACCTCAGCACGGGAAAACAATCATTCACTGTTAATGTTTTGCAAGCAGTTCGGGGGCAACTTGGTCGAACTTGAAGGCTGGAATTGCTGCGGCTCATCTTCGGCACACGAAGACAAGAGGTCATAAAATGAAACGCACAGGAAAATTTTTATTGTTTGCCGTTTTTGGACTGGTGGTGGTTGCCAGTGCCATTCTTTTGGTCATGCACCGGCGGTCTGAACTGGCGGAGAAACCCCCGCCGCCTGTCCGAGCGATGCCGGTACACACGGTGCCGGCTGAACACGGCCGGCTGCCGATGACTGAACGCTACATCGGCAAAGTTGAACCCATGCGTTATGCCGATCTTTCCCCGCGAGCAACCGGTCACATCTATTCTGTGGCGGGTGACATCGGGGATCCCATTCAAAAGGGAGAGACGGCCGTTATTGTTGATGCCAGGCTGCCGGTTCGGGATAAAGCGGCAGCTGCCGCAGAACTGAAAGGTGCAAAAGAGGCATTGGCCATTTCCAGAAAGATCTATGACCGGCGAAAAGAGCTTCTCCGGAAAGGTCATACCTCCGAAGAACAGTTGGATGAAACCAAACGCCAATATGTTCTTGACAATGCCCGTGTTAAAAGACTTGAGCAAGAGCTTGCGGCGGCTGAGATTTCCCTTCGGTATACCCGGTTAAAAGCCCCTTTTGATGGGATTATTACCCATCGAATGAAAGATCCCGGCGATTTGGCGGCTCCGGGAACGCCGGTGCTGCGTGTCGAAAAACCGGCGGCCGGCTACAAGCTTCTCGTCCATATTCCCCAGGCCACGGCCGAACAAGTAAAGGCCGGTGATGCCGTTATCCTCAATTTCAAGGCGAATCGCAGAGAGGAAATGATTGACCGCATACAGCCCGCTATTGATCCGGGCGCGCTTGCGACGGCGGAAATCCGGCTTGATGCAAGGCCCTTCGGCCTTCCTAGCGGGGCAACGGTTGGCGTGGATGTGGTGGTAAACCGGCTGGAAGGGACGATTATTCCTTTGAGCTGCCTTCTTGAACAGGAAAATTCCTTCAATGTGTTTACTGTTTCTTCCAACCAGAATATTGCCCACGCGATACCGGTTAAGCTTCTCGGCAGATCCGGCAGTCGGGCCGTGGTTGAAGGCGATATTCCGGAAGGCGCCAAGCTGATTTCCGGAAACGAGTCCATGCTGATTAAGCTCGCCGAAAATACCCCGATTCAACCCATCGCCCCGGAGGATTTATGAACTGGGCGGCAGCCTATCTTAAGCGGCCGCATGGAATTACCGCCCTTCTTCTTTTGGGGGTCGCGTTCGGGTTTTTCAGCTTTTACCGCCTGCCGCTCAATCTTTTTCCGGATGCGAACTACCCCCAGGTGGCGGTTCTGTTGGTCTGGCCGGGCGCGTCCGCCGAGGACATGACAGACAATATTTCCCGCCGGGTGGAGCGGGAACTGGCCACCATTGATCAGGTTCGCACCGTCCGGGCGACGATCCGGGACGAGACCGCTGCCGTCAAGGTCGAGTTTGAATACGAAAAAGGATTGGATGCGGCGGTTACGGATGTTAATGCGGCGCTTAACCGGATTCTGCCCGAGCTTCCCCGGGATATGCAGCCGCCCCGGCTGTTCCGGGTAAGCGATGCCACCCAGCCGGCACAAACCCTTGCGGTGAGTCCAAAATCCGGCACCCGCCTTTCCCTTGCCAAGGTCCGCCAGCTCTGTGACAATGAAATCAAGGAGGCGTTTCTCCGCGTGCCTGAAATCGCCAACGTCGAGATATTCGGCGGGTATCAGCCGGAAATCCGCCTGGCCGTTGATGCCGATCGGCTGGCGGATTTGAACCTTTCCGTTCGCCAGGTCATCTCCGCCATATCCGCCCAAAACCGGAATATCCCCACCGGCCGGCTTTACCGGGAGGCGGACGAGCTTTTAATAAAAATTAAGGGGGAACGGGATCTCCGGCACCAGCTGGGCGACATTGTCATCGGGCAAAGCGGGGGGGCGCCGGTATATCTCCACGATATCGCCCGGATTGAAACCACGCACGAAGAGCGCCGCTCTTTCTACCACGGAAACGCCCATCCGGCTATCGGGATCAACATCCTGCGCTCGGAGACCGGTCATGTGACGCAAACTCTTGATGCCTTAAACGCGGCCCTGCCGGATATCCGGGCGGCCTTTCCCGGCCTCCGGTTTGAAGTTGCAGATACGCAAGGGGAGATCATCCAGACCTCGGTTTCCAACCTGGTCACGTCCTTAAGGGATGCGGTGATCCTGACGGTGCTGGTCATTTTTCTGATGCTCGCCCGGGTGCGGATGACCCTGCTGGCCGCCGTATCCATCCCTTTTACGTTTTTGCTCACCTTTGCCGGCATGAACCTTATCGGCTATGAATTAAACATTGTCACGCTGACGGCTATCATCCTGGCTGTCGGTCTTTTGGTCGATGATGCGATCGTGGTCATTGAAAACATTGATCGACATGCCCAGGCCGGCCAAATCCCCCCCTTTCAAGCGGCTGTTCGCGGGACCAATGAAATCTTTCTGGCTGATTTTGCCGGCACCGCGACCACCATTGCCGTTTTGCTGCCCATCATGTTTGTGGGCGGATACTCCCAGAAAATCCTCAGGCCGCTGACGGTGGTGCTCTCCATTGCGCTGCTGTCTTCTTATATCGTATCCATAACGGTCATTCCCCTGCTGGCCCAATACCTCATCAAGTCCCGGCAAATTAACCGCATAGAGGCCGGCATTGAAAAAATTCGCAATGCCTGGCTCTTTCCCCTCCAAAACTTTTTTGCCGGGGCATTTCGCGTTGGCACCAGCCGTTGGCGATTTCTTATCTTTCCCCTTATCATTGTCATCCTCCTGGTCAGCCTCCGGCAGATGCCCTTAGCCGGCCGGGACCTGATGCCGCCTATGGATACCGGTATTATCAAAATTTCCTTTGAAACCTGGCCGAACACCTCAATTGATGAGACCGAGTCCGTTGTTTCCCGAATGGAGGCGCAAATACAGTCAAAGCCCGGTTTTCTTCGAATGTCCACAGCTGTTGGTGCGGAACCCAGTGTTATCAGTTTCGGCGCCGAGCGAACATCCCAGGAAGGGATGATTACGGCCCATTTTATAAACCGGTTTGAGCGGCCGGAGTCCATATGGGAGATCGAAGCCGGTCTCCGGCGCGCATTTTCACATATTGCGGGGTTAAAAACCGTTCACGTGTTCGATTACGGGGCAACGCCCCTTTCTGCTATTGCCGCCCCCATCGATGTCATGATTTCCGGCCCGGATCCGGAAGTGCTCGACCAGCTGGCGAAAACGGTTACCAAAAAGCTCCATAACGTACGGGGGCTAACCTCCGTCTCCCGGACCTGGGATCAAACCAAGCGGGAAGTTAACATCCAACTGGATGAAAGCCGGCT
>Ga0102934_1001599_pt1 | contig 15826 bp, 19 predicted proteins | sample SalPonR2_A_D1_MG_FD_78175 | JGI IMG/M metagenome (GOLD analysis project Ga0102934, IMG submission 78175) | Salt pond soil microbial communities from South San Francisco under conditions of wetland restoration - Salt Pond MetaG R2_A_D1_MG | ecosystem: Environmental > Aquatic > Marine > Intertidal... | reverse complement strand
TGCACGGGCAGCGGCTGCGGACCGCTGCTGGACTCGCTCAGGCAGGAATACCAGATGGATCTCTATTTGCTGCTGAATCAGCCCTCGACGCTAAACGAGACGGCGACCTATACGCTGGCGGTCTCCACGGAGCAGCTCTGTGAGAGGCTGGAGGAGTCGAGGCCGAAAGGGTGTTCTTCGTCAGGTCCGCCTTCGGTGCCGGGTTACGATCCGGCCTGGCAATCCAATGGATGTGGCGTTGGCGGTTGGCGGGACCATCTACTAGAACAGCTCGCAAGTCTGGCGTTGACCAGTTTTCACGGTGATCTGGACGAGCCCTTTCCCGGCGTTAGCTTCCTGTCCGCGTGCAACCAGCACGACTTCTGCTACGGAATACAGGCAGCCAAATACCGATGTGACGATCGGTTCCACGAGAATCTACAGGGCGCTTGTGCAGAAAACACAGCCAACGCCACCAGGACACTCTGCAACAGCGTTGCCGCTGCCTACTTCGTTGCAGTCACAGACCATGGCGATAGCGCTTATGACTCGGCCGGGGAAGATCTTGCGTGCGCCGAATGGCATCGACAAATGGATATGAATGAGTGTGAGGCATCATAGGGTTGTGTGATCGGGGCAGTGTGATGAGTAGAGTTTTCGTATTGGTGATTGGCTTTGTGTCGGGGATGACCGTCGGGTGGCTGCTCTTCGACTTGGCGCGCGCACCCGCGCAAGAACCACAGGAGTCGGCCGCCAGCGCCGGCCTTGCGCCGGAGATCGAGCGGAACGAGGGGCGAGATCGTCAACTAGCCTCGTACCGACCAGATAACCGCAGTGAGAAACTCACCGAGCAAGACCAGCTCCAGGATATCGAGGCCGAACGGGCATCCGAGTCGAGCACACTCGCCGTTCAGTCCTATGCGGTTCGCACTCAGGACTTTGGAAAGCTGCTCTCCGCGTACGACACCGTGTCAGCGAGGACTCTGGAGAAATTCAATGAACGCTATGCCGATGCCATTGCCTTTCGCACCGAAGGCGAATTCCAATGGATGGAAGAGCAAGGATTCCCGCTACCCGAAGAAATTCTGGCAGCGGCACAGATGTCACTCTCGGAACTGCGGTCGCTGGCCGAAAACGGCGATCAAAAAGCCCAGTTCCTCTACCTGGATCGAGCGCTGGAGAAAGTTCGGGACCTCAGAGATAGCTACCTGCGCTCCGGGATATCGCCAGAAGGCCTCAGAGAGATACCGGAATACGGCGATGCGTTGATCGAGGCAGCCTATGCAAAGGGATTCGTTTCCAAGAGCGAGTCGCCGTTTGCCGGTTATCTGATGGCAGAGTTCTCCCGAGCAGCCTTCGCCAACCAATACGGCTACATGGCAGGGCTGCTCTACGCCAGTGACAGGGGTGACGCGCGGGCGCACACCAAGCTCAGGAGCTTCGTGCGCGAGCAAGGCATCTGCGAAGAAACGCTTCCCGCGATGGGGATGTACGCGGCACTACTCGAGACGAGCCGCTCAAGACCGGAGAATCCGTAACCAGGTGCTTACGCGATCAGTAACTCGGATCGTACATCGTCGCCTCGATCGCCGACCGGAGATCGTCCGGGACGGGATCGAGGCGGGCGATGCCGTCCTCCAGCGCCCGCTCTACGACGGTAGTGGCGATGGCGGCCGATATCTGGCGGATGCGGGTGAGCGGCGGATACAGCGTGCCGGCTTCCAGGTCTTTCTCGCTGATGAGGTCGGCGAGGGTCCGGGCGGCGGTGAGGAACATCGTATCCGGTATGCTCGTGGCCCCGGCGAATACCGCGCCGAGCCCGATGCCGGGGAAGATGTAGGCGTTGTTGCCCTGTCCGGGCCGGTAGAAGCGCCCGCCCCAGGTCACCGGCTGGAAGGGGCTGCCGCTGGCAAAGATGGCGCGGCCGTTACTCCACGCGTAGGCCTCTTCGGCAGTGCACTCGGCCCGGGAGGTAGGATTGGACAATGCGAAAATCACCGGCCGCGGGTTGATCCGCGTCATCAGCTCGACAATCTCGCGGGTGAACGTCCGCGGGGCTCCGGTGGCTCCGATCAGGACGTGGGGGCGGTGCTCCTCCACGGCACCGAAGAAGTCGGCGGGCGCGCTGTCGGCGGCGTAGTCCACCAGCGTTTCCGGTATATCGGTGCGCTCGCGGGTGATGAGGCCCTTGCGGTCGACGAAGCGGATCCGGCTGCGCGCATCCGCCTCCGGCACACCCTCCTCCACCAGTGACGACACCATGAGGTCGGCGATACCGGCCGCAGCGCTGCCCTTGCCCAGGAACATGACCCTCAAATCCCGGAACGGGATGTCCGTGATGCGGGTGGAGGCGATGACGCCGGCCAGCGCCACGGCGGCGGTGCCCTGGATGTCGTCGTTGAAGCAGAGCACGTCGTCCCGGTAGCGCGCGAGCAGCGAGCGCGCATTCTCGGTGGCGAAGTCCTCGAACTGGATCAGCGCGTCCGGATACGCCTGCTGCACGGCGCGCACGAACTCCTCCAGCAATTCCATGTACTCCGGACCGCGCAGCCGGCGGCGGCGCAGGCCGAGGTACAGGGGGTCGTCCAGCAGGGTCTCGTTCTCGGTACCCACGTCCAGCATCACCGGCAGGCACTGCTCGGGCCGGATGCCGGCGCAGGCGACGTACAGTGAGAGCTTGCCGATGGGGATGCCCGCGCCGTTGCCGCCGAGATCCCCCAGGCCGAGCACCCGCTCGCCGTCGGTCACGACGATCACCCGAATGTCTTTCTTTTCCCAATTGTCCAGCAGCTTCGGTATCTGTCCCTTGTCCTCCGGCGTGATGAACAGCGCGCGGGTATGGCGGTAGATGTGCGCGAACTCGAGGCAGGCCTCACCCACAGTCGGCGTGTAGATGATGGGCATGATCTCTTCGATGTGATCGATGACCGTGCGGTAGAACAGCCGCCGGTTTCGACCCTGCAGCGCCCGCAGGAAGATGTAGCGGTCGATGTCGCTGGACTGGCGCCGCAGGTTCTCCAGCACGCGGGTGATCTGCATCTGCTGGGTGGAGATGGCCGGCGGCAGCAGCCCGCGCAGCCCGAGGCGCTCGCGCTCCTGCGCCGTGAATGCGGTGGACTTGTTGATATCCGGATCCCGCAGGACGTCGATGCCCCGGAGGTGCGCCTTGTTCTCCATACGTGCCTCGCGTTGGTGTGCTCGTCAGCTCTTGAGCGGCTGCCGTCGCCAGTATGTCAGTGATCGCCACAGCCATTCCACGGGGCCGAAGCGGAAGTTCTGCAGCCAGATCGGGCTCAGCCAGAGCTGCAGGCCGATCACGGCCGCCACGAAGGCCATCTGCCAGAACCGCGGTACGGTGCCGTAGAGGCCGAGACCATAACCGTAGAAGACGGTGGTGAGTATCAGGGAATGCATCAGGTAGTTGGTGAGCGCCATCCGGCCGACCGCCGCGAAGCGGCGCATGAGCGCGGCCAGGGCGCCGGACTGCACGACGCGCATCACCAGCCCGACATGGCCGAAGGCCACCAGGATGCTGGCGAAGTAGTTCGGGATCATGCCGACGCGGAAAGCGTACAGGCCGTCGAACTCGTGCTGCCAGAGATTCCAGCCGCTGAAAGCGGCAAGGGGCAGCCCCACACCGTAGCCGACCATCATCATGCGGCGATAGAAGCCCGGGCTGCGCCGCGCCGAGAATACCCCGAGTTTCATCAGCGCCATGCCGATCAGCATGAGCCCGCCCACGCGCCAGAGCGCGAAGGCGATCGCGCCCTGGAACTGCATGCTGGCGACCATCGGCGCGCGGTGCTCGACGATCTCGCCGTAGCTGCCCCGGTAGGCGTCCAGATCCGCCTGCACGTCCTCGGCCGTTGGCGCCACGAACGAGCGCATGGCTTCCGCCGCCTCCAGCCGCGCCGTCTCTTCCGCACCGAGCGGCTCGCCGGCATCTCGCTGCGCCTGCAGGGGCTGGATGGCCGCCTGCTCCTCTTCCATGTACTCGGCGCCGGCATAGTTCATCAGCAACGAGATCGGCAACAGCAGACAGGCGAGGATGATCAGCGTGCGCGGCGCCCGGCGGCGCAGCGGATACAGCAGCATGCCGACCAGCGCGTAGTGGAACAGGATATCGCCGAACCAGAGCAGGTAACCGTGGGCCGCGCCGATCAGGAGCAGCCACAGCTGGCGCCGGTAGAAGATGCCGGCGAAGCCGGCACCGCGCTCCTCGGCCCGACCGGCCATGAGCACGACGCCCGCGCCGAACAGCATCGAGAAGATCGTCATGAACTTCTGATCGAACAGCAGATGGGTAAAGAACCAGGTGCCGAGGTTGTACCACTCCTCGCCGCCCATGATCAGCGGATTCGTATAGGCGGCGAACGGCATCGCGAAGGCGTAGACGTTCATGACCAGGATGCCGAGCACGGCCACGCCGCGAAGGGTGTCGATGGCCGTGATGCGCTCGGCGGCGGTCACCGGCCCCGCTGCGGGCAGCCTGGCCGGATCGTCCATCGCCCCGCCCCGGGGCACGCTCGTCTCGCTCATCACCGTCTCCCTGCCGCGCCGGACCCGCCCGGACTGGCTCGCATTCTACTGCTCAGGCCCCTCCCGGGCATCCGTGGATGTGACCCCGCTCACACCCGCGGCCGGGAAGCCGGTATAGCCTTCCGCTTATTCTGTTCAATTGCTGTGCAAACGCCCGCCGGGACGCGGGCACGGAGTGACCATGAAGACCCTGAGGATCCCCGCTTTGACCGCTCTGCTCGCGCTGCTCGGCTTCGCCGCCGCGACGCCCGCCCAGGCCGACGACGACCTCTGGTTCGGCGTCCGGGCCGGCACGCTCGGCCTCGGCGTGGAGGCCACCTGGCGCCCGGTCCCGTACCTAGACCTGCGCGGCGGCCTGAACCGGTTCAGCTTCGACGACGACGGCTCCGAGGCCGGCATCAACTACGACGGCGAGTTCGACCTGAACACCTGGTACGCCACGCTGAATCTGCGCGCACCGATGACTCCGTTCCGCCTGACCGCCGGCTATTTCTCGAACAGCAACGAAGTGAACCTGACCAGCCGGGATGGCAGCACCATCGAGATCGGCGGTACCGTCTATCCCATCGAGCAGGTCGGCACGTTGAGCGGAGCCGTCACCTTCGACAGCGGCGCACCCTACGCCGGCGTCGGCATGGACTTCCGCATCTTCGACACCGTCGGGCTGAGCCTGGATCTCGGCGTGCTGTTCCAGGGCGAGCCGCAGGTGGGCCTCGCGGCCAGCGGGCCGATCGCGGATGACCCCCTGTTCCAGGACAATCTGGAGACCGAACGTCAGGAACTCCAGGCCGACCTCGAGGACTACGACCTCTACCCGGTCGCCATGCTCGGCTTCCACTGGAACTTCTGATCGACACGCCGCGGCGGCTTCATCAGAACGTCATCGATGCTCCCTAGCATTGACCGCCATGAAGGCTGTCAGCAGGGAGAGGGAACGATGACGGAGAGTCTTGCTCGAGACCGGCACGGGTCGGCCGCGACGGACGCGGTGGCCGACATGCCGCTCGGCCGGCGCTCGGGGAACGGCGAAGGCTACGCGCTGCGCTTCCTCGGCATCGGCGGCGGTAGCAGCCAGGGCAGTCCCCTGGCCGCGGTCGAACGGGGCGCGCAACCGCTGCTGATGATCGACTGCGGACCGGGGGCGGTGGACCGCTACCAAACGCAGTACGGCGCCCTGCCTCACAGTGTCTATCTAACGCATATCCACATGGATCACGTCGGCGGCCTGGAGGAGCTGTTCCATGCGGTGGCACCTCTTGCCACCGACGGCAGACGACCGCTGGTGCGGTTGTTCGTCCCGGCGGCTATCGTGGCGGGGCTGCAGGAACGCGTAGCAGGCAATGCCTTTGTCCGGGCCGAGGGCGGCACGAATTTCTGGGACGCATTCCAGCTCGTCCCGGTCAGCGGGGGTTTCTGGCTGGATTCGCTGTGGTTCCGGGTCTTCGAGGTCCGGCACATGCAGCCCCGGTTCTGCTACGGCGTCTCGCTGCCCGGCGCTTTCCTGTTCACGGGCGATACCCGGCCCATACCCGAGGTGCTGCGCGAGCACGCCACCGAGGGCGAGACCATCTTCCACGACTGCGCGGTCCGGGCGAATCCCGCCCACAGCGGCTTCGTCGATCTGCTGAACGAGTATCCGGGAGAGACGCTCGACCGCCTCGTCGTCTATCACTACGGCTCGGTGGAGAACGGCCGCCGGCTGGAGAGCCACGGTTTCCGCATTGCGAAGCTCGGTAGGTGTCACGACCTGCCGGCGCCACTGCAGGCGGGCGCCGCGGCGGCTCGTCTGGCATCCTGAGCGCGACGCCTGAAAAAAAACCGGGCCCCTTGCGGGACCCGGCTTTCCGGTTGCCGTCAGTCAAACGGCCTGGGATCGACTCGGGCGGAGTGCCTGTCAGGCCGCCTTGCGGCCACTCAGCCACTGCTCGAGATCGTCGGCGCCGCCGATCAGCTCGCCGTCGACGAACACCTGCGGGAAGGTGGTCGCCTTGGCGACGGCGCGCAGCGTGCGGTCCGTGTAGTCCCGGTTGAGCAACAGCTCCTCGTAGTCGATGCCGGCGTCGCGCAGCCGTGCCTTCGCCTCGGCACAGAACGGGCAGCCCTTGCGCGACAGGATGGTCACGTCGTGGGGCTTCTCCGCGTTCGGTGCGACGTACTCCAGCATGGTGTCCGCGTCGGAGACCTCGTAGGGGTCGCCGGGCTTCTCCGGCTCGACGAACAGCTTCTCGATCTTGCCGTCGCGCACCAGCATGGAATAGCGCCAGGAGCGCTTGCCGAAGCCGAGGTCATCCTTGTCGACCAGCAGTCCCATCTTCGAGGTGAACTCGCCGTTGCCGTCCGGCAGGAACCGGATGTTGTAGGCCTTCTGGGCTTCCTGCCACTCGTTCATCACGAATGCGTCGTTGACGGAGACGCAGATGATCTCGTCGACGCCGTGCTTGCTGAACGTGTCGGCAAGCTGGTTGTAACGCGGCACGTGCGACGAAGAGCAGGTGGGCGTGAACGCGCCCGGCAGCGAGAAGACCACCACGGTCTTGCCGTCGAACAGCTCACTCGAGGTCTTGTTGACCCACTCGTGTCCGTCACGCGTGCGGAATGTCGCGTCGGGTACTCTCTTTCCTTCCATCGATGTGTCCATTGATTTCCTCCTGGTTCCTCGGCCGGTGACCGGCCGTGTTTCTAATCAGTATGCCGATCCGCGCTGCCTGAGCAGCCGGACCGCCGAGTTGCGCTTCAGGCCGCCTCGTCCTTCAGCAGACTGCGGAGCATCCACGCATTCTTCTCGTGAATCTGCATGCGCTGGGTCAGCAGGTCCGCCGTGGGCTCGTCGTTGGCCTTGTCCACGACAGGGAATACCTGACGCGCCGTGCGCACGACAGTCTCCTGGCCGAGCACCAGCTGCCGGATCATCTCCTCGGCATCGGGGCTGCCCGTCTCCTCCTCGATGTCCGTGAGCTTCGCAAACGCGGTGTAGGAACCGGGTGCCTTGAAGCCCAGGGCACGGATGCGCTCGGCGATCTCGTCGACGGCCTGAGCCAGCTCGGTGTAGTGCTCCTCGAACAGCGTGTGGAGCGTGGCAAACATCGGGCCCGTCACGTTCCAGTGGTAGTTGTGCGTCTTGAGATACAGCGTGTAGCTGTCCGCGAGCAGTCGCGACAGCCCGTCTGCGATCTCCCTGCGGTCTTTCTCTTCGATTCCGATGTTGATGGTCATGGTAATTCCTCCTTCGATGCTCCCCATCATAAGGACTGCCATTGATAATTAAAATGGAATATTTTTATAATAGCGATCGATTTATTGAATATAACCACCGGATCTCCGCTTCATGTCCATTAATCTCCCGAGCGTCAAGCAGTTACGTTATTTCGTGGCACTCGCCGAGCACGGCCATTTCGGCCGTGCCGCCGACGCCTGCCACGTCTCCCAGTCTGCCTTCAGCGTCGGCATCCAGGAGCTGGAGTCGTCTCTGGACGTGCAGCTGGTCGACCGCACCAACCGGCAGGTCACCATCACGGCCATCGGCCGGGAGGTGGCGGAGCAGGCCCGCCTCTGTCTCCGAGATCTGGAGTCGCTCGTGCAAATGGCAAGGGTGGGCCAGAAGCCGCTGTCCGGCCCTCTGCGCCTGGGCGTCATCCCCACCATCTCGCCGTTCCTGCTGCCCCGGGTGCTGCCGCTGGTGCGCCAGAGCTTCCCGGAGCTGAAACTGTTCCTGGTGGAAGATCTCACCGAGAAGCTGCATCACAAACTCCTGGCCGGGGACATCGACCTGATGCTGTTCGCCGTGCCCTACGAGCTGCGCAACGTGGAGACCGAACCGCTGTTCCGGGACCGCTTCCTGCTGGCGGCGCAGCGCGAGACCCGGCTCGTGGACCCGGAGAACTACCGCTACAACCGCCTGCACGCCGACAGCGTGCTGCTGCTCGAGGAGGGCCACTGCCTGCGGGAACACGCCATCGATGCGTGCCGCATCCGCAGCTCAGAGAAGGTGAGCCGCTTCGCCGCCACCAGCCTGCTGACCCTGATCGAGATGGTGGACGCCGACCTCGGCATCACCTTCCTGCCGGAGATGGCCAGGGACTCGGCGCTGCTGAGCGCGACGGGCGTCGGGCTCTGGCCCATGGGCGAGCGCTCCTACCGGGAGATCGCCCTCGGCTGGCGCCGCGGCAGCGCCCGCGCGGACGAATTCCGCGAGCTGGGGACCTTCATCACCGACAACCGACAGCCCTGACGGCCGCCGCCCGCGGCGGGACAATAGCCGTCCTTATGTCGAGTCGGGCCTTGCGGCGCCGCGCAGGTCACTAGAATCCGGGGCATAACAAGAACAACGAGGCGCAGGCATGAAGTCCCAGGACGATCCGACCGGTCATCGTGACTACTACCGCATCCTCCACGTCCAGCCGGACGCGCCGCTGGAGGTGATCCGCTCCAGCTACCGCACGCTGATGCAGCGGATGCGCGCGCACCCCGATCTCGGCGGTGACAATCGCCACGCCGCGGCGCTGAACGAGGCCTGGTCGGTGCTGCGCCACCCGCAAAAGAGGGCCTCCTACGATGCCTCCCGCACGGCCGCCAACGCCTCCCGCCGGCGTTCCCGGCGGGAGCCGCATCCGGCCGAAGCCTGTCTGTTCTGCGGCGCCGAGCGCAGCCATCCCGGCGTACCGGAAGCCGGCGAGCGCTGCGGTGAATGCGCGAGTCCGCTCGCGCCGGCCGACCGCAGTCGCCTGGAGACGCGGGGTCAGCGGGCCATCGCCCGCATCCGCCGCTCGCAGCCTGTCAGTTTTCTCGCCACCTGGCCGCAGCACGTCCCCATGGCCGGACGCATGCAGGACGTCTCCCTGCACGGGCTTAAGTTCATCACCCGGCAGGCACTGTCCGCGGGCCAGATCATCCGCCTCGACAGCGACCTCTGCCAGGCGGTGGCCCGCGTGGTGGCCGCGCAGCCGTCGGTGGATTCGGGGCGCAGGGAGTGGCTGGTGCGCGCCGAGTTCCTGACGCTCGATCTCGAGCGCACGGTCGGGGCTTTCGTCTGCGAGACCGCCTGAAGCTTCAGACGCAGACCGTAACGAAGCCGAGAGCGAGCCAGAGCACCGCGGCGCGCCGCACGATCGCAAGCAGCGTGTCGCCGAGCCGGCGCGTGAGTCCCCCGATAGCCAGGTCGTGGACCCGCGTGTCGATCTGCTCCCGATGCAGCTCGTACGCCGCATCGGAGGAATCCAGATAGCCCTCGGGCAGGAGCACCAGGCCGTCCCCGCTGAATTCCTCTTCCCCGAGGGAAGGCGCCAATACCCTCTCAGCCATAGCAAAATGCTAGCGCAGGCAGCCGCTTAGCGCCGTGAGCCCGATCACAGAAGCGGTCTCATCGCGGCAGGGACGGCTGGACACGGTCCCCACGAAGCGCGACAGTCGCGGCATGGAGAGCAACGACCTCTGCTGCTGGCGCTGCGGCGCCTCCCTCGCGAAACTCAGCCTGCCTCTGTCCCGGCTGGACGAATGCCCGGAGTGCAGCATGCCGCTGCACGTCTGCCGCATGTGCCTGCACTACGACCCCGCGGTCACCCGCCAGTGCCGGGAGGACGACGCCGAGGAGGTGAAGGAGAAGGAGCGGCCGAATTTCTGCGACTATTTCCGGCCCTCGGTCACCGCCTTCGAATCCGGCGCCATCGACGCCGAGCGGCGGGCGCAGCGGGAGCTCGACAACCTGTTCGGCGGCACGCCGGAGCCGGGCGCGGGCGAAGACGGCGGAGACGATCCCATGGCCGATGCCGAGGCACTGTTCGGCAAGGACTAGGCCCGGGAGTTACTGATCAAGCGGGCGACCGGGGCTCGTCGCCGCCCTCACCGGCGCTTGCGCCGCTTTCTCTTGCCTTTGGCGGGCGCGTTGCGGCCCGGCTCGTCCGTGCCGCCCCACTTCTCGCGATGCGCGGCCGCCGCCTGGGACTGCACGGAGGCGTGCCGGTTGGACAGCAGCAGGGAGTCGGGCGAGCACACCCGGGCCTTGATCAGGCCCAGATCGGCGGCGGCGTCGAACAGGCTCGGATACCACCGCTCCCATTTGGGCAGTAACGCTTCCACCTGTTCCCTGAGGCTCGCACTCATCGCAGCCATCCTCCTCGACCGTTCCCGGAATCTATCCCAACGCTCCCGCCAGAGGAAGGGCGGGCGTCGCGGCGCCGGACATTGCAAAGGCAATGAAAAAGGGCCGCATCGCTGCGGCCCTCCGTGAGTGGGGTGTCGTCAACCCCCGGGTATCTTCCGTACCCTGGGCCTCACTGCGACAGCGAAGGCTGCTCCACTGTCACGGCGAAATCCCGGGGCTGGATCGACACTCCCAATTTCTCACTAGACATTGGATCACCTCCTTTCAGTTATGGGCCGAGCCGACAGCATCCAATAAATGCCGACGAATTCCAAGCGCTGCGGCGAAAAACGCGGACCCGGTCACGAACACCGATTAGACAGAGCCTAGTCCTCGCCCATGTCCAGCTTCGTGAACTTGGTGCCCTCGAGTGTGAGGTTGTACATCAGGCCCTTGCTGCCGAAGACGAAGCCGACCACCGGATCCTTTATGTTCGCCGTATCGATCGTCTTGCCGGCGCCCAGGTCGATCAGCGCGACGGAGCCGTCCACGCCCACCTTGAAGCCGGCGCTGTCGCGGAACTTCGCCAGCGCCTCCTGCGTCATGAAGGCGATCACGATGCTCTTGGCCTGCGCACCAAGCTGGAAGCCGAAGGAACCGGCTGCGGTGGAGTAGTAGTCCACCGTCTTGCCGCCGACCCTGAGCGCACCCTTGCCGTACTCGCCGCCGATGCCGATACCCGCCTTGATGACCCGGGGAAACACCAGCACGCCGGCGGCGTTGCTCAGGAAGACGTCCGCACCGTTCACCTCGGACTTGAAGCTGGCGAGCGCCTCGTCGACGTCGGCATCGATTTTCGCGGCGTCGTCGGCCAGCGCGGGCTGCGCGAACCAGAGGGCCGCCAGCAGTATGGCTGGTAACAATCTCGGAATTTTCATGACACGGGACTCCTCGGCAGGAAAGCGACAGAATTCTAGCAGCAACCGGTGAATCGGGGCTGAACGGGCCCGGGCAGCGGCATCCCCGGCGTGTGAAGCGATTCTCAGAATTCCCGGCGTCCGGGCGGGCATAATCCGACCGATATGCGCAGAAACCGCGCGGAGTATGGCATGGCACAGGGATCGGACAAGCCCGGTAAAGGCGACACCGTTAGACTCGCACGGCCCGGCGGCAAGGTCGGGCTCGACGAGCGCGGCCACTCGGTCTGGGTGGGTGACGTGAAGACGGGCCGCTTCGAGCTGATGAGTACGCAGACCGTCGAAGCGCTGATTCACCAGGGCGACCCGAACCTGCGCGAGGAGATGGACCGTCTCGCGGGCGACGGCGCGGAGGGCGTGGTGGCCAGGGAGAAAGACACGGGGCACTTCCGCATCCTGGAGACCGAGAGCCTCGAGGCCATGATGAACCGCCCCGTCGCCGGACGCGAATCGGTGGCGGTCGGCGGCCGCAAGATCGACGAGCTGGAACCGGAGCCGGACGAAGCCGGCGACGATGAATTGCAGCTGGTCAGCACCCAGATGCTGCGCCAGATCCTCGGCAAGGACGTCACCGAGGCGGACGACGGCGACGAGGACGCGCCGCAGGCGGCATTCTTCAATCCCTACGACAGCACGCCGCCAAAGAAATAGATCGGCCCGTTTCATGGGCAGATTTCATGGGCAAATTTCATCGGCCTGTAACACGAGCCCGCTAGTATCACTCCCGGTTCGGGAAATCACCCAGACCCGTTCCAGGCTGCGGACGCCCCCCCGACGCCCGCAGCTGCCCGTCCGGCACGCGACAGGATGCCGCAACGGATACCACGGAGGTATCGGGCCGGACGACTCCCCCCGGACCGGTGTGCCGGCGGCCGCAATGGCCGCCGGTGTCACCGGCACTTTCAGTCCGTAAGATCCTCGTCGCTGAGCCGGTGCCCCCAGTCCCGCTTGGCCGCCAGGTAGCGGCGATTCCAGTCGCCCACGCCGATCACGTGCTTGACCGCGTCGATGTCCTTCAGGCCATGCTCCGCCAGGTCGGCGACTTTCTTCGGGTTGTTGGTCAGCAGGCGGAACGGCCGCGTGCCGAGGAAATGGTGCAGCAGCGCGGCTGCATCACTGAAGTCCCTGGAGTCGTCGGGCAGGCCGAGAGACCGATTGGCCTGGTACGTGTCCTCGCCGGCGTCCTGCAGGATATAGGTCACCGCCTTCGCCCAGAGCCCGATGCCGCGGCCCTCGTGGCCCGCCATGTAGATGAGGACGCCGCCCGCGGGGTCGGCATGGATGCGGTGCATGGCCGCGACGAACTGGGGCCCGCATTCGCAGCGCTGGGAGCCGAAGACGTCGCCGGTGAGGCAGCTCGAGTGCACGCGGACGAGGGGCCGGTCCGTCGTCTCCGGCTCGCCGATGAGAAGCACGCTGTTGACCGCCATGGAAGAGGCGAGCGTGGCGAACAGCCGCTGGCCGCCCTGCTCCCTGAGCTCCCGGGCGAGGTCCTCCACCTTGGACAACTCGGTATGCCGTACCGCCGCGTACCAGCGTACCTCCATGCGCAGGCCGGCGACGTCCAGCGGCAGCGGTATGGGCCCGAGCAGATTGATCGCGGGCTCGCCCGGCGGCGGCGGATTGGCGGCGTCGATGACCCGTCCGTAGCGGTCGATGCGGATCAGACGGCCCTGCTCGATCAGCCGGCCGCGGATCGTGGGATCGATGTACGTGAACATGGGCGAAGGATAGCACCGCCGGCCGTCAGCTCCCCGGCCGCTCGCGGCGGAGATAGCAGCGCTCGCCCCGGTAGCTCAGCAGCAGCGGAGGCCGCCGGGGATCCGCGAGGCACGGCCCGATCTCGGCGAGCATCGCCTCGGTCACGTCGATGAGCCCGGCAGCCACGCTCCCGTCCGGATCCACCCAGCGCAGATCCAGCAACTCGCCGTCGCCGCCGAGTGAGCCGTGGAGGTGCCGGGCGTCGACCATGAAGAAGCGGGCATGGTAGCGCCAGGGACTGCAGGCGGGCGTTATGGCGCGGCCGACGTAGCGCAGACGGTGCAGCGGCGGCGCGACGCCCAGTGCCCGGAAGATGTCCCAGCCGCCGGCACCCGGGCCCACGTCGCCCGGCGTGCCCAGCACCAGGCCGGTCTCCTCGGCCGTCTCGCGCACGGCCGCCATGGCGAGCGCCCGGGCATGCGCGGGCGAGCGGAACGCCCCCGACTCCGCGGACAGGAACTCGGTTGCCGGCCGCGCCCGCCGGTCGTCCGGCTCGAGCCGGCCGCCGGGGAAGACGTAGACGCCCGGCGTGAACCGCGCCTCGCGGCGGCGCCGGCCCATGAGCACTTCCAGCCCGCGGCCACGCCGACGGTAGACCAGCAGACTCGCCGCGTCCTGCGGGCGTACGGGAGATCGGCGGGTCGATGTCATGCGACCGGTTTCACTCGAGCGTCGGCAGCGCCTCCAGCGCCAGCACGTAGTAGCTGACGATGCCCACCACCGTGTGATTGTCGTCGATCACCGGCGCGTGGCCGATGCCGACACTCTCGAACAGCCGTGCGCAATAGCGGATGTCCATCTGCGGCCGCACGGAGATGACCGGTTTCGCCATGATCTCGTAGACGTTCACGCGCTCCGGCGCCCGGTCCTGGCCGATCACATGCTTCGCGATGTCGGAGAAGAGCAGCATGCCGTATTCGTCGCGCTCGTGGCGCCGTTTGACGATCAGACAGGTGGCCTGCACCTGCTTCATCGTCCTCAGCGCGTCCAGCACGGTCATGCTGCCGTCGATCTCCGTGACCTCGCGATGCATCACCTCGCTGACGGGCACCCATTTTCTTTCAACCATTATCATTCCTCTCTGTTCGTCGGCAGCGGCACGGATTCCGTCCCCTCACAGCTGCTCCTCCACTACCTCGGTCAGCTTCTGTGCCTGACTCGTAACGCCCACGGCGTCCTCGACGTCGATCTGGATGGCGATACCCGTGCCGGGCTTCTCGTCGAACTTCCCCACCTCGCCGATGTGCTCCAGGATGTGACGGCTCAGATGCTGCTCGACCAGCATCATGACCACGTCCCGCTGGGTGGACAGCGTGAGACCCAGGAAGGTCTTCTTCTCCTTGGAGCCCTCGCCGCGGGCGTTGTTGACGACCGTGCAGCCAGTGGCGCCGGCCTCGCGGGCCGCTTCCATGATGGCGTCGGTCTTGTCGTCCTCGACGAAGGCGATGATGAGCTTGAAATGCATGATGTTATTCCTCTTCCGATGCGATGGCCGGCGGATCCGGTCCGTCGCCGGCCGCGGCCCTGCGCGCCCCCAGCCACTGCGACAGCTGCGCGTAACCGAGGACAGTCATGATAGGGAACAGGGCGGCGAACGCCACCAGGCCGAAGCCGTCCAGCAGGGGACTGCGGCCGGGAACGGACTCCGCCAGTCCGAGCCCGAGCGCCGCCACCAGCGGGACCGTCACGGTGGAGGTGGTGACACCGCCGGAGTCATAGGCCAGCGGCACGATGAGCCGCGGCGCAAACCAGGTCTGCACTATGACCACCGCATACCCGGCCATTATGTAGTACGGCAGGGGCGTGCCGGTGACGATCCGGAAGCAGCCCAGTGTCACGCCGACCGCCACGCCGAGGGCGACGGCCACCCGGAGCCCCCAGGGATGGATGGCGCCGCCGGAGACGTCCCGGGCTTTCAGTGCGACTGCCAGCACGGCGGGCTCCGCAAGCGCGGTGGAGAAGCCGATGGAGAAGGCAAAGGCATAGACCCAGTAGTAGTCGGACCAGCGGATCTCGCCAATAGCGGCGCCCACGCCGCCGATCAGCGCCGGATCGGTGAGTTGCTCGGCCATCATACGCCCCAGCGGGAACAGCGCCTCCTCCAGACCCACGAGGAAACAGCCGAGCCCCACGACCACGAGCACGAAGCCGGCAAGGATGCGGTTGCGGTCGGGCATGCGGCCGCCGATCACCAGCCACTGGAACAGGAACAGGAAGGCGGCGATGGGCAGCACGTCCAGCGCAGTGCCTCCGACGATGGCCAGGCTTTCGATGATCAGGTCCAATTGATCACCATCCCATATCCCATGACGAAGAGGATCGGCGTCAGAGAGGCAAATGCGATCAGGCCGAAACCGTCCAGCATCGGATTCCGGCCATGCAGGGAGGAAGCCAGTCCGACGCCGAGTGCGGCGACCAGCGGTACCGTGACCGTCGAGGTGGTGACGCCCCCGGAGTCATAGGCTATCCCCACAATGTCCGCCGGCGCGATGAT
>Ga0102934_1001595_pt1 | contig 15829 bp, 21 predicted proteins | sample SalPonR2_A_D1_MG_FD_78175 | JGI IMG/M metagenome (GOLD analysis project Ga0102934, IMG submission 78175) | Salt pond soil microbial communities from South San Francisco under conditions of wetland restoration - Salt Pond MetaG R2_A_D1_MG | ecosystem: Environmental > Aquatic > Marine > Intertidal... | reverse complement strand
TGATGACAACACATGGACAGCTGGTGTAGCATATCAAACAGGAGATGTCGTTTTATATAATAATGAAACTTATAAAGTTCGACAATCACACACTGCACAGTCTGATTGGAAACCATCTCAAACACTTGCATTATATAAACCAGTGGTAGAAAATAAAAAACAAGTAAATTATTTACCAGAAGAAAGCAATTATGATGCAACAGAATATGTTAATATGACACGAGGAGAACTGATTGAATTTATGGATTTTGAATATGTTGGTGTTAGAGTATTAGATAACCGTTTAGAATACACATGGTCATATTTACATCCACAATTAAGTGGTGATTCAGTACAGTGGTTATATAAACCTATGACACAGGGATTACACTATGATGAAATACAAAAGTGTTTAGATGCAAATTACACACAACAACAATGTTTTAATGGACTTGTAACAGGAACAGAAACTATAACATATAGTGATGGTACAAATGAAACAACTGAAGTAACATCTATATTAGAAAAAGCAGAGAATAAAGCAGTTGATAGTGTGAATTATGCACAAAACTTACAACAGGAATTAACAAAAACATTAGATTTAGATATGTTTAGTCCTGACACGCTTGGAGTTACAGTAAATTAATCACCACTTCTAAAATTTTCACACAGGTGATTCCTCCAAGTCACCTGTGTGTTTTTTTTATTTCTTTAGTATAGAAAAGTTTAAATATATGTAGTGCCTAATAATTTACAGGTGATACATATGAACAAAAGTTTATACATGTTATTAAGTAGGAGAAATATTAATCATGAAGTATTACAATGTCCACATTGTAAAAAATTGTTTGAAGTCAAAGAAGTATTGGATACAAGAAATAAACGATATTAACATGACAGATGCGATTAAAAAAACATATGCATGTTTTTATCAATGTGCTTTGCAGAATTGTCGAACGTCGAGATTCAAAACGTTTTGCAAGAGGAGAACTTGTTCAAATATTTAATAAGGAGTTACAAGATAGTAGAAAAAATTTATCAAATATTCAACTATCAAAAGTTGTAAATAACCAAAAACAGTACGATTGTGAAAAGCGAGGTAAATACTATGAGTTTAGACCAAAACACTAAAAAAGTTATTTTTATTATGTTATTATTTAACATATTGTTTGCAATTTCATTTTTTGCATTAACAAATGAAACAGCACGTACACATGAAATGGCACACAAGGAAATAGCACAAAATTATGGTTGTGTTGATTATGATATACGACATAACATATGGGCTGCCAGTGCTGAATTTGAATGCTTAGAATACAACACAAACACAACACAATGGCAGGAGCAATATTTGCATTCTGTAAATGAAATTGTTGGATATAATATATCTTCAATTATGTCAGCATTAGCTATTGTTGGTGTAACAATAATGAATGTATTATTTTTCATAAGGATTTCAAATGGACAGGATAAAAATTGAGTCTATAGCTGAAAAACTTGATTTATACACAGAAAAAATCAAGAATTTTATCTTATTAAATGGTTTTAGGTCCGATAGAATGATAAAAATTAAAAAAGAAATAGATGAACAAAATCTTCGGGCCGCTTTTTTCTTACATCAAAGTAAACTAAAAAATAAAGAACAAAACATAGAAAAAGAATTGATAGATGTGTTTAAAAAACAAATAAAATATAAATAAAAAGAAATATATATTTAAACCACCTATGACTATAATATATTATAATGGTTAAAATACACACAACTAAACGTGCCATTAAAATAGGCAAAAGTCTTGGTGTTATTATAGATAAAAGTATTGCAAATTCTCTCAAAATTAAACCTGGAGACCTTGTTGAAGTAGATTTTAAAACATTGAAACGGAGGTCTAAACGATGAATAATAGATGGGCAAATAATCCCAACATAAGAGGTGAAACTATGGATACTGGTAAAATATTACGAAAAATGTTGGGTGAAAAACCCAAAAAGGAAACATGGTTGTTTAAGGATTCTGATAATGATGGTGTTGTTAATTATAAGGATTGTGAACCAAATAATCCTGAAGAACAAGGTACAATTGACAAATTTGAAAATTTAATGCAAGGAAAAGGATGGCGTGAAGATACACAAGAAGAATTAAATAAACAACGTCAACAAAATGAACAAAAACGTCTTAAAAAAGAAAAACAATATAAAGATTTTAGAAAAGATATAAGACAACAAGAAGCCTATGAGAAAAAAGAAGAAAAGGCTGCAAAAAAAGAATTAGGAACTGTTGGTTATGGTATATACCAAGGTGTTGATGCATTACGTGATGTAGGACAGTTTGCTTCACGTGGCGTTCAATCAATGAGATATGCAGACCAAGCAGATACATGGGATTATTCGAAAAGCCCAGGGTATCAAGAAGCTAAACGACAGGCAAAACAAGGTGGTGTTGTCGGAGCTGCTGGAAAAACAGCACAAGCTGGTATAGATTTTGGAAGTGGTGCCATTAGAGGATTTGTTCCAGGTGTACCACAAAAACAATATTCACGAGAAACATTAAAAGAACGACCGTTTTTAGCTGCTGGGCAAGCAGTTGGAGAACTTGGTATGTGGTCAGGTGTTGGTAAAGGATTATCAAAAACAATAGGAAGTACTGGCAAATTATCACGTGTTGCCTATGACCCATCTAAATCTGTAGCTGTAAGAAACTTAGCTAAAGCAGGTAAGTTTGGAGCAACAGGTACAAGAAAAGTATTAACATCAAAACCTGTGCGATATGCATCTGAAGGTTGGACAGGAGAAGCTGTAGATGTAGGACAGGCATACTTAGGTCAACGAAGAGAAATTGGTAGCGCATTACAACGTGGTGACATAAAGGAAGCAGGTATTAGACTTGGAGCTGGATATGCATTTGAAAAAGCTGGAGACAAAGCTGTTGGTTCTGGATTTAAATCAGGTATGCCAACAAAGACAGTTGATGGTAAAACCGAAACAGACGTTGATAAATTTATCTCAGAATCAGGCGAAGACCCAAAAATAGCAAGATTATTTGAGATAAAAGACCCACAAGCATCAAACCTACAAAAATTTTCACAAGCAACAGGTATTGATTTTTCAAAACCACGAACAGATATTGACCCACGGGTACTTGAAGGTGTTCCTACCTACAAAGGACGTGAATTTGATTTATCTGGTGTAAGAGTTCGTGGCACTAAAGGTACAAAAGGTACAAAAGGAGAAAAGGGAGAGAAAGGAGAGAAACAAGAAAAGATAGAGAAGGGCGAAAAAGGAGAAAAAGCAGAAAAAGGTGAGAAAGCAGAAAAAGGTGTAAAAACAAAAATAGTTGAACCTTTTATATTACCACCTGGACAGCAACAACCTGAAGGCCCACAATTTAATTTTAACCAAAGAGTATTTGGTAAAGAATATACTGCTAAAGTAAGAGATTTTGCAGGAACAAAAAATAATACTATAAATCAAAAAGCAAATCAACTACCTAAAAACAAACTAAAAAATGAGCGTTACAATTCACAAAAACAACAACCAAAGAATGGTTTAAAATTTCAGAATTATAGTGCGCAAAAAGGCCAGGTTGAAGGTATGGATAAAGGGTTTGGTAAAATAAAAACAAGAAGTACAAAAAAAGAAGTGTATGGTAATATACTACGTGACATGGGATATGAAAAAAAACGTATTAAATCATTATTAGGGTAATAACAATGAATAAACGAGGAAATGTGTTTACAGGAAATGCAGTATTTGTTTTAGTGGCATTGTTTGGACTTGGTATTTTGACAATTGTTGTTATAAATCCTGCCGTTGATGCTTATGTTAGACCTGCCCTTCTTGACACAACCAGTGGTGAAGTAAATACCATGTTGGAAGGTAAATACGCTTTTATAATGACAATGCTTAATTTATTACCGTATGTTATTTTTGCAATAGCAATTATTTATTTATTTGTATTAATATTTAGAAAAGAACGGGTGAGCTATTATGGATAATAAAGGAGAAGCCGTAGGTTTTTCTTGGATAATAGCTCTTATATTTTTATTTATATTAGGACTTGGATTTATTGTATTTAATCAAACATTAACAGTGCACATTGAACCAACATCAGATGGATTAATAGATAATAGTCCTTACTTAAATGCATCAGAAAAAAATGATATTAAAGATAATAATGATAAATATATGGCGTTTTGGAATACATTGCCTTATATTTTAACATTTATATTAGTTATATTTACAATTGTTGCCGCTTATAGAAAAGGTGGAGGTGGAATGTATGGTTGATTTACGATATATAAAAATGAATGAATTAGAAAAAGAAACAGTTGATAATCCGTTTGCAGAAAAATTCACAGAGGATAAAGAAGCTCTTAGAAAAACACAAACAGACGAATCATGGGAAAGAAGACTTAAGAAAAAAATAGATGCTGCAACAAAGTTTTCAAAACCTCTTGTACCAAAAAAACGAGATAGACGAAAAAATAATAAATTGTTCGGTGATATATTCAAATGAAAAAAATAGCTTTACTACTTGGTGTATTACTTATTATGATGATTCCTGTAGTTAGTGCTGCATTTGATTATGGTTTTTATTATAATGATATACAACAAGTAGAAGCTAATGATTTTGCAAAATCTGATATTACTCATGTGCGTGATGATTATTATGCAATTGCTTATCAAGGTACTGGCTCTGACGGATATTTAAATATTTTGGAAATAGATGATAATTATGATATTGTAAATGCCAGTGTTGATAAGGTTGAATTTGATGGTACATATCTTAATACTGTAGATATGATAAGTATGAATAAGGAAACAGGATTAACTGTAATGGCCTATTCAGGAAGTGATTCTGGAGACAGTACTATTATTATTAAATCATTTCAAATTTATGAAAACGGAACTATTACTATAGAAGACACACATGTTTCATCAACTTTTCATTTTTGGATAAAAAATGAAGCATTAACTAAAACAAGTAATTCAACATTTTTAATAGCAGGTATTGATAGTAATTATGGCAATACAAAATCGACATTTTTTGGTGGAAGTGTTACATCAGATGGTACACTTTCAATGTCAATGTCAGACAGATATTATGAAAATACCGCAATTAATAATAATAAAAAAATGTTTCTAAATAAACTTGGAAGTACATGCACACTATATTCAGAAAGTGGAGCTGATAGTGGTATATACACAACTATAGGATGTTCTGATACAAGTTTTTCTAGTGGTGGAGACAGTGCAGGTGCAGCTACTGGTACAAGCTCTTCGACATTTGAAGCTAATGAAATTAATTATTTGAGAGGAGATTTTGATGACTCTAATAATTTTACATATTTAGCATATACAGAAACACTTGATAATTATCCAGTCATTACTGTTATAGATGAAGAAACACATACCGTACTTGATAAAATACGATTTGAAGATTCGACTGCTAGTTATACAGATGTATTAACGTTAGCTCCTTCAAATGTTTTAGTAAGTTATACTATGGATGGTAATTTACATATGAAATCATATAGTGTAGCAGCTGATGGTACATTAAATTCAGAATATAATAGAACAACTATTATAACAGCGAGTGGGTTTGATGCTGCCAATGTGTATAATGAATCTAATCAATATATTGGGTCATATACTGGTGCGAGTGGAGATGCTTTAACATTTGGTGTGGGTTTAATACCACCACCTGAACCATCAGATACACAAGTAACATTAAAAGATGAAAAAACATTAGGTACATTTGACACATCAAATAAAACATTAACGTTTTATGCGCACTGTGAAAATAACACTAATTATCAAACAACTATAAATGAAACAACAACTTCAGTGCCTGTTAATTGTGAATATGAAGATTTTTCATTGAAAGTTGAATACACAATAGATGATATTTCATTTTCATATAGACGATATTATATTAGAGATTTAGATGATACCTATAATCAATTTGATTTAGATGTATATCTTGTTAATCCATATACAACAGATTTTGTATATAATGAAATGGTTGTTGATGATTTAACTGTTGGATATACAGACCCTAAATTATATTTTAATAAAAATATAGATGGTACTACAACACAAATAACAGCATCAGACCTTGATACACAAAATAGTATGATGGGTATTTTGATGAATGGAGAAACATATGATGTATATTTAGAATCTAATGAAACGGGTCGTATTGAATTAGGAGACTATAGAGCACCACCTGCAGGCACAACACAAGAATCAACTGTATTTCATCTATATGATATAATATTAAAACCAAATACACAACGGTTATCAAACCTTATATCATTTTATGTATATAGTAAAGACAATCAAATAGAGTATGCTGTACAAACTGTAGAAGGTGTTTCAAACAACATTATAAATGCAACACTTACATTATATAATGGTACAGGTGTAAATGATACAATAATAGAAACCTATGAAGTTGGTGCAAGCAGTTATGACCCTGATAATTTATATCCATTACTTAGCGGCGGTCCATTTAATTATAGTGATTATAAAAACACTTCAGTATTTGGAGAATTACATTATTACTTTGCAGACAATGGACAAATACGACAAAACAAATATACCACACAACTATGGTCGTACAATGAAATAACATTACCATTATCAGAGTATGTTAGTCAATCATTTATTGATTGGTTTATATTAATATTGTTATCTGTAATTGCATTATATGCAACTATTGAAACAGCTAATATTGCAGCAATGGGTATTATATTTTTAGCATCTATATTTGTAATATTTGGTTGGTTTAGTATGTCAATTGGAACACTTGCTTTAGCTGCATTAATTGCACTTGGTAGTTTATTAAAAAAGCGGGGTGAAGAGCGAGTATGAGAAACATAGTAATTGGACTGGTATTTTTTAGTTTATTATTAAATTTATCTGTAGGTATAATGATGACTGCAGTTCCCGCTTTTGAAGGTATGGATAATAGATTAGGACTTGGAGACAATGATAAATTAAATCAATCATATTCAGATAATGAAGTATTGGACGAATTTGGAAATCCTGTAAATGGATATCCTACAGCAGAAGATTCGACAAATATAAATTCAGATACACTTATGGACCGTGTAGGTCTTGGTGCATTATCAAACTTAGGTAATGTATTAAATAAATATATGTTTGGATTTGTTGAAGTACTGCACGCAATATTTGGTTCGTATGTTCCAGCTTTAATATTTACTGGAATGAAATATGTTATTGGAATAATGTATGCAATACTTATGATTGAATTATTTACAGGTAAAAGAATATTAGGTGATTAAAACGGCTGTGGAAAATGTAACTGGATGGAATGAACTTATGGAGGGAAAACTGATTAATGCAGTTTTTACTATGTTTGACACAGCATTTGCTAGTTGGTTTGTAGCTATTATATTTTTTACATTTCAAATACTTTTATATATGAAAACAAAAAATGTTACAATAACCTGGGTATCAGGATTAATGTTTGCTAGTTTATATGCAGCATCTGTATTTATGAATCCAGAATCAAATTACATAATGTTTATCGCATTATCAATACAACTAGCTGGTGTATTATATATGATTATTATGAAATAATTAACGGAGGTGAAAAACATGAAATACAAACCGATTAAAAAAGAAGATATTGATTTTACGTATGACAAAACAGGAATAAAAAAAGGAATAGACAAATGTAAGTCATACTCAAAACTAACTGAAAAATTAGTTGATAAAGCAAAAAAATAATTAATCGGTATATAACTGATTAATTATTATGTTATCAACTGAAAAGAACTGTAAGAGTTCATCGGGATTTTCTAGGTTAAAATCTTTCGCTGGTTTCTTTCTCCCAATACGCCACTTCTTACCATAGTTGTCCCAATTCAAATCTTTGTCTAACATTGATTCAATATGTTGTCTATATTCATATAAAGGCATAGCAACAACATTTGCAAAGGTTGAACATTGTCCATTTAAAAATTGTGTATGTCTTGCCATTTGTACAGCCTTTATTTTAAATTGGTTGTCAGACTCATACTTTTCCTTTCTAAGCTCTTTATTTTTTTCGTTGAACTTATCCTTATGTTTTTTAACATGTCGTCTCATATACTCTCTATGTTTGTCTCTGTTGTTTTGTATGTACTCCCAGTTTCGTTTTTTTAATTCTTCCCTATGTTTTTCATAGTATGTTTGCATTGTGGTACCTCCAAGGCAACGCCTTAATACATAGTACCCAATACTCATTTATATATTTATTTAGTCTCTAACATATATATAAAAAGGAAATATATATTTAAATATGTTTATATACAATACTATTATAAACCTAAAGGAGGAATGATAGAAAATGTTCATGCAAGTTGCAATCGGGGCTATAGGCATAGGAATTGTACTCATGGTTGGGTATTTAGTTGTAGCCCAAGTCAGACAAGCACTTCCTAGTGAAGGACTTGACAACGAAACGACTGAAGGAATGGATTCAGCACAAAGCACTGTATATGCAGGTTTCGGGCTGGTGGCCGTCGGCATCATTGTCGTAGCTGCATTCGGGCTTATTAACGTATTCAAATAATTTTTTGAATACTACCGAATATACAGTATAGGATTTTAAATCCTATTTTTTTCTTTTTTATTATATTACGTAGAAATATTTCTATATACTAAAAGGTATAATCATAATTATGTATTCTGCTCACCCTCAATTTCTTTTTTAATTTCAGGAAACCTATCAGCAAATTGAGGATTAATTTTTAGATACTCTTTTAATTTACTTCTATTACCTATATATTGCAATTTTATTTGACGTGGTCCTTTTCCTTTTATCCATTTATTGTGAACAAGATAATAATAGTCTTTATATTTTTGACCACTTTTCACTTTTTGCTTTCTTATGAATACCATATAATGTATTGAGCACTACAGCTTTTTATAGTTTTCGATTTTAAAATATTTTATTTAATAAAATTAGAAGTAATTTTATAATTAATGTTATTTTTGCTCAGAAAAGTTTTGTTTGCTGAGAAATAATTTGGTCTCTCTGTGATTTTAAAAAACGTAATAAAATAATTATTTTATCGACGTTACGGCAAAAATTAAACCAAATAGTTCAATTTTACTATCATAATTATAAATATTATGTATATAGACTAAATAGTATGTATTTACTCTCTTTACTATGGCTAAATATTATTAAAAATGCTTAAAAGTTTTAAGCAAAGCTTACATATTTTAAGTTTTTATTTTTTTCAAGTATATACTATAGGTTAGACTTTGTACTTTAAACTATGTTTTCTCTTTTTTTCAAGTATATACTATAGGTTATAAGACGATACTATGGCATTTACCTGACAGTATGATGTGTTTGTTAACTGCTATAATAGTGTTTTTCGTTATTAATCATTATTTTTTCTTTTTTTCAAGTATATACTATAGGTTATATATTAAATATAATAAAATTAGCATTTATATAAACTTATTATATTTTATCTGATAAAATATAAAAAAGCAACAGTGGCTGGGGGTAAAGAATTGAGTGTGTGCTGCCACTGTTGCTGTATGATGTTGATAACATTATAAGAGGACCGAATAACTCTTATAATATTATCAACTATCAAAATAATCATTAACGGCATACTCACTTTGTTGCGGTATGTTTAATGTTTTTGGTCCATTAATAACAAACTTATTTGATTTATATACTTCTAACTTTGATTTTGTTTTCTCTATTAAATATTGAATGATTTTAAGGTCCATATCAATATAATGGTCACGTTCATCAATTGCACGAAGTATTTTCATGATATTAGACATAATATCAACGTACCTTGCATTAGCATACGGGTCATATTGAATAATTAACTTATGTAGCTTACGTAGATATTCATCTTCGTTTTTAACATCTACATTTAAATATTTTTCAACATGTTTTAATTCATACTCAAATGATGGAGTATATAGATTCTTAACCAAACGACTTGTTTTCTTATTATTTTTCATATTTTTTCTATTTTGTATAAAACATTCAGTCATTTCTTTTGATTCATAATCAGCATTTACAAAAAAATAAAATGGAAATCTATCGTCTGCAGCAATTTCATCACCATCAATCCAATTTTTATTTTCATTCTTTATACGATTACGAATAGTATACAAAGCAAATCGTAAATGTGGTTTATCGTCATAATAGTTGTCAGTAAGTTCTAAAAACAAGTCCCATTTGTCATTCCACTGTGGTTTATTAAATTCATCACTGGCTAGTACACATTCATCAGAGTGATAGAATTTTTTTACCATGTTTATATACAGTCCTGTATGCTCTGGATTTATATTTTCTGTTATGATAAACTGCGCATTACGTGTTCGTTGTATTCCATCTCCTCCAGCTTTAGCATAACTATATTCAGGATTAAATAAATGCCCTTTTAGTGTTTTTTTAATATCACGTTCACTGCTTAGTTCATTTATTATAATCAATTCATTTGTATTTAAATACCCAGCACTTCGTTGCATAACTTTCTTTCCTAATATATTAACATAGTTAGTAGTTCCTCGCAATGCAGGTATGCTTATATCAGTAACATTCGCAATTTCTAACATTTTTGGTCCATAAAGCACAGCACCCCAATATTTAGAAAAAATGGTTTTACCAGTTGATGCTCCGCCTGTTAGTGCCATATGATAATTTTTATCAATGTTTGGAAACACACTAGCAGCATATTGAATAATCATAGCGATTTTCATAGGTAAAAAACCAAAATGTTTATATCCTTCCAGCTCTTGTATATGTTGGTCTATCCTATGTATATAGTTAAATATGTTGTGTTGTGATGCATCTTTATGGAGTTCTATCTCATTTTCTTTTTCTATTTTATAATCAACCAAAAACAATATCTTTTCAGAATTAAGAGATGTTGTTTTAACAACTGCTCCAATAAGTGGACCAACCATAATATTTTTAAATGATACTATTTTGTAGTTTTCCTTTATTGTGCCATCTTCGGATTGTTCTTCAACAACAGCATCATATATATATATTTTTTTCGTTACTGAATACTCATCTGACGGTTTTAGTAATGCTCCACATTTTCGTGTTTTGTTTTGTGGCAAACTTATAACATTATTACATTTAATACGTTGCTCTGGCACAGATACCATATCAATAGGATATCTATAATATAATTTTGGTTCATTATCAGATGAACATTGTTCACATTTATATCCATATAAAATAGGCATAACGGCACTATGAGCACTGGTTGTTATTTCTAAATTTACTATTTGTAATTCATTATCTGTATTGTCTAAATGTTTTGATTTTGTATCTTTAAAATTATATAAATAATCACCAAACTCACCAGTGTTTTTTTGAACATCTTCAATGAGTTTTAAATATGTTAAATAATTATTTACTTCTTTTTTACCATCAACTTTTTTTCCTGTAAATACATTAGCATCTTCTTCATCAATATCTTTAATATTGGAATGTTCACGTTTACTAATATACTCCAGAACAACCGATACAATCTTATCATAGGCGTCTTCTCTTAACACAGGTTTATCACCATCAAAATCAATACGTTTTTTATTTTTTTGTATTTTATTTTTTGATAATTTTAAATTGCTTAATGAAATATTTGTAATATTATGTTCTTTTGCAGACATAATTATTTCAATTAAATGTTTAATTTGTTTTCTATTAATTTCACTAAACATATCTTTAACAATAGATATTAATTTAATATCAGATGCGATTTGTTTTGCATTGTTCGTTATTGACATTTTAGGCACTTGTGTAGTATCATTTTCTTCGGTCATTTTGTATCACACTCATTCAAATTCAATAGGTTTTTTATTGATTTTATGTTTTATTTGTTGTAAATATTTTTTCTGTGCATCAGTCACTTTTTCAAAATCGCCATAAAAATACTGATACAACACATCATAATATTCTTCAGTTTTTTTATAGTCTTCATCATCTTGGCGTTGTTTATAATATTCTTCTGATGACATATTAAAAATAAGGTGGCAATATCTCTCAAACTCGTCTTTATCTAATATTTTTTTTGTTATGTCAACTAACAAATTAAAATCAGAATTGATGAGTCGTTTAGAGAGCGCCGCATACGAATCATCATTATCCAAATCTTCTAAAGTGACTGCCATTATTTTCCACCGTTTAAAACATTTGAATTAAGTTGTATAAGTGAACCATGAATGTCACCCAACTTGTATTCAAGTTCATCTGTCATATTGCGAGAAGAGCTTGTAATAACGTTTTGCATATTCTCCATATTGTTGTTAAGTCTTTTCATTTCCAATATGATTTCTTGCATTGCCTCAATCATACGGTCTTCTTTCATTCGGTCTTGTTCTTGCATTTTGTTCATTCCTCCTGGTATTGTTCTTTTGCTTTGTTCTCAAGATAATACATAATAAGTCGATGTACAACTTCATCGTGCGTTTCTCTTCTAAAATGACGCAGTTTTTTTAATGTATCCCTTGTTATTTTTGTAATCTTTATGGTTGTATAATCAATTTTTTCATCCATTTTCGTGTTTCACCTGTTTCATGTGTCGAATAAAAAACGAATTATACCGTTTTTATTCCTCTATTATACCTGTAGACATAACTACTATATAAATGTTTTGTTTTTAATATGTACTAAAGTATAGTTTTTTTGGGCCATTTTTGGCGGTTGGCACTAGGTTTATAGGTGGGGGCGTGGTGGTGAAAAAGCTTTTTATATATATTTTCACCTAAAAATTCGAAAAATAAACTTCGAATTCGAAAAAATTCGAACTTCTTATTCGAATAAATTCGAAAAAATTACCTATAAAAAAAATACTATATATGATATAAATAAAATAATTCGAATCGTTCGAATTATGATAGTACAAGCTTTGTACTATCAAAATTCAAATTCGAATTTTTTTCGAATTCGAAAAACAAAAATTCGAATTTTTTACAAAATATATATATAAAAAAATAATTCGAAAAAATTCGAAAAAAATGGCGATTTTTAGGGGGGGGGGGTGTTTTTTCGGCCCAAACCCATTTAGGGCAAAAAACCAATTGGCACTATGAACTCCACAACCCCAAAACCAAAAACTATATAAAGCCATGAACATCTAGTGTTCAATATGTTACTCAGCGTGTATTTATTATTGCAGGTTATTGCCATTTTATCAATTATAGCCACATTTCATTCAAAGACTCCTTTAGCTTCTGTACTCGCTATGGTAACATCAGGAACACTTATGGTTGGTGCTTGGGTATTGGAAGTAGGAAGTAAATACATATGGGACCCTTCTATCAGAGCATATATACGTGAACCAATTCTTGCGCAAACATCTTATCTTGCTGTTATAAACATGGCAGTGTTTGGATTAGCGCTTGTATTTTTCTTTTATGATATTTTTGTCACAATGCAAGAAGAAGCAAAACAAGTCGATTCAAAAATGAAAAATCCTAACAGTGGAGGAGGAGGACAATGAAAATGTCATATGTATTGCTTTTAACATTGTCTCTAACCATTTTGCTTGCAGGCTGTCAGCAAAATGATATTACTCCTCCTCCATCTTCTTTTAACGACCGCAGTATGACAGATTACTCATTTGTTGATATTTCTGATGCATGCACCACACACCATAATGTAAATCTATCTGAAAATGAAACATACTGCACTGCGCCACAAAAAGAGGCGTTTATGTATTATTCAGAGGAACATAACTGGTCTGTTATGTGTTGTGAGTATACATCTCAATGTACTAATGATTATGATATAAACTATACAAATGTGTGCCCAGGAGCTAACGATGGTAAATATAACGGCTATGTGTACAATGATGATGGGTTTTGGCTTGCACAATGTTGTAACGAACAAGGTGGTGGTTGTTATGTTGATACAAGCATAACTGTTAATGATTCCTCTACGGTATGTGATGAGGATTATCACCAAAACACATATGGACTTAATCATAACGGCACTGAATGGGATGCTATGTGCTGCGTAGGAGGATTAGAAGAATGAATTTTAAACATATTATATTTGGATTATGCATGGTTATGATGTTAGCAGCTCCTGTAGCAGCTGACCCTTTTAACATTCCAATACAGTGGGTTTTACAAGATAATGGTACGTCTATAGACCAAAACAATAATAACTGGCCCGATTATGCCGACAATGCTCTTAACGCTTCTAGTGCTGGAGACGCTAATACCTTAGGTGGAGAACTACCGTCCTATTATCTCGATTATGATAATATGAACGCTGGCAGCATACCAGACGGGTATATTGACAGTGCAGCTACTTGGAACGATAAAGCTGGGACTGGTGTATGTGCTGCTGGATATTATGTAAGTGAAGTAAATACCACTGGAGTTATATGCAGTCCAGACCAAGATACCACATATAGCGCAGGAGCTAATTTAGAGCTCTCTGGGACGACTTTTTCTGTAGACCTAGAAAACCTAGGGGTAGCATTAGAAAATGGCACACAGTTAAGCTATCGCAACATAACAGACATTCCTACATGTAGTGGAGATGACAAATTGACGTATGATGGTTCGAACTTAGTTTGTGCCGATGATGAAAACAGTAATACGCAGCTTTCAGAAGAACAAGTGCAAGATTTTGCATGGAATGTACTTGGTGGAACCCAAGAAGGAATTAATGTAACATATAATGATTCAGATAATACAGTAAATTTTGTAGTAACTGATATAGCACCAGGAGCACAAAATGTATCAGACCTTGGTGATGTATCACTTAATAGTCTATCAAACGGTGAAGCTTTAGTGTATAACGCTACGAGTGGGTTATGGGAAAATAGTGTAATAATCGCAGACTTAACAAATTATTATAACAAAACAGAAGTTGATGGATTACCAGTATCAACTTTTAGTAATGATGCAGGGTATTTAACCAGTTATACAGAAACAGACCCTGTGTGGACTGCAGCTTCTGGAAATTATTATTTGAAAACAGAAACATATAATCAATCAGAGATTGATGCAGCTATTGCAGCAAGCAGTGGTGTATGGAATACTTCAGGAAGTGATATTTATTATAATGGTGGGAATGTTGGTATTGGTACTGATAGTCCTTCAAGTAAATTAGATGTTGACGGTACCATACAAGGAAATTCTATATATGTTACTTCAAGTTATAATTCTGAGACAGCTTTTGATGGATTTTTTATAATAAAAAATCCTGATGATGGTTATAAATATTTTGCATGGTATAACTCTACAGGTTCAAGAGACGCATATTTTGGTTTGGACAATAATAAAAATTTTATTTTCCAACCAGAAGCAAGTGGTATTGTTAAAGTTGGTGGAAATACAGAAGTTGGTGGAAATACAGATATTGAAGGAACTTTAAATGTTCAAAATAATGTTGGTATTGGAACTATAAGCACAACTCATGATTTAAAAGTTTATGGTGAAGATGGTTTAATGTTTTATGATTCAACTGGTAGTGGTGTTGAATTTAACCCTTGGGGTAATGGTATCAATTTTAATCCTGTTGAACCTGGTGATAATATATATTTTGGAAGAGATACAACAATGAATAATTTAATAGTGCAAAGTGGTGATGTTGGTATTGGAACAACCACTCCACAAAATAAACTAGACGTTGAAGGTGGTATGGCTGTAGGTTCAACATACTCAGGAAGTAATACTGCTCCTACTGATGGTGCTATATTTGAAGGAAATGTAGGTATTGGTACTGATAGTCCAACATCAGCTTTAGATGTTTCTGGTGATATTAATATTCATGGAGTTAATGGTATAAGTTTAGCTACAAAAGGGGATACTACAGATTATACTTCTACTATTA